>Ga0190316_1000152_pt1 | contig 18306 bp, 17 predicted proteins | sample 48701112_MG_FD_161663 | JGI IMG/M metagenome (GOLD analysis project Ga0190316, IMG submission 161663) | Hydrothermal vent sediment bacterial communities from Southern Trench, Guaymas Basin, Mexico - 4870-11-1-2_MG | ecosystem: Environmental > Aquatic > Marine > Hydrothermal vents > Sediment ... | reverse complement strand
ACTGCCATAAGTCGGTTTCAAGCCAACCACCCCACAAAAACTGGCGGGTTGACGAATAGAGCCACCAGTATCTGAACCTAAAGCCCAAATTACTTGACCACTGGCAACGGCTGCAGCTGAACCACCAGAAGAACCACCCGGCACTCTCTCTAAATCCCAAGGATTCTTAGTAATCTGAAAAGCCGAATTTTCACAAGAAGAACCCATAGCAAACTCGTCCATATTTGTCCGGCCAAGAAAAATCGCTTCCTCTTTTCTTAATTTTTTAATAACTGTGGCATCATAAGCAGCCCGGTAATTCTCCAAAATCCTGGAAGCAGCCGAAGTTGTTTTTCCTTTAATCAAAATATTGTCCTTAATAGCCCCGGGGGTACCAAATAAAAGAGAGGAAATTTCTTTATTTTCTAATTCTCTGATTTTTTCTTTAGTTTCTTGAGAAAAAAATTCTAAAAAAGCCCTAATTTCTTGGTCTTTTTTTTCTGAGTTTTTTAAAAATTCATCAATAATTTCAGACAAAGAAAATTCTTTCTTTTTTAGTCCTTGATGAAATTTTTCAATAGTCAATGAAAAAAGCATATTTATTGAAGTCTTGAATTAAGAATTAGGAATTAGGAATTAGGAATGAAAAGACAAGCGTAAAGCCAATTAAAATTCAAAAATCTCAAATCTCAAAACTCAAATCTCAAATCCACATCTCAAATCTCAAATCTTTAAAAATAGGAAGTGGGAAATGGGAAATGGGAAGTGAGATTTAGTAATTTCTTAATTTTATTTTCCCACCTCCTATCTCCTACCTCTAATTTCTTACTTTTTGACTTTTGACTTGTAGGTTTGACTTTTGACATTTGACTTTTGAGATTTATTAGTTTTGAATTTTGGTCATTTAAATTTGTTTGGGATTTGGGATTTGGGATTTGTAATTTTGTTTAGGATTTAGGATTTCGGATTTCGGATTTAATTACTTTTACGCTTTACGCTGTAGTTTTGAGTTTTGCGTTTTGCACTTTGCGCTTAAATATTGTTTATGGTTTCGGATTAATCTCCTAAAACTCTTGGCACTTTAAGAAGGTTTTTTTCTTCTTCCGGGAATTGCTCAAGACAATCAGAAAAATCAAAAAGAGGAGAAAAGTCATCACTTCTGAAAACATTTTTTTGCTCTCCTTTCTGCCAAAAAGGCAAGACATTTTCTGTTTGGACATTCTTTATTTTCTCAAAATAAGCCAGGATCTCCTCTAAATCCTTTAAGAAAATTTCTTTCTCTTCTTTTTTTAAAGAAAGCCGGGACAAATCAGCTAAATGTTTTAAAAGTTTTTCGTCAATAATCATTTATTTTTTATTTAGTTTATTTAGAATAAAAAATTGCCTAAAAAATGTCAATTACAACAATAGCAAACTAAATCATAATGTCTAAAAGGGATGAACCTGTCATCTCGGCTGGTTTTTTTAAGCCGAAAAGTTCAAGAATAGTCGGGGCAATATCAGAAATAACTCCTTGGCATTCTTTGTGAAAAGAAAAACGAGAAAAAGAAGAAACCCTTGGATAAGAAGCAAAATCTTTATAAACCAGATAAAATGGCACCGGATTAGCAGTATTATTTCCTTGAATCTCGCCAGTATAGAGAGACCTCATTTCTTCAATATTGCCATGGTCAGAAGTAATTAAAAAAACATAATCATTAAAATAACCTTCTTTCAAAATCTTGCCAATTTGTCTATCAATTGTTTCAATGGCTTTAAGGCAAGCCTGAAAATTGCCAGTACTGCCAACGGCTTCAGCGTTGGGATAATTAACTAAAACAAAATCATAAGCCCTTTCTTCTAAAGATAAAAGCAACCTTTCAGTAATTTCCTCTGCTCTCATTTCTGGATGAGAAACAAATTCGTGCGGCAAATAAGAAGGAATTAGAACTCTTTCTTCGGCCCAAAAGGGTTCACTTCTTAAACCATTAAAAAAGTAAGTTAAATGAGGATATTTTTCAGTTTCAGTAATTTTCAATTGAATTAAATTAGCCAAAGAAATAATTTCACTTAGCGTCTTTTCTTGTTTTTCAACCGAAGAAAAAGCAAAAGGAACATTGCCTTTTTTTAAATAAGGAACCATTGTTGCCAAAAGAACCTTTATCTTTTTTTCTCGTTGAAAAAATTTAAAATCATCAAGAAAAAAACTCAAAAAAAGTTGGCGCATTCTATCTTCTCTAAAGTTAAAGAAAAAAACTCCATCATCATCCCTAATCAAAGATAATCCTTCTTGAGTAATCAAAGTTGGCTCAATAAACTCGTCAGAAATACCCTTTTGATAGTTATCTTCTAAGAATGAATAGATGTCTTTAGTAAAATTCCCTTTTCCTTGAGTTAACAAATCATAAACTCTCTTTGTCCGCTGCCAATGCTGAGTTCTATCCATAGCAAAAAATCTGCCAGAGAAACTAACTATTTTACCTAAATCAATTTCTCTTAAAAAACTTTCTAATTCTTTAAGCAAACTTTTAGCCAGAAAAGGCGGACTATCCCGACCATCACCAAAAAGATGAAGAAAAACTTTTTTCAAACCAACTTCTTTGGCAAGTTTAATTAGGGCAATAAGATGATCGTAAGAAGAATGGGTATGGCCAGTGCCAAAAAGACCTAAAAGATGTAAAGCTGAATCCTTTCTTTTAATTTTTTTAAAAAAATCTAAAAGAACTCTATTTCTAAAAAATTCTCCTTTTTTAATAGAAGAAGTTATCTTAGGATAATTTTGGTAAATCCTTCGGCCGCTACCAATAGTTAAATGGCCTACTTCACTATTGCCGGCTTCATCCCAAGGCAAGCCAACAGCAATTCCTGAGGCCTGTAAATAAATAGCCGGAAAATACTTCTCAATGTAGTCAAAAGCCGGCATTCTAGCCAAGGTAAAAGGATTGGAAATTTTGCTATTCTCACCTATTCCCCAACCACTAAGAACAATCAAGACAACTTTTCTCTTCATATTTAAAATTATATTCTATCTTTTAAAATTGAGAAAGGGGAAGATAAGAAAATCAACTTTCTAAACAAGGCATTTTTTTGCCGCTAAGAAATTGAAGCATAGCGCCGCCACCAGTAGAGAGAAAGGAAAATTTCTCTCTTACTTTGCTTTGTTTTAAAGCCAAAAGTGTCTCGCCGCCACCAACTAAAGAAAAGGCTTTAGTCGAAACAATTGCTTGAGCCAAAGAAAAAGTACCATTTCTAAATCTTTTATCTTCGAAGCATCCCATTGGTCCATTCCAAACAATAGTTTTGCTTTGAGAAATTATCTGACTAAAATTTTTTATTGTCTCTTTGCCAATATCTTGAATTAAATCGTTTTTTCTTAAATTTTCTATTTCAACATTTTTCTTTCTTTGACATCTAACAACAGCAAAATCAACTGGCAAAACAATTTTGCCTTTTTTTAAAATTTCTTTGGCTTTAGGTATTAGAAATGGCTCGTAAATCGATTTGCCCACTTCCTTTTTTTGGGCAACTAAAAAAGTCGCTGCTAAAACTCCACCAATTAAAATATAATCTGCCATCTTCTGCCATCTTTCTATTAGAGGCAATTTTGTCTCTGCTTTAAAACCGCCCAAAATAAGAGTTAAGGGTTTGACTGGATTTTCCATTACTTTTTTTAAATTCTCTATTTCTTGAGTTAATAATTTTCCTTGATAAGTTTTCAATAATTTTGGCAATAAAGTGACTGAACTATGATTTCGGTGGCAAACCGAAAAGGCATCAAAAACATAAAATTCAGCCAAAGAAGAAAGTTGGCGAGCAAAAGATTTATCTCTTTCAACTTCCCCTTTGAAAAATCTTAAATTCTCTAAAAGGAAAATTGCTGGGAAAGGATATTTCTCAATTTTTTTCTTTATTGTTTCTTCTTCTTGAGAAAAATTGTTTAAAAAAACAACCTTCTTTTGAAAAATTCTCTCTAAAAAAGGAATCAATCTTTTTGTACTTAAATTCTTGTCATATTTTTTGGGCCGGTCTAAATGAGTGGCAAGAATTATTTTGGACTTTAGGCCTTCTAGATAATTAATTGTTGGCAAAGTTTGCCGGAGCCGAAAATCATCCAAAAGCATTCCTTTGCGATTAAAATCAACATTGTAATCAACCCTCAAAAGGACAATCTTTTTCTTTTCTTTAAATTTTTCTAAAGGAAAAAACATAGATTAATTAAATTGAAATTTAAGCGCAGAAACTCAAAGCGTAAAGCTCAAAGCGCAAAGCGCAAAGCCACAGCGTAAAGCTTAAAGCTACAATTTTAAAATCCCAATTTTCAAATTCCAAATTCCAATTAAATTCCAATACTCAATGACCAAATGACCGAAACAATTTTATTAATTGAAAATTGGAATTTTGGTCATTGGATATTAATTGTGATTTGGATATTGGAATTTGGAATTTATCTAATTTTATTCTTGCAAGGTAGCTTTTATTCTCTTCAAGCCACTGCCTATTGATTCTAACTTAATAATTTGAAAATTGCCAAGAACTTTAGTTGATTTAACATGAGGACCAGCACAAATTTCTTTAGAAAAAACTTCACCGCTTTTTGGCTCAAAAATTGAATAAACGCTTACTCTTGGCGGATATTTTGCTTTAAAAAAAGCCAAAGCACCACTTTTCATCGCTTCAGATAATGACATTTCCTCTTTTTTCACTTCTAAATCCTGACTAATTTTTTCATTAACCAAAGATTCCACTTTATTAAGTTCTTCTTGGTTTATCTCTTTGGAAAAAAAGAAGTCAAATCTTAATCTTTGAGGATTAATATCTGAACCAGCCTGTTTAACTTCCGGACCAAGAATTTTTCTTAAAGCCGCCTGAAGAAGATGGGTGGCTGTGTGAAGTTTGGTAATTTTTTCTATCTCCTCTTTCTTCATTTTGTCAGAAATGCCATGACCGCCAAATTTAATGACTGCTCCCCTTCGAGAAATCTCTTGATGCTTCTTAAATTCTTTTTCAAAATCTTGATAAGACAGATTTTTAATTTTTTTAGCGCCAATTTCTTTAATCACTTCAAAAGGCAAGCCAAATGTCTCGTAAAGATAGAACGCTTTTTTAGCATCTATTTCTGGAATTCTTTCCAGTTCTCTCAGTCCTTGCTTTAAAGCCCGCTGAAATTTCTGGTATTCTTCCTCAATAATTGAATTTGCTTCTTCTCTTTTATTGAAAAGTTCTGGATAAAAATTTCCATAATTTTCTTCAACAACTTTTTTTAATTTCAAAAGTAAAGAAAAATCAAATTGATAAATCTTGCTATAAGTTATTAATCTTCTTAACAAGCGACGAAGAACATAGCCGGCTTCTTTATTTGAAGGCAAGACTCCATCGCTTATTAGAAAAACAATTGCTCGAGAATGATCGGCTAAAATTCTTTTAATTTTAGTTTCTAGGAAAGAACTTTCTTTATCAATTACCTCTAAGAGCGGCAAAAAAGAAGATGTCTCAAAAATTGTTTCAGCCATTTCAATAGTTTTTAATAAACGTTCTAAACCCATTCCTGTGTCTACTCCTGGATTTTTTAATAATTTTAACTTACCACTTTCTTCTTGAAAGTACTGATTGAAAACTAAATTCCAAACTTCTACTCCTTCAATATGAATCTCAGTCGTTGGCCCGCAAGGACCTTCCAAGCCAGTCGGCCCCCAAAAGTTGTCTTCTTTAGGAAATTTTTTAATTTTCTCTTCAGGAACACCTATTTCTTTTCGCCAGATATTGTAAGATTCTTCATCAAAAGGCACATTTTCATCGCCTTGAAAAACAGTCACAAAAAAATCTCTTTCTTTCAAAGAACAAGTTTCATTTAAAAACTGCCAAGCCCAATGAATGGCTGACCTTTTAAAATAGCCGCTCTTGCCAAAATCATCTGGTTTATCTGAACCTACTGGTCCAAAGGAAAAATTACCCAACATTTCAAAAAAAGTAAGATGGGTTTCATCTCCTATCTGATTTATATCAGAAGTTCTAAAGGACTTTTGACAACTTGTTGCTCTCTGGCTGGAAAAATCTTTAAGCGGATCTTTTAAACCAACAAAATAGGGCTTAAATTGCTGGACGCCAGCCGTTGTCAAAAGGACCGATGGTTCGTCTGGAACCAAAGAAGAGGATTTAACAATGGTATGACCTCTTCTTTCAAAGAATTTTAAAAATTTCTCTCTGATTTCCATAATTCTTAATATTCTTAATTATTAAGAAATTTTTAATTTCTTTTCTATTTCTTTTATCTTTTTAATCCTTCTAATTCTTCTTTCCGCTTCTTCAAAATCCGTTTTTAAAAAAACCTCCACTATTCTAATAGCTGTGCCTGGATCAGTATAATCAGCTGCCAAGCAAAGGATATTAATATCATCATCCTTCCTGGCATCTTTAACCAACCAAGGCGAGAGACAAAGACCAGCCCTGATATTTTTGAATTTATTAGCAACAATACTCATACCTATACCTGAACCACAGATTAAAATCCCAAAACTCTTTTTTTCTGAAGAAACCTTTTTTGCCACTGCCAGAGCAAAATCCACATAATCATCATTTTCATCATAATGGTCATTGCCTAAATCAATAGATTTTATCTTTTTCTCTTTAAGATAAAGTTTTATTTCTTCTTTAAGTTGATAACCGCGATGATCAGCGCCAAGATAAATCATCTTTCTTAAATTTATAATTTATAATTCGACTTTGGTTGGTAATTTGTAGGAAATTATTTTTGAAGAATGAGAAGAATCCATTGCTACGCCATAAAGAACATTGGCAGTTTTAATAATATTCTGATTATGACTAATAATAATCAACTGACTTCTTTTGGCTAAATCAATAAAGATATTGGCTACTGCTTCAGAGTTTTCATCATCTAAAGTAGCATCAACCTCATCCAAGACAATGAAAGGTGGTGAAAATGACTTGGCAATAGCCATCAAAATAACAATGGCTAAAAGAGTTTTTTCTCCGCCGGAAAGAATATCAAGGTTATTGATATTCTTTCCCTTCCAATTTAATTGAATTCTCAGACCTTCAACTGTTTCTTCTTCTAAAGAACTATTCTCATCAGATCGATTGGCTAAGGTTGCCTCTTTTTCAAAATTAACCTCCTTCTTTAATTTAACTAAATTTAATTTAATAAAACTATGAGGGAAAGTTGCTTTGAAAATCTCTTTTAATTCTTGGTTAATTCTTTTAATTCCTTCGGAAAAAAGATAATCAATTTCTTTGGTTAAATCTCTAATAAGCAACTTAAGATCTTCTTTTGTTTTCTCCAAATCCTCTATTTGCTTTTTTAAGAACTGATATCTTTCTTCTACTTCTTTACCTTGTTTGATAATTGATTCGTCAAACTGACCAATTGAAGCAAGCTGACTTCTTAATTTAAGAATTTCCCTTTTTAGAGAATCGATTTTTCCTTTATCTAAATCAATTCCCTTCTCTTGATAATTTTTTTGCCAATTTTTAAATTTTACTTCGAATTCTTCAAATTGCCAACCACTTTCTTTTAATTCTTCTAAAAAACTTTCTTTTTGGTAGTGAAAAGATTTTTCTTGAAAAATCAATTCATCAATTTTCTTTCTTTTTAAAAATAATTTTTCTTTTAAATCAGTTATCTTTTGCCACCAGGATTGATTTTCCCTTCGGCTTTCTTCTATTTCTCTTTCAATTTGACTAATTTCTTGGTTTAAATTCTCTTCTTCTTGGTTAAAAAGGTCAATTTTTTTCTGAAGTATTTTTCTTTCTTTAATTAGTTCTTCTTTTTTCGCTTCTTTGTCTTTCTCTCTTTCCTGATTGAAAAATAATTCTGACTTAATTTTTTCTATTTGAGAAAGAATTTCATTTATTTTTAAATTAATCAAACTAACTTCTTTAATTTCTTTTAGGGAGGAAATTTTCTCCTTCAGGAAAGAAAAGAAATTTTTTATTTTGCTTTTTTCAATTTTTATCTCCTCAGAAGTCAATTCTTCTTTTTCTTGTTTTTCTTGACTCTCAATTATTCCCTCTAATCTGCCTATTTTTCTTAAAAGTTCATTTTTTTCTTGATTAAGAGAATTTCTCTTCTTTTGCAAAAGAGAAAACTTCTCTTGAATTTTCTCTTCTTTTTCCTGGCTTTTTTCTTTATTTTTCTGACAAAAAGAAACTTCCTCTTCTAAGCTTTTTATCTCCTCTTCTATCTTCTTTTTCTCCTGACTTAAATCAACATCTTTTCTACCTAAAAGAAAAGAATATTTAAGAAAAAAATAGGTCAACTCATTTTCTTTTAATTTTTTCTCTATCTCCTCTCTTTTCTGATAACGGGATATTTGCCATTTTAAAGATCTTCTTAAAGGTAAAATTTCTTCTAATAAATTTTTGGCTTGAGAGAGATTATTTTCGCTGGCTCTAAGTTTCAGTTCGGCTTGATGTTTCTTTAACTGAAAAACTTTTACGCCTAAAATATCTTCGACCATTAACTTTCTTCGAAAATCATCTACTTGAAGAATTTTATTTGCTTCTCCCTGGCGAATAATATTTGTCCCTTTGACGCTTATTCTTTTCTTTGCCAAAAATTCAAGAACATCCTTCAAGGCAACTTGTTTGTTGTTAAGATAAAAAGTAGAGTTACCTTCTTTAGTAATCTTTCTCTTTAATTGAAAACCTCCTCCTTGAGAATCAACAAAATTTGCCGCTACCCAAGCCAAATTAAATTTATCTTTTTCTTCTTTGGCTGAAAAAATTATATCCCCGCTTTTTTGCAATCTTAAAGACTTTGCCTCTCTTTCTCCTAAAACCCAAACCAAAGCATCAATTATATTGGATTTACCAGATCCATTTGGGCCGACTATTAAAGTAATGTTTTTGTCAAAACAAATTTTGGTTTTTTTAGCAAAAGATTTAAAATTAAAAAGCTCTAAAGAATCTAAATAGACCATCCTTTTTCTTTCTTAAGAGTCAAGGCCTCTTTAGCCGCTTCAATCTCGGCTTCTTGTTTTGAACTGCCCTTACCTTTACTAATTAGTTTATCATCTAAATAAAGACCAACAAGAAATTTTTTATTATGGTCAGGTCCCCACTCTTTAAGAATTTTGTATTTTGGAGTAATTTCTAATTCTGCCTGAGATAATTCTTGAAATAAACTTTTGGCATCTTTCCATTCTTTATTGCGGATAATTTCTTCTAAATAAATCAAAATATTTTCTTCAATAAATTTTTTGGCAGCAGCAAATCCACTATCTAAATAAATGGCTCCAATAATTGCTTCAACAGCATTGGCTAAGATTGTTTCAAAGCCCTTAGAGTTTTTATCTTTACTCTCTCCTTTAGAAACAAGAATAAATTTGTCTAAATCTATTTTGTGAGCAACCTTAATTAAACTATCAGTTTTAACTAAAGAAGCCCTTAAACCTGTCATCATTCCTTCTGGAGATTCTGGCATTTTTCTAAAGAGATAATCAGTGACAATCAATTCTAAAACCGCATCGCCTAAAAATTCCAATCTCTCATTGTGCTTTAAATCTTGATTGGGATATTCATTTAAATAAGAACGGTGAGTAACTGCTTCTCTAATTAAATTTTTATCTTTAAAATTGATACCTATTTTCCTTTCAAGTTCGGCTAAATTGTCCATAGTGAAAAACTAAGATTTTTTTTCTTTAATAATTTCTTCTCTTTCTTTATAAATTGTCCCTAAAACTCCATTGACAAATTTTCTAGAAGAATCTCCACTAAAAGTTTTGGCTAATTCAACTGCCTCATTAATTGCCACTTTAGGTGGCACTTCTTCTTGATTGCCAAAAAGCAACTCATAAATTCCTATCCTTAAGATATTTCTATCAATTGGATTAATCTGTTCTAAGGGCCATTGACAAGCAGCTTTTCTGATAATTTCATCAATCTCTGGCAAATGTTCTATTATTCCTTTAGCTAAATTAAAAACAAAAGCCAAATCACTAATTCCTTGAGCAAACATTTTTAAATTCCTTTCAATAATTTTTACCAAATCAACTTGATGAGAATAAAAATCCCACTCAAATAAACTTTGAAGAACTATTGAACGACCCAAATGCCTAGAAGCCATAATAGTAATTTAATTAAGATTGCTCTTGACGGCTTGATTTTGAAGATTCTTTTGACTTTGAAGACTCTTTTAATTCTTTTTCCTTTAATTTTCTTTCTTTTTTAGTTAATTTAGCAAAAACATCAATGACCATTTTACCTCGATAATAGCCGCAATAAGGACAAACTCGGTGAGGTAAAATTAAATTGCCGCAGTGAGAGCAAGCAACTAAATTTTTCTTCTCTAACTTCAAATGGCTTCTTCTCATTCCAACTTTTGATTTTGTCTTGTGTCTTTTTGGAACGCCACCCATAATGGATTTTATTATAACCAATTAAAAATTTTAAGCAAGAAAAATTCCTCTATTGAATTTAATCAAAATTTGTGATATTTTATTATAAGTTAAAAACAAATTATTGCGGGGTGGTGTAATTGGTAACACACAGGACTTTGGATCCTGTTATCCAGGTTCGATCCCTGGCCCCGCAGCCAAAAGATTTTGACGCTTGGTTGTTGTATTTATTTAAGGACACTTATTGCAGGTATTATTTTTTAAAACAAAAAACAAATTTTTAAAAAATGACTAATAGTTATAAAGGGCTCTTTATTGTTTTTGAAGGTCTAGACGGCTCAGGTCAAACTACTCAAGCAAACTTGTTAAGAAATTTCTTAGAAAAGAAAGATTTTAGAGTGGTTTTAACCAAAGAACCAACTTTAGAAACTAAAGAAGGAAAAGAAATAAAGAAAATTCTTGAGAAAAAAATCAAAAAAAGTCCTTTGTCTTTACAAAAACTTTTTGCCAAAGACAGAGAAAAGCATTTAAAAAGAACAATCGAGCCAGCCTTAAGAAAAGGGAAAATTGTTATTTCTGACAGATATCTCTTTTCAAGTTTAGCTTATGGCTCCTTAAATGTTAGTTTGAAAAAATTAAAGGAGTTAAATAAAAACTTTCTTTTGCCTGATTTAGTTTTCTTTCTAAATGTTAAATCTGATGATTGCCTGAAAAGAATTAAAAAGAGAGGAGAAAAAATTCATTTGTTTGAAGAAAAAGAAAAACTGAGAAAGGTTTATCAAAATTACCAGTTAATTTTGAAAAATTTCAAAAATGTTTATTTTATTAATGGAGAAAAATCTAAAAGAGAAGTTTTTAGAGAAATTAAAAAAATAATTAACCAGTACTTGACAAAAATAAAAAATTGAATATAATTTCTTGACAGAAAAAAAGATATCAATAGAATAAGAAGGATTTAAAAAATTGCCTTTTTTAAAAGGCAAGAAAGGTCGGAAAAAACTGTTAAACAAATTAAAATATGGAATTAGAAAACAAAGTCGTTTATTTGAATCAAGGAGAAGAAACAGAAGAAACTACTACTCCTTCTGAACCAGAAGCAACTACTCCTGAAGAAACCAAAGAACCCACTCCAGAAGAAGCTACTCCTAAAACACCAGAAACAGAAGAAGGCTTTTCTGAAGAGGAAACTTCTGGCGAAGAAGAGATGTAAAAACAAAACCACCCTTTTGGGTGGTTTTGTTTTGCTCCTAATATATTTTTTATGTGGCAAAATCTAAAAGAAATCATTTCTAAAAGACCTTTTTTGACAAAAATTGCTAAGAAAAGAGAGAAAGAAAAATTACTAAAAGATTTTCTTAAAAGAAAAAAAATAAACTCGGTTAGTTTTAGAATAACTGATAGCAAAATTTATTTTTATTGCCCAGACCATTCAACTTTAAATTTCTTAAAATTAAACGAAGAGGAAATCAGAAAAATTATTTTTGCCAAAGAAGAACTATCTCTCTTCCGGTATTTTTTGAAAAAGGATTAAATTTTTCTCAAATTCTTCTCCTTCTTCTGGATAGACCTTTAAAGTTAATTTGTTTTGGAGGTCTATTTTTTTTGCCCTTAAAATAATTTTCTTTTCTTGAGGAAGCAAATTATTTATTTCTTTTAATTTTTCCTCGTTAAAATAAATAGCGATTTTTTTAATTGGCTGATTAATTTTGATTCTTAAAAGAAAACTTCTCTCAATAAAACCTCCATTACTTGGTTGAATAATTTCTAATTTTTCTTCATTTTCTTTAAAATCTAAAAGCGGCTTAATTTTTGTTGAGTATTTAATCGGTTGATTAAAGAAATTCAAATCAAAACCAGATTCTTTTAACCATTCTAAAACTGGCTTTTCCCAATTTTCAAACTGAGGATCTTCTTCTGGTTTCTCTGGCATTTCCCCTAAAGGATCTTCTTTGTTAACATAATAAAGAATGTTATGAACTTGCGGTTTAAGTTTTCCTTCTTCTTTATAAAAAGCAATATATTTTCCATTAAGCATTGGCTTGGCAATTTCTTTTATTTCCGGTTTTTCAAATTCCTCTTTTGGTTTATCGAGAAAGAAGACATCAGCAAAATGACGCCAAAGCGGCACGGCTAAAAGGATGCTTGAACCCTTTTTAAGCATCGGCGCGTTATTATTATTGCCAACCCAAATACCAACAACATAAGAAGGAGTATAGGCAAAAATCCAAGCATCTCTTGAGTCGTTAGTTGTTCCGGTTTTAGCGGCTATTTCTCTATCAGGCAACTGAATTTGATTATTTAATCCGCCATAAAGCGGCGCTCTGGCTTGATTATCGCTTAAAACATTATTAAGAATTTTGACTTTTTCTGGGTCAATCACTTCTTCAACTTCATCCTTGCTCTCTTTAATAACCTTCCCTTGCGAATCAACTATTTTCAAAATAACTTTTTGATTGTGCTTTTTGCCCTGACGAGCAAAAACCGAATAGGCCTCAACCATATCAATTAACCTAACTTCGCCTCCTCCTAAAACCAAAGTCAAGCCATATCTTTCTGGAGAAGTTAAAGTGGAAATTCCCAATTTTTTGGCAAGAGAGAGAGTTTCCTTTAAACCAGCTAAGTAAAGAACTTTAACCGAGGGAACATTAATTGATTGAGCCAAGGCATTGCGAAAACTAACCGGTCCTCTAAATCGGTGGTCAAAATTCTCTGGTTCGTATTTTTTTTCCTCAGAAGAATCTGTCTCAAAATTAGTTTTCAAATCAAAAACAACCGTCTCTGGCGAATAACCTTTAATAAATGCCTGGAGATAGGCAAAGGGTTTGAAAGCCGAACCTGGCTGCCTGCCTTGACCAAAAGTTGTCACATTAACTTTTGGATCAAAAAGACAAGTTTGGCCACTCTGGCAACCTTCAGGAAATGGTTTGGCAAAATAATCATAAGAACCAACCATCGCCAAAATCTCACCTGTCTTTGCCTGTTGAACAATCATCCCGGCATTATAGGCATTAGCCAGTTCTCTATTTCTTTCTACTCCCCATTTAATTGTCTCTTCGGCTAATTGTTGAGTTCGCCAATCTAAAGTTGTATAAATTTTCAAGCCGCCTCTCTCTAAAAAATCTTGGCCAAATTCAGAAAACAATTTATCCTTAACATACATTACAAAATGAGGGGCAAAAATTTTTTCTTTTCTCGGCTTAAATTCAATTTTCTCATTTTTGGCTTTCTCAAATTCTTCTTGAGTAATATAACCTTGTTCAAACATCTTTTTTAAAACTATATTTTTTCTCTCAAGAAGTTTGTCTAAATGAGAACCATAAGGAGAAAGATAGCTTGGTGCCCAAGGCAAAGCAGCCAAAAGAGCACTTTCAGCTAAACTAAGATTTTCAACTGGCTTGCCAAAATAAACTTTGGCAGCAGCACCGACGCCATAACAATTATTGCCGTAAAAAACTTGGTTAAGATAAAAATAAAGAATTTTGTCTTTAGAGTATTTCTTTTCTAAAAGAAAAGCCAGAATCGCTTCTCTGATTTTTCTTTTCAAGCTCCTTTCAGGAACTAAAAAAGCATTTCTGGCTAACTGCTGAGTAATCGTTGAAGCCCCTTGAACAATTCGACGATGATAAAAATTAACCCAGATTGCCCGCAAAATTGATTTCCAACTTAAAGCCGGATGCTGGTAAAAATCTTTATCTTCAATAGCAATAGTCGCCTGCTTCAAACTATCAGGAATTTTCTCCCAAGGGACTATCGTTCTTTTTTCTCCATTATAAATTTCGTAAAGTAAATGTTCACCAGTTCGGTCAAAAATTTTTGTTGATTCTCTTGGCTGAAAAGAAAGAGTCTCCAACTCAGCTATCTTCGGCAGGTCTTTGAAAAAATAAAAAAAGAGGAATAGAGAAGATATTCCTAAAAAGAAAATAACTAAAAGAAAAAAAACAAAGAACTTTTTCATATTTTATTCTCTTCTTTTAAGAGCAGCAGCAATTGTTTCTGGGTCAGCAAACTCAATTTCGCCCCCAGTAGGAATACCCCTGCCAAGACGAGTGATTTTTACCCCCAAATTTTTTAATGACCTCTCAACATACATTGCTGTCAAATCGCCAGCAGTTGTCAAACTAGTAGCAATAATCACCTCCTCTATTTTGTCTCTCCTTATTTTTTTAATTAAGGGATTTATCCTTATCTTTTTATAACTTTCTGGATCAACCGGCGAAATTTCCCCTCCTAAAATAAAATAGAGACCATTATATTTTTTTGACTCTTCAATAGTCAAAAGATCAGTTTCTTTCTCAACTAAACAAATAATTTTTCTATTCCTTCTTCTATCTAAGCAAATTGGACAGACATTGCTTTTCAAACTTGCAGATGACTGAAAAGGCATAAAACATTCAGAACAAACAATAATATTTTTTTCTAAATCTTCTAATGATTTTCTGGCCTCTCTAAGTTTGCTCTTTTGATTGATTAAATAGAAAGCCAAACGAGTGGCTTGTTTTTGGCCAATCGAAGGAAAAGAAGAGAAAACTTTGACAAAATTTTCAATTGATTTTGGCAAAAACATAATTTCAAATGATGGCTTCTTCGCCTTCCATTTCTTCTATCTCTTGATATTGCTGATCAATACTCTGAAAACTAACTGTCCCTGGATTAAATTTCAACTTAACCGAGCCGGTTGGACCATTTCGGTGCTTAGCAATAATAATTTCAGCGGTATTAATATCTTCTGGTCCCAAAGTTTCTGGATTTTTATCTTTGTCTTTTCGGTAAATAAAAAGAACAACATCAGCATCTTGCTCTATTGAACCAGAGGAACGTAAATCAGCCAAACGAGGAATTCTTATTTCCCTTTGTTCAACTGCCCGAGAAAGTTGAGAAATAGCCAAAACTGGTACATTAAGCTCTTTGGCTAACGATTTTAAACCGCGAGAAATTTCTGTCATCTGTTGAACCTCGCTCTCTATTCTTCGAGAAGGCCTGATTAATTGAAGGTAATCAATAATTAGCAAAGAAAGTCCTTTTTCCAACTGAAGTTTTCGGGCCATTGTCCTAATCTGCAAAACATCCAAAGAAGAACTATCTTCAATAAAAACATCTGCTCGGGAAAGTTTATCTAAAGCTACCTCTATCAATTTAAAATCTGACTCGTCTTGTAATCGACCGGTTCTTAGACGCCAAAGATCAATGCCTGCTTGAGCAGAAATTAATCGGTCAACAATATCTTCTCGAGACATCTCTAAACTAAAAATTCCAACCGGCTGATTTTCTTTTAAAGCAACTGCTCGGGCAATGTCTAAAGCAAAAGTTGTTTTTCCTAATGAAGGCCTAGCAGCCAAAACAATTAAATTTGCTTTTTGCAAGCCAGAAAGTCGTTCGTCCAAATCAGGGAAACCAGTAGTCAAGCCCCTTAAACTTCTATCTCCTTTGTATAATTTTTCTATTCTTTCAAAAGCATCTTTTAAATCATCTTTAAGCGGCTTAAATTTCATTTCTACTCCTTGCTGAACTATTTGAAAAATTTCCTGTTGGGTTTTGTCAATAATCTCTTCTGTTTCCTTATCAGTAGAAAAAATTTCTTCAGAGATTTTAGAAAAAGAATTAAGTAATTTTCTCAAAACGCTCTTTTCTCTAACTAAATTAGCATAATGTTCTATATGAGCAGCATTAGGCACCGAAGTTGCCAAAGAAGTTAAATAAGAAAAACCGCCAATTTCTTCCAAAAGTTTTTTTTCTTTTAAATAAGAAGAAAGAGTCAAAACATCTATAGCTTCCCTTTTCTGGTAAAGATTAAGCATCGCTTGGTAAATTTTTTGATGACTACCCTTATAAAAATCTTCTGGACTCAAAGTATCAGCTATTTTAATAATAGCATCTTTATCCAACATTACTGCTCCTAAAACTGACTTTTCAGCTTCTAAATTTTGAGGAGGTAATCTCTCAGCCATTATTAAGAATATTAGTTAGTTTCTTTTTTTAAACAAGAGAAAAAAGTGGAAAATTTTGGGATATTTCAGTTCTTTTATTAGTTAACGAATATGACAAGCTAGAATTAAGAATTCTCTTGTTAGTTATTTGATTGTCTGAAATTTGAGATTGATTACCTTAATTTAAAAATAAGGTACTGATTTTCTTTCCCTTTCATTTTAACCAAGCAATAAATCCCTTTAATTTTTTTACCCTTCAACTTAAAAACCAATTTCTCCTCTGTCCTTTCAATTAATTCATATTCACCCTTGTCAAAAATTTTTACCTTGCCAGCGCCGTAACAACCTCTAGGAATTGAGTTAGATACTAGAATCGAACCAGCAAAATAGTTATTGTTATCTTTTACATGAATATCATATCTATATGGGCTAATATATTGTTTCTTCTCTGCTTTCTCAATTTTTACTATCCGGATTGGTACGAGTCCGTTTTCTCTTTTTTTATTGTTTCTCCAACAATCCTTATAATTCTTTATATAAGTTTTATATCTGAGTTCAGGCAAAATATAATTATTTACCAAAGTAAGAAATCTCATCGAACCTATTTTATTCAAATGAATATAATATCCTCCCTTATTTTTCTTTCTAGGCTTTTTATAATACGTCTTAGCTTGAAGCTCCCATTTTTCATTTAAAAATTTCGTTATCAACTCATTTCCCTTCCTACCAAAACCTTGAGTACAAAGCTCCACATATTTCTGCCATAGATACCCATCGTCCATATACCAAATTGCAAGTCCTCGTTCATCCAATTTAGAAAGCATCTCTTCTGTAACAATTTTTTGTTTGTTTTTATAGAATTGATAATAAACATTTACTAATCCCGCATCTGTGAAACGAAAATGCCATGAATTAGATTCATTCCTTTTAACTATTCTAGCATTTGGAAAGAGATGATTTCGAATAAACTCTAAATAAGCTTTTTGCCTTCCTGAATGAGTAAGTTGATAGTAGGGAATTTGAGTTTCTGTTGGTAGTTCTAAATGAGCATCTCCTAATAATGTCCCATATAATATTTGTAATTGCTCGTCACTCCACTTTTGTCCGGGAATAAAAACACTATCTCCTTCTTTAAGATCTTTAGCTAATCTTATACCTTCCGGAGTGTAGATTTTATGATAGGGAGTAACGGTAATTATTCTCCTCCCACCTTGTTGTCCAGGAACTCGAATTCTTATAAACTCATTTGTTTTACCATTCTTAAACCAGTTTTCAATTGGCTTCCATTCCAATCGATTAGTTAAGAAATTATAGGAAAGCACATTTAATTTTTTTCTTTGATTTACAATGTGACCAATATTTTGTACTCCTTCTTCTGTAATGACTTTTGTATAAAATGCAAAACATCCTTGAAAATTAGCATAACTTACTGGATGCGGTTCCGTCTCTATGGCAAGGACGCGTTTTCCTTTTTCCTCTGGCACTCCTTTTGGCACTGCCCAGGATTTTAAAACTCCATCCATTTCTAATCTAAAGTCATGATGATGACCGGCTTTTAAAGCATAATGATCGTGAATCACAAATCTATTCTTTGAAGTTTTTAAAATTTTTCCTTTTGGCTCCGGCGTTTTCTTAAAATTTCTCTTCTGCCAATATTTTTTTAGATCATTCATTTTATTCTAAAAATTTTCATTATTAAAGAAGCAATCAATCCAGCCAGAGGAGCAAAAAAAGCCACTGAGAGAAATCTAATCAAAGTTACTTTTGGGCCTAAAATAGCAATTTGCAAAGGAATTTTAGTAAAGCCAATTAAAGACCAGCCAGCCAAAAAAGAGATTAGAACTGGAATGCTCACACCGATTTTTAAAAGACCAGCGGCTAAAGGCAGAACGACATAAGGACCGCCGGGCAAGCAACCGCCCAAAATCGCCCCTAAAAAAATCCCTTTAATTCCTGATTCTTGACCAATCCATTTAATAATTATCTCTTTAGGCACTAAAACTTGAATCATTCCAGCCAAAACAAAGGCAAAAAATAATAAAGGAATCATTTTAAAAAACAAATCTTTAACT
>Ga0190316_1000149_pt1 | contig 18388 bp, 16 predicted proteins | sample 48701112_MG_FD_161663 | JGI IMG/M metagenome (GOLD analysis project Ga0190316, IMG submission 161663) | Hydrothermal vent sediment bacterial communities from Southern Trench, Guaymas Basin, Mexico - 4870-11-1-2_MG | ecosystem: Environmental > Aquatic > Marine > Hydrothermal vents > Sediment ... | reverse complement strand
ATTCAGTAACCAGTAATTGATAAGCAGCATTAACATCGTCAATTCTCGGAGCAATATTTAATCTCGGCGCCAAACTAAAAGCAATGTCACGACTGGTTATTTTCCCTTCCAAATTGGCTGATTTCTTTAATTTTTCAAGACCTATTCTTCTTGTTTTCTCTAAAGTAATCAAACCAAACTTTGTCATTATTCTGTTTTCATCTTTTAAAGGAACAAAATCAGCAACATTTGCCAAAGCCAGTAAGTCAGCTGACCACTTAGCAAAACTTTCTTTAAAGGGCCAATCTAATTGAGAAGCCACGCCTTCAATTAACTTAAAAGCCACACCAGTGCCACTAAGAAATTTAAAAGGATATTTATCCCCCTCAAGTAAAGGATCAACAATAGAAAAAGCCGGCGGCAAATTTTCTTGAGGAAGATGGTGGTCAGTGACAATAACTTTCAAAGATAAATTTTTAGCCGCTTTAATAACTTCATTGGAAGTAATTCCACAATCAACTGTAATAATCAAATTAGTTTTCCTTTCTTTAAATTTTTTGACTGCTGGCAAAGAAAGACCATAACTATCTTTATAGTTTGGCAAAGCCACTTCAAAATTATTGAAGTTCAAGCGATTAAAAAAATCATGAAACAAACTAGTAGCGCTAACGCCATCAACATCAAAATCGCCGAAAATACCAATTCTCTTATTATTTTTAATTGCTTTGGCAATTTCTTGACTGGCTTCTTTTACCCCTTTAAGCAAAAAAGGATCATATTGGTCTTCCCACTTAGGAAAAAGAAATTTTTTGATTGAATTCTCATCCCTTAAATTTCTTAACCAAAAAATTTGAAGAATAGGCAAAGGATAATCTTTGAATTCTCTTAAAAAATCTTCAGGAACTTCTTCAAATTTTTTTAACCAAATTTTTTTCATCTTCTTAAATTCTCAAAATTGCCTTCTAAAAACTTTCAAAAATTTCCTTTTCTCTTGAGAGAAAGTAGTTTTTTTAATAAAATAACCGCGTTCAAAAAGAGAAAGTTAAATAATAATTCTTTTAAAAAGAAAAGCAAGGAAAAATCTCTTAAGTGAAAAATTGCTAAACCTACTAAAAGAAATAGCCAAAAAGAATAAATCTTTTCAGACAGAAAAAACCTTCTCAAAAAAATCAAGGAGAGAGAGAAAAGAAAGAAAAGGAAAATTGATTCAAGAATTGATAAAGTTAGCCAGCCCTGAAAAAAGCCGGCTGCCAAACAAAGCAAAATAAAAGAAAAACTACTAAATTGATTATTGATAAGAATTAAAAAGAGCAAAAGAAAATTTATTCTCGGTAAAGAATTCCATTTTGGCGAAAAAGAAAACAAAGGCAAAGTTTCAAGCAAAGAAAGCCAGACAAGAAGAGTTAAAGAAAGAAAAAACTTTCCTTTTTCTTTAAAAATAGAGAAATAAAATTTCTCCCTCATTTATTTGTTTCTTGAGAAACTTTTTTAAAAAAATCTGTTAATTTTATTTGGCCCAAATCACCCTTACCTCTTTCTCTAAGAGAAACTTTTTTCTTTTTCTCCTCTTTTTCGCCAATTATCAAAAGATAGGGAATTTTTTGAATTTCTCCTTCTCTAATTCTTTTAGAAAGAGTTTCTTCAGCTCTAATCAAACAACTTCTTACTCCTTTTTCTTGAAGAAGTAAATTAATTTCCTTAGCGTATTTCTCTTGTTTTAAAGAAACTGGCAAAAGCCAAACCTGCTCAGGTGATAACCAAAAAGGCAAAGCACCAGCATAATGCTCAAGCAAAACACCAATAAATCTCTCTAAAGAACCAAGTAAAGCCCGGTGAATCATATAAGGTACTTCCCTCTCTCCTTTTTTATTAATAAAATAAATGCCAAATCTTGCCGGCAAATTAAAATCAATTTGAATAGTCGTACATTGCCATTCTCTATTTAAAGAATCCTTGATTTTGATATCTATTTTTGGCCCATAAAAAACTCCACCGCCAGGATCAATCTGGTAATTTATTTTTAATTTCTTTAAAACATCTTTTAAAATTTTGGTGGCTTTTTGCCATCCTTGAAGGGTACCAGCAAATTTTTCTGGCCTGGTAGAAAGATAAACTTCAAAATTTTTAAAGCCAAATTTCTTTAAAATTTTCAAGCCGTGCCTGAGAAGTTTTTCTACTTCAGTAGATAATTGGTCTTGTCGGCACCAAATATGAGCATCATCTTGAGTAAAACCTCTGACTCTAGTTAAACCATGAAGAGTCCCTGATCTCTCATAACGATAAACCGTGCCGAATTCAGCGTATTTTATTGGCAAATCACGATAACTTCTGATTTTTGACTGGTAAATTTTGACATGAAAAGGACAATTCATTGGCTTTAACAAATATTTTTCCTCATCAATCTCAATCGGTGAATAAATATTCTCCCGGTAAAGTTGCCAATGACCAGAAGTTTGCCACAGTTTAAGATTGCCAATATGAGGAGTAACTACCCATTGGTAATTTTCTTTTTTTAATTCTTGATATAAGTGATCTTGAATAATTCTTCTTAAAATCTCTCCTTTTGGCTGCCACAAAGGCAAACCAGCACCAACTTCCTGGTCAAATAAAAACAATTCTAATTTTTGCCCCAAAACCCGATGGTCTCTTTTTTCAACTTCTTCCTGAAATTTTAGATATTCACTTAATTCTTCTGGTTTAGAAAATGCCACTCCGTAAATCCTCGTCAGCATCGGATTTTTCTCTGAACCTTGCCAATAAGCGCCAGCAATTTTAGTCAACTTAAAAGCATCGGGATTAATTTCTTTGGTTGATTTAATATGAGGACCCTTGCATAAATCTAAAAAATAACCGCTTTGATAAAGAGAAACCTTCTTGCCTTTGAGATTTTTTAAAAGAGATAATTTGTATGGCTGATCTTTAAAAATTTCTTCTGCCTCTTTCCTGGAAACAATTTTCTTTTTAAAACTAATATCATTCAAAATTATCTTTCTCATCTCCTTTTCAATTTTGAAAAGGTCTTCCTGATTAATTTTTTTTGAACCAAAATCAAAATCGTAATAAAAACCATTTTCAATGGCTGGACCAATGCCAAATTTGACTTTTGGATACAATCGCTGAACAGCGTAAGCCAAAATATGAGCCAAAGAATGCCTTATTTTTTCAATTTTAAAACCTTTCGTCTTCGGCATAGATAATTTCTTCAATTAATCTTGGATAATCAAAAATTTCTTTTTTAGAAAAAAATCTTTTAATTTCTTCTTTGGCCGCTTCTTTAGAATCAGAAGCATGAACTATATTCCTTGTCCCCAAAGCAAAATCTCCTCTAATGCTTCCTGCTTCGGCTTCAAAACCTCTAGTTGCGCCAACTATTTTTCTAACAACTGAAACGGCTTCCAGGCCTTCCAAAACCATCAAAACCACTGGCGAGAATTTCATATATTCTTTCAAATTTTTAAAAAATGGCTTTTTTCGGTGATGAGAATAATGATTGGCTAAAATTTTCTCAGAAAGTTTAGCCATTTTTAAGCCAACAATTTTCAGTCCTTTTCTTTCAAATCTTTCAATAATTTGACCTAAAATCCCTCTTTGTAAAGCATCGGGTTTAAGAATAACTAAGGTTTTTTCTTTATTTTTGTTTTTCATTTTTCATTTTTATTTTTTTAAAACCGACACTCTTTCTTGGTTCTCTTTTTATTGGATTTATTTTATCAAAAAAAAAGAGAAAATACAAATTAAAATCTAAAAAAATCTAAAATCTAAAAAGTAAAATCTAAAATCTACATCTAACCCCGAACCATATGAGATTCGGGGTTACCCCGTACCCTCAGTGGTATGGGGTAAAATCTAAAATCTTAGATAAATTCGAATCTTGAACGAATGCAAGCGTAAAACTCAAAGCGCAAAGTGTAAAGCTAAAGCGTAAAGCGAATTTATTTAAATTCCAAATCCCAAATCCCAAACAAATTCAAATGACTAACCCTGAACCACGTAGGGTTCAGGGTTGCCCTGTACCCTTTAGTGGTATTGGGCAAAATTCAAATGAACAAAACTAAATAAAACTCAAATCTTAAATCTCCCGCTCCAAAGGAGCGAGGCTCGCCCAGTAAAACTGGGCGGCCCGATCCAAAGGAGCGAGGCTCGCCCAGCCCTACTTTTGGAATAAAAGTAGGGCTGGGCGGCAAAATGCAAAATGATAAATCAAAATGTAAAAAGAATATTTCTCCCCTTCCTTACTCTTCCTCCTCTGACTCGTGTTAGAGGAAAAGATTAAGAAAGAAATGAGAAAAACAGATAAGAATTAGCAGTCAGCAAGGATAAAACTCTCACTTATCAATTTGTTTAAATTTTCTCTTCGTATCTTATAGGCCGAATTTGATAAAATAATTCAATTTATATTTAATTAATAAAATATAAAAGCAGGCGTCCCCGCCTGCTTTAAAAATCTTTTTAAAACTATGCAAATTTAAGGGCAAGTTGAATGATATTTACCGTTGGAATCGTTTGCATTAGGAATTCTGTTAGGAAACTAAACATTTCAAGAGAATTTCTGGCAGCATTTTCTAAAATCACTTCGATGTCTTCTTCCCATTTATTTGGCCTAAAAAAATTAAGAAGCATTCGAACCACTTCAACATCTCCGTGTTTTGTCATATCTTTTAGTGGATCCCAATCTCTTCTCGGCCACCCCAACTGGTAATAAAATATAGGAACTGCTCCGTACCTTAGCAATGTTTTAATAATTTGCACTGCTTCTTCTGAAGTGGCCTCTGTGTCTATTCTATAAATATCATGGAATGTTCGTAGTGCTTCCAGAATGGGCTCGAGTTCATGTTTGCCTCTTTTCGCATTTACATTTGCTCTTTTTTCTTCTACTAGCCATCTTACCACATCAACACACCCTCGACGGCAAGCAAGTTTTAGACATAAGTCATTTCCAGTATGAACATCCACTCCATTTTCAAAAAGTATTTCTAACATTTTTTTTCTGCAAACAAACTGCCCCGATGGACTTTTTTGAAAACATGCCTTAATTAAATCAGGAAAATTCTCTTTTTTTAATCCAACCTTTTTGATAAGAAATTTTAATGTTTCCGGATGTTCCCAGATTATCGCTTTCTCCAACATCTCCTGTCTGAGGATTTTAATTTGTATCGGATTCATTTTTCCAAAAAAGAAATCTATCCCTTCATTGAAACCATGCTTGCAGCATTTTACTATTAGATGCTTCTCGTTCTCGTTCTTTTTGAAAATTGAAACCTTCGGGTAATTTAAAAGATCTGGGTATTTTATTATTATCTCTTTTAGTGTCTCTATATCGTGTTTCTTTATACAGAGTTTAGCAAGCACAGCTTTTCTTTCTAAAAATTTCGGCAATTCTTTCATTTTTTCACCTCCTATATAAAATTTTAAGGTTCTTAAAATTGCCTTTATTAAAACCAATTTTTCCAATTTTGTCAAGACAAAAAGGTAATGTCCATACACATATTGCACTTTTTGAGATAATCTAAGGGCATATGAATACTATGCCTAAATCAACAAAAGAAGAAAAATATAGATGGATTAAGCCAATTTTAAATAAACAGATAGCTATTAAAGATATGGCAGAAATATGTCCTTTCAGAAAGAACTCTTAAATGCTGGTTGGCTGAATACCGGAAAAATGGAATAGAAAGAAATTAAAGATTCTATGGGAATAGACGACGAAATTCTAGCTGACTTATTTGGAATCCAGAATAAAAACGAAGCGATAAAAGAATTTCTTTACGCAAAATCAGACATCTCGAAAGAAGTTCTAAGCGATTATATAGAGCAATACGGAATTACTATTATAGATCTCTTCTATTCCATCGGATTACACTCCATTTTAAGAAAACCAGAGTTTAAACCCCTACTAGCAAAAGCAGCATTAGCGGAAGTTGCGAAAGTTAAATCAAGCAATGATTCCCTAGCAGAGTACCCTATCTCTGCACTGCTAGGATATTTCGGAATGTCAGCAAAAGAGATTGTCTCGATTCTTCCGGCTGATGTAATAAATGAAGAATATTCCTACGCAAATGATTGTATAGAGGGCCTTTTTGAGCACCTTCCGAAAGGAAAAAGGAACCCTGGAGTTAAGTTATGGAACTCATTTCTGAAAGAAATAAAAAGAAAAGGAAGAGAAAAAGAGATTCTGCCAAGATTGCAAATAGAACGGATAGAATTTGAATCGGAATTTGAGGAAAATGATGAAAAACAACTCTTTTTTTATTATTCCAACAGTTATATATTTCTTCCCGAAGAAGATGTGGTTGAAGTTTGCAAGAGACCTCAAAGAAAATAATATCTGGTTCAGTAACGACAACGGGGTAATAGGGGTATATGATACAAGAAGGACATTTATTCTTCCTGAATATCATGTCCCCGAGAAAATCAGAAAAGAGTACGGAATAAATTGTTTGTTGTCGGATGAGCCATACGAATCCTATCAAACTTATAATGTTCCTGATAAAAAATCTCCCATCAAACTCAAATTTGCAAACTTTGAATTGTTGTTAAAAAAGGAATACATATAAGAACCCGTAAGGGGGTCCTTTTTAATTTATGTATTTTTGTATATATGGCTTTTAATAATTTATATTCTTAAGATAAAATCCTTTAATAAAAAAGATTAAAACCTAAATTCCTGGCAATAAAAAAGCCCTCACTTATCAATTTGTTTAAATTTTCTCTTCGTATCTTATAGGCCGAATTTGATAAAATAATTCAATTTATATTTAATTAATAAAATATAAAAGCAGGCGTTCCCGCCTGCTTTAAAAATCTTTTTAAAACTATGCAACATGACTTTCAAGACCTTGAATCTCTTGCTTGATTTTGCTTCTCTCTTGCTTCAACTTTTGTATTTTTAATTCTAATTCTGATTCTTTTTCTGCTAGTTCTAACATCCTTTTTTTCTTTATAAAAATAGGTTCATAAAATTTTTCTGCGAGATCGATTTTTTCTATTTCTATTAGATTTTTTAATACCCTGTCCACTTCTCTCTTGCTTAAGTGCCGAGCCAAATCCGGAAGATTTTTTAAGATTTCATCAATTATTTCTGGAAATTCCTCCTTATTATTTTCCATATTGCGATAGAGAATATCATGTTCAAACTCTTTTATATAATAATTATCAAGGGCACTAAAAACAAGCCGATTCTGCTTGAGGGAATAAATTACTGCCCCTACACTTCCCGCTTTTATTGCCGCTTTAAGTGCAAGTAGAACAACATCTGTATCTGTAATGGTTTTCATCAAGAATTTCATTAAGAATTCAAACATTTCAAGAGAATTTCGAGCTGCTCTTATTAAAATTTCTTCGATCTTTTCCGGCGGCCCGTTTAAACCACTTACTTCAAGAAGCCTTTGAACCACTTCAATGTCTCCATATTCTACCATATCTCCTAAAGGGTTTAAGGACCCAAATAATACACCCAAATGACAAGAAACAAGCGGATTTGCTTTATGTTCTAATAGCATCTTTACAATTTGGACCGCCTTCTTTGAAAAAGAGGCTGACAACTCTGTGTCTAGTTTAAGAGGATCATGAATTATTCTTACCGCCTCTAGAATAGGTTCTAAATAGATTTTATCTTCTCTCTTTGCATTTACATTTGCCCTCTTTTCTTCTATTAACCATTTAACCATCTCAACACACCCTCGTCGACAAGCAAGTTTTAGAGCAAGATCATTTTGAGTATGAACATCCACTCCATTTTCAAAAAGTATTTCTAATATTTCCCTCCGACAAAGAAAGCGACGCTTCTGATGATCGCTTTGTTCACTTCGACTTGGATTTTCTTGGAAACATGCCTCAATCAAACTAGAATGATCTTTTTTTTCTAGTCCAATTCTTCTAATAAGAAATCTTAATGTTTCCGGATGGTTATAAACTATCGCCTCCTTTAACGTTTCTCGTCTGACTTTCTTAATTTGTTCTGGATTCATTTTTCCCAAGAGAAATTCTATCCCTTCATCAAAGCCGCATTCTGCTGCATATACTAATAGATTTCCATTATCTTCATCTTCTTCTAAAAGGCAAAGGTCCGGATATTTTACTACTATCTCTCTTAATGTTCTCGCATCATGCTTTTTTATGCAAAGCTCGGCAAACTTTCTTCTCCCTATTTTCCTTTCCAAAAACTTTGGCAATTCCTTTTTCATTTTTCTTACCTCCTTATAAAATTTTTAAAGTTGCTTTGGCAATTTTCTCTAGTTAAATAAACTATTACAATTTTGTCAATATCGCATATTTAATATTCTAAAACACTACAGACAAAAACAAGATTTGATTATTCAAACCTAAATTTTTTCACAAAAATAGCGCTAAGGATTTTTTGTTCTTTTAAAATAATTTATGATTATATCTCTAAGTGTATTCCCAAAGTAAATTTGAAAAAGATAAAATACATTATTGTTTTCGAACAACAACAGCAAGAAGAAGAAATCAAAAGGAAAGCACGTTTTCTCAAAATTAAAAAAAACGAAAGTAAACCTGGTATCGTAGGATTAAGATGTTGGTGCCCGGAGCCGGAGTCGAACCGGCACGGCTTATTCAGCCATTGGATTTTAAGTCCAACGCGTCTACCAATTCCGCCATCCGGGCAAAAGTAAGGAGTGCGGGAGAGGGGGATCGAACCCCTGACTACTCCTTGGAAGGGAGTTATTTTACCACTAAACTACTCCCGCTTGGTTATTTTCTCAATAATTTCTTTTAAATGGTCGTGGTCAAAAAATCTAATAGCTACCCTTCCTCCCGATTTTCCTCTTGGCTGAATTTCAACCGGCGTAGAAAGAAATTCCTCTAAAAACCTGGCTGCCTCTAACAAGAAAGGGTTAATTTCTTTTTTAGCCGTCGAACTTTTTCTTTTTCTTTTTGTTTGAAAATAAACATCACCAACCAAAGAGCGAGCCATATTTTGAGCCAACTCTTGAGTTTCTCTAACCGATAACTGGTTGGCAATTATTTTTTCTAATAATTCATTTTGTTTTGAATGATCAGAAAAAGTTAAGATAACCCTGGCATGACTTTCAGTAATTAAACCCTCTTCTAATTTTTTCTGGGCTTCAGAAGAAAGTTGGAGTAACCTTAAAGTATTGGCTATCGCTTCCCTACTCTTACCTATTCGTAGAGCAATCTCTCTTTGAGGCATTTTGAATTCATCACTTAAACGAGCAAAGGCTCTAGCTTCTTCCAGAGGATTTAAATTCTTTCTCTGCAAGTTCTCAACAATAGCCATTTCTAACTTTTCTCTTTCTTCAGTTATTTCTTTAATAATAACCGGCACTCTTTCCAAGCCAAGAATTTTAGCTGCCATCAATCTTCTTTCACCAGCAACTACCTGATATTCTACTTCTTGACCATTTTCCTTTTGAATTATTGATTTGCTAACTACTAACGGCTGAAGAATGCCAAATTCTCTGATTGATTCTACTAACTCTTGAAGTTTTTCTTGATCAAATTCTCTTCTCGGCTGATAGGGATTGGCTTTAATTTTCTCTGTCTCAATTAAAAAAACTGGCTGAGAAATTGGCAGACCGACTCCTTCTGCTAATTCTCTTTGCCAGAATTCTTCTTTTTTTTCTTCTTTTAGTTCCTCTTCTCGAGTTTTTTCTTTGTCTTCCTTAAAATTAAAACCTTGAACATTCTCGGCTGGCACAAATGATTTCTCGAATGACTTGCCTTCTTCTTTTTTTAAAACATTGCTTTCTAAACTTTCTTCTTTTTCTTGAAATCTCTTTGGTTGAATTTTTTCTTCTTGATGAAATTCTTTTCTTTCAGAAATTTGATTGTCTTTCTTTGAATTATCTAAAAATTCTTCATTCTCATTATTTGAAGAAAAATTATCGTTTGAGGAAAGCCCTGATTGACTCGCTCCGCTTGTTTGTTTTGGCGGAATTAAAGATTCCAACCCTTTACCCAACATTTTCTTGATTATTATGATAATCTAAAAAAAGAAAAAAGTAAACCCTTAAATTAGCAATTGGCAATTGGCAATTGGCAATAAAAAAGATACTTATAGATATTTATAGAAATTCATTGAAATTTATTGAAATTTATTGTTTATTAACGAGTTAACGAGTTAACGGGTTAACGGGTTGAATACTATAAATTCTAAATCCGAAATCTGATAACCCAGCCCTAAAGAGTTTAGGGCTGTGGCGAAATCCTAAACGAAATCCCAAATCCCAAATCCCAAGCAAATCACAAATTCAAAATTACAAATTCAAAAAAAAGCGGCGCGTACGGGAATCGAACCCATATTACGGGATTGAAAGCCCCGTGTCCTAGCCATTAGACGAACGCGCCGTGCCTCCCTGGGAGGATTCGAACCCCCAACCTTGACCTTAGAAGGGTCCTGCTCTATCCAATTGAGCTACAGGGAGAAAATTGCTAAAATTGTTGTATTATTATAGCCAAAATTTGGAAAAAATCAAATTTTTTATTATAATTTTAAAATGTTTTATTGTTCAAGCCAAGCCATTGTTTTAGATAAAGAAGAGTTTTCTGAAAGCGACTTGTTCTTTATCTTTTTCAGTCAAAAAACTGGCAGGATAAAAGTTTTAGCCAAAGGAGCCAGAAAAATAAACGCCAAATTAAAACCATTTTTAAAAATTGGCAATTTAGTTAATTTAGAGTTGGTCTTTAAAAATCAATATCGCCTTCTTGGCGTTGAACTAATTGATAGCTTCTCTTCTTTAAGAAAAAACTTTGAATATCTTTTCCGAGTTATCTCTGATTTGGGATTTGCTAAAGAAATGATTATTTTTACAGAAAAAGACGAATCTCTGTGGAAACTTCTTTTTTCTTATTTAAAAGTAGCCAATCTTTTAGCCAAAAAGGAATCTAAAGAGAATTTAATCGTTTCTTCGTTGTTTTTCAAAATAAGATTCATCAATCTTTTAGGATTTCTGCCTTCATTTGAAGAATTTGTTTCTTTAGAAAAAATCAAAGGTGGAGAAAAAAAATTATTCCTTCCCTTTTGGCAGGCAAAAAATTTTTCTGAATTGGTCAAAATTTGTCAAAAAACGATCAAAAAAGAAAATCTGCCTTTTTTGGAAAAAAAAATAAATTCTTACCTAAAAAAAATTAAAAAGAAAATCTATGAATAATCAGGGCATTATTATTACTTTAAATAAAATTATAAAGTTTCTTGTTATTTTTCTTTCTCTTTCAATTTTTCTTTTTGCTCTTGGCTTTTTCCTCTGGCGAAATTATTTTGCCAGCGAGAAGATATTTTTTACCGCTGATTATCCTTTAGAGATAATGTCCGGAGAAGAAATAACCATCAAACTTAATTACGACAATCAAACTAAAAGAACCCTTTATGAAGCAGAAATTGTTTTGGAATTACCAGAAAACTCTTTTGATAATGACTGGTCGCCTCTGAAAATAATTAGAATTCCTTTAGGTGATATTGAAGAAGGAGAAAAAGGAGAAAAAGAAGTTAGTTTAAGGATTTTAGGAAAAAATCAGGAAAATAAAAACATCTTAACTTACCTTTCTTGGAAGGCCTCTGGTTTTAAGGTTCCTTTTAAAAAGGAAAAAATTATCAATATCACTTTTAGCCAACCAATTGTTTCTTTAGATTTGCTGACGCCTAAAAAAATTCTCCCTCAAATTCCTTTTAATTTAGAAATTGCCTTTCAAAATAATCTTGACAAAGAAATTTATGGCCTTGAATTAAAAATTAACTTACCAGAAGAATATGAAATTTTAAACTCCCAACCAGAAATAGATAATTTTCAAAAGATTTTCTTGAAAAAATTATCAAGTAAAGAAAAAAGAAAAATTACTCTCCGAGGAATAATAAAAGGAGAAATCTATCAAATTTATCCTTTTTCTACTGAAATTGGTTTAAATAGAGGCGAGTTTATTTCTTTAGAAAAGAAAGAAGGAGAAATTCCTTTAGGTCCCTCTCCTCTCTCTATTGATATTTCTTTAGAAAACGAAGATGACAATGCTATTTTTCATTTAGGAGATGAAATTTCTTATATCATTTCTTACCAAAACAAAGCCGAAACGGCTTTAAGCGATGTAATTATCCAGGCCCATTTAGATACTGAAGAAACAAAACTTTTAGATCTCTCTTCTCTTTCAACAGACGGCTATTTTGATTTGAAAACAAAAACTATCACCTGGAATGCTGGCAACCACCCTTCTCTAAAAGTCCTTAAGCCAAACCAAAAAGATGAAGTTCGCTTTCAAATAAAATTAAAAGATAATTTCCCTCTAAACGAATTAAAAAATTCAAAGGGAAAGAATTTTGTCTTAAAAATAAAAAGTGAAATTGAAACACCAACCGTTCCTTACGACATTGAAGCAGAAAAATTAAGCAATTCAACCGAACAAGAAAATAAGGTGGCTGATAAAATTGATTTTGTTTGCCAAATTTTGTTTAGGGATGCTAAAAGCGGCTTTCTTAATAAAGGACCTTTTCCTGTCAGAGTTGGCCAAAGCACCCAATTTACTTTTCATTTTATAATCAAAAATTATGCTAATGATTTAGAAAAAGTAAAAATCTCCGCCGATCTTGCCGAAGGGGTAACTTGGCTAAATAAATTTAAAAATAACTCTTGGCCTGATTTTAATTACCAAGAAAGAATTTCCCGAATCTATTGGCAAGCAGAAGAAATACCTGCTTGGCAAGGAATTTTCTCTGAAGAAGTCCATTTGATAGGTCAAATCTCTTTTACTCCCCAACCATCCCAACGAGGCAAAGCACCTTTCTTTTTGAAAAACATTCACTTAAGAGCCAAAGATAGTTTTACTGGCCAAATCTATGATATTGAATGTCCTAATCTTGGCTTAGCCAATCTTCGTTTTTTTGACAAAACCATCTCTTCTCAAGACCAAGTAGTCAGATAAAGAAAAATTATGCTTTTCAGCGAATACGATATTAGAGGGATTTGGCAAAAAGAAATAAATAAAGATTTTGCTCTTAAATTGGGAAAAGTTTTAGTTGCTTTTAGTCGAAAAAAACAACCAAGAATTCTGATTAATTTTGATACCCGCTTTTCTTCGCCAATTTTAGCCAGATATTTAATAAGAGGCGTTTCCCAAGTAAAAGGAAAAGCTATTTTAGGAGGAAAAGTTTCTACCCCTTTTCATTATTTTTTAACTAAAAAAATCAAACCCGACCTCTCAGTAATGATTACCGCATCTCACAATCCTCCTCAATGGAATGGTTTTAAACTTTTCAACAAAAGAGGTGAAGTTATCTACAAAGAAAACGGTTTAAAAAAAATTCAAGAATTATTAAATTCTCTAAAAGAAAACCATCAATCCAAAAAGAAAAAATTCTCTTTAGAAAAAATCAATCTTAAAGAATGGCAAAGGAAATATTTTCAATATTTAGAAAAAGAATCTCCTCTAAAAAAGGATTTTTGGCAAAAAAATAAATTTGTTTTTGACTTCAGTAATGGTGGAAGTTCTTTGGTGATTGGAAAATTTTTAAAAAAAAGCAAAATTAAAGGATTCTTTTTTTTAAATAAAAAAATTGATGCTTTTTTCCGTAAACATCCGTCAAATCCTTTATTAAAAGAATCTCAAAAACAAATTAAAAGGAAAATTCTTGAAGAAAAAGCCATAGCTGGAGCAATCTTTGATGGCGACGGCGATAGAGTTGTTTTTTTCAATCAAAAAGGAGAAATTATTCCGGCAATTGTTATTGCCAAATTGCTTATTGAAAATTACTTTCCTCGCTCAAAAAGAATTGTCAGTGATGTCCTTTCTGGTTTGTCTTTCAAAAATTTTCTCCAAGAAAAAAAAATAAAAATTATTTATTCTAAAGTTGGGACTCCTTATATTTATTTCTCTTTGAAAAAGAAAAAAACAAAATTTGGTTTTGAAAGTTCTGGCCATTTCTATTATGCTTCTTTTTGGAATTACGACAACGCTGACTTGACTTTATTGAAAATTCTTAATTTAATTTCTTCTCAACCGAAAAAATGGCAGGAAAATTGTTTACTTCAAAGAAATTTTCTACCAAGAGAAGAAATAAATTTTGACAGAGAAAAATATAGAAACTATCAAAAAATCAAAGAGAGAATTAAAAAAAGATTCTCCCGGGAAAAAGGAAAGTTTGATTGTTTGGACGGTTTAAGTTTTTTTGCTGAAAATTACTGGTTCAATTTAAGAAAATCAAAGACAACTCCTATTTTAAGATTAAATGTTGAAGCAAATTCGGAAAAAGAATTAAAAAAAATAAAAAAGGAATTAATCTCTTCAATTGAAAGATGAAAAAAGAAAAAATAAAAAAATTTATTTATCCAAATAAATTAAAATTAGTTTTCATTCCTTCGCCAGAAGAAACTTTTACTCTTCTTATTTTGGTCAATGTTGGTTCTGAATATGAGGACAAAAAAACAAATGGCATTTCTCATTTTTTAGAACATCTTTGCTTCAAGGGCACAGAAAAAAGACCAAGCAGTAAAGAAATTTCTTTAGAATTTGATTCGCTCGGCGCTTATGTCAATGCTTTTACCTCTTACGAATATACTGGCTATTTTGCCAAAGCCAGAAAAGTTCATTTTAAAAAAATTTTAGAACTTTTAAGCGATATTTATCTTCAGCCGATTTTTCCAGAAAAAGAAATAGAAAAAGAAAGAGGAGTAATTTTAGAAGAATTAAGAACCTATCATGATTTACCCTCTTCCTATGTTAAAGAAATTTTTTTAAATCTTCTCTACCCGGACCAACCGGCTGGTTGGCCAATTGTCGGTTCAGAAGAAAATATCAAAAAATTTAAACAAAAGGATTTCTTCTCTTTTAGAAAAAAGCATTATCTGCCTTCAAAAACAGTTGTTGCTCTCTGTGGAGATTTTAATTTTGAAGAAATAAAAAAAGAAATTGGCGAATCTTTCTCTTCTTTGTTTTTCAAAAAACCTCCTTTAAAAAAGAAAGTCAAAACTACTTTTGCTTTTAGGAAGAAAGTTTGTTTTAGAGAGATAAAACAAATTCATCTAAATTTGGGAGTGCCGGTTTTTTCAATTTTCAATGAAAAAAAATATCCTCTAAAAGTAGCTAATGCTATTTTAAGTTATGGAATGAGTTCCCGTTTTTGGGAAAAACTAAGAGAAAAATTGGCCGCTGTCTATTCTTTTAGTAGTGAAGTAAATCTTTTCTCTGATCATGGCTACTTTTTATTTAGAAGTTCAACCAACCAAGAGCAGTTAGCCAAGGTTATTTTAACTGTTTGCCAAGAATGGCAAAAAATAAAAAAAGAAATTGTTGAGAAAAGCGAGTTAAGAAAGGCCAAAGAAACTTTAAAATCCTCTTTGTCTTTTTCTCTGGAAACAACTGAAGACAAGGCATTTTTTTACGGTTTAAACGAATTAATTCTAAAAGAAACTCCTACCCCAAAAGAAATTTTTCAAAAAATTGAAAAAGTTAAAGAAGAGGAAATTCAAAAAGTGGCTGAAGAAATTTTCAATAAAGAAAAAATTAATATCGCCCTTTTAGGACCGATTAAAAAGTTTCCAGAAAAAATAGAAAAAGAGATTAAAAGAATCTTATGAAAATTCTTTCTTTTGAAACTTCTTGCGACGAAACAAGTATTGCTTTAATGGAAGGAAAAGGCGGTTTTCAGAAACCGCAGTTTAAAATCATTAAAGAAATTGTTTCCTCGCAAATAAAAATTCACCAGCCCTTTGGTGGAATAGTGCCAAATTTAGCCAAAAGAGAACACCAAAAAAATTTGCCTTTTATTTTTAAAAAAATTTTTGGCGAACTCAAGCCAAAAAAAATGCCGATCGATCTTCTGGCCGTCACTATTGGCCCAGGCCTTTCACCCTGTCTTTGGCAAGGAATAAATTTTTCCAAAGAAATATCTTGTCATTATAAAATTCCTTTAATGGGAATTAATCATTTAGAAGGTCATATTTTTTCTCTTTTTCTTCAGAAAAAATTCTCTTTCAAATTTCCATGTTTGGCTCTAATTGTTTCTGGTGGTCATACAGAAATTGTTTTAATTAAAGATTGGTTTAAATATAAAGTCATTGGCAGAACTAGAGATGACGCCTTAGGCGAGGCCTTTGATAAGATAGGCAGATTGCTTGGCATAGATTATCCAGCTGGACCAGAAATAGAAAAAAGAGCCAAAAAAGGAAAAATTGAATACTCTTTTCCTTCGCCAATGATAAAACAGAAAAACTTTGACTTTAGTTTTGCCGGTTTAAAAACGGCTGTCTTTTACCAATATCTCAAGGAAGGTCAAAAAAGCGATAATCTTTCTGAAGAAAAAATAAATAATTATTGCGCTTCTTTTCAAAAAGCGGCTTTTGAAGTTATTTTGGAAAAAACTTTAAAAGCCGCTACTTGCTTTAAAACCAAACAACTGATTTTAACTGGCGGAGTTTCAGCCAATAGAACTTTAAGAAAGGAATTTGAAAAAAGAATAAAAGAAAAAAAATTGAAAATTGATTTTTTTGCCCCTCAATTAAAATATTCAACTGACAATGCTACAATGATAGGCATTGTCGCCTACTTTAGAAATTTAAAAGAAAAGGCTAAAATTTGTCCAAAAATTTCTGCTAAACCAGATTTAGGGTTATAGTCAATATATTCCTGAAGGTAATTGGTAAGCTTTATTTCAGTTAAAAACTTTGAAAATCCGCTTGGTTAAGGTAAAATTAAGGTATGAAATGTCTCGTTGTAACAATGCGTTGCTTTGGACGCTATCAACGGGCCAAAAAAAGAGTGCGTAACGTGTGGTTTAAAACGATACTTTAAGACTGAGAAGTTACTTAACTAAACAAGAATATCATCATATTGAAAATGGAGATTAACAGAATTTTTTGCGTTGGGCATGCCGGCCTATCGTCTAAGATTTCAGGTTTCCTGCAGCCAGAAGATAACCAACAAGTGGTATTATCTAATTCGCAAAAATAAAACTTACTTAACAACGAATTGTTAAAGAATAATTACTGAAAGAAAGTTGCCTAATTACTATAAAAAAACTTATGTTCTCAAAGATAAACAAAATAATTAAAATTTTAATTCTCTCTGATGTAGCTTTATTGACCGGCTTTGGTTTTATAACCCCAATTTTTGCTATCTTTCTGACCGATAACATCCAAGGAGGTAATGCCCAAGTAGCTGGGTTTGCTGCTTCAATCTATTGGATTGTAAAGTCACTGGCTCTAATTCCCTTTGGTAGATATTTAGATAAAAATCCTGGAGAAAAAGACGACCTCTATTTTATAATTATCGGCAATATCTTGGCTGCCTTTGTTATTTTCGCTTATCTTTTTTCTTATCTACCCTGGCATATCTATTGTCTACAAGTAGTTTATGCTCTAGGTATGGCTATGAATATTCCTGGCTATACAGCAATTTTTACCAGGCATATTGATAAAGGTAAAGAGGCTTTTGACTGGAGTACTAGAGGCGCTCTTATTGGTATAGGTACAGGTATAAGTGGTGCTTTGGGCGGAATAATTGCTTATAATTTCGGCTTTGAACCACTTTTTATTGGTGTGGGTATTTTTATTCTTATAAGCGCTTTTTTGCCTCTGTTGATATTAAAAAATATAAAATAAATACTATCCAACCAATCCGGTAACGAAATGAAAAAGATAGTTTTCTAAGGTTATTTGGACAAATAAGCAAGTTTCTTCTTCTTGCTTTCCCCCACCTATACCCTCCCCCTTCCTTTGGAGAAGGAGGAGTAAGGTGGGGGGAACAATTACAATTCAGACAAAAGTGTTCGGAATCATCATGGTCAGGAAAATTAGAAATTTGACAAAACAGAAAATAGGTTTAAAATTTTAGACGAAAAAATAAATTTATGGATGAAGATGACCAAAAAAGAAAGAAAATATCAGTTAATTCAGAAGAAATACGCTGGCCGACATTTAATTTTAGAATTTTATGGCTGCCAAAAAAATTTGGATTCAACCAAAGAAATAAAAAAAATCCTTCTTAAAGCAGCCAAGAAATGCCAAGCGACTATTTTGTCTTCCAAAATTTATCATTTCTCTCCACAAGGAATCTCGGCTGTAGTTATTATTAAAGAATCTCATCTTTCAATTCATACTTGGCCAGAATATAATTATGCAGCGATCGATCTTTTCACTTGCGGAAAGGTCTCTCCAGAAAAAGCTATCCCAGAATTAAAAAAGGGCTTTCAACCAAAGTTTATTCAAGCAACTCTCATTAAAAGAGGATTCTTAAAACTTTAAACTTGAGTGTCAAATAAAAAAGTTAATAAAGAATAAAAAATAATAATTCAAGCGCAAAATTCAAACTTCAAAAGTAATTAAATCCTAAATTCTAAATCCGAAACTCTAAACGAAATTCTAAATTCTAAATCACAAATCACAAACATTTTTCTTTTTGCCTTCGGCAATGGAACCGAAAATCTTCATTAGTTCAGTTGCTTCAGTAA
>Ga0190316_1000146_pt1 | contig 18639 bp, 24 predicted proteins | sample 48701112_MG_FD_161663 | JGI IMG/M metagenome (GOLD analysis project Ga0190316, IMG submission 161663) | Hydrothermal vent sediment bacterial communities from Southern Trench, Guaymas Basin, Mexico - 4870-11-1-2_MG | ecosystem: Environmental > Aquatic > Marine > Hydrothermal vents > Sediment ... | reverse complement strand
TATATGGACAATCACTTCCTGATACTGCTGATGCCTTCATTATTCGAATACGAGAACTTCGAAGTGTGGTTCCCCGGCTCTATCTGGAGCGATGCGTTGAGTCCGCGACCCGCAATCATAGAGGAATACGAGGGGTTTAAAGGCAGGAAGAACTATGCTGCGAATGAGGGCGGCGGATATTATGCTGCGAGATTAGCAGTTGCAGAAGCGTTACACAGAATGCGGCGGCAGGCGGGTGTTATGGTATTCCGACAAATCTATCCTCAATATTCCGTTCCACTCGGCGTTTGGGTGGTGCGAGAGACCGCACGGGCTGCATTTAGAAACAGAAACCGTCCCGAGAAGTTTGATACCAAAAGCGAGGCACTAAAGTACATTGATTCACGATTACGATTACGTGCAAAAGAAAAAGAAGGAATAACGTTAGATATTAAGGATTTCGAGCCGCTGAGCAGGATATTAAGACAGAAACGACTTACTGATTTCTAACTCGTGCTTGACACGCCACGCCATGTCACGTCAATGCTTTATCCGCACCATAGTCGCTATTTCATTGCACCTTTCAGCATCCCATATTCTTATTTATATAAGAACATATCCACTTATTATACATATCTATCATAGATGAAATGCCAGGACATGACTATACAGGTTCAATTTTAAAGTTCCTCATCTTATGTGGACCTTCAAGCAAGTATGCAATTGCAAAGGGCGCTAACATCTCGTACCCGACGGTATTGAGGAAGATTCCCGGTATGGTAGCAGCACATGTAATCCAGAAGATAGGTGTGGGGAAGCGCGGTGCGGAGATATACGTGGCTACTCCCAAAGGCACACTCATCGCTTACTTCGGTGGACTTGTGCGTACCCCGGAGCTATTTATGGCTCTTCCAATGATTATGAAACACGTCCAAATATCCTTAGAGGATTTACCCGCAGTCAAGAATCCATTTGAGTTCATTGTGGGTGAACTGCCATTCAAATTATCACAATTAGAGGATTTGAAGGTGGAAGAGGCAGTGAGTATCCTTGGCGTGATACTCATCTGGAGGCATGAGGAGTGGTATCATGAGATAGGGAAGAGCGAGCTTAAGAAGTTATTATCTTGGACTGAAAATTATCGTATCTTGCGATTCCTCGTCGCGGGCTCTGTGAATACACTTCAGAGGATGGGTGAGCAGGCGATGGAATTGAGTATGCGAGCGGATAAATTTTTAGCTGAGATTGAGGAACTGGTAAGATGAGGTAAGGCTATGAACTCAGCTTCTGGAGCATATCTCCGAATTCTGAGGGTATAATCCCGGTAGCGCCCATCGTCTTTGGATGAAGGTCTATTTCAAGCACCACATGGTCATGCCCGAGCCATTTCAGTGGTTGCACGGTTCTTGGACCGTTGGTAACAGAGAAGACCTCGGTATTTATGCCGTAGCTGCGCAGTGGTACTGCATGAGGTACCCCCAGCAGGACTACGAAATCACAGTTCGGATAGTTAGAGCGAATTAAAGCTGCTGCCTTCTCGCCTGCAATCGGGTACTCATCCAGACCTCCGATTATATGATCTATTCGTATACCTTCTGCCGCTAACTCCTCTATAATTCGAACGGAATAGCCTCGTATCTTACTCAGCCCGATGGTACTGTCGAGATTCGCGATATTAACAATTTGTGCTGGCGCTGCAACCCGATTTAATGCCCTCAGAATGTCTGCAAACATGAATGCAGTCTCCTTCTTCGCATTTAAGACGCACACACCCTTTTTACCCATATTGATGAGTTCAAGTAACCGTTTTGCAACGTCTATCCTGGAATCACCCTTGGATGGTGGTATATAGTTCCTGCTGGCTGCACCTACCTCCTTCTCTATCTTCGTCGCCGCGTCGAGTATCCTCTTCTGCCGCTCGAATTCAGCAATGCTGATTATACCTGCCTTATAAGCGGATTCGAGAGTTAAGATAACTCCTGTTGTGTTATCTCGGTATCCCGCATGCACGTTTACTGCTATCACACTGCAACTGACTCCGCTATCCTCTATCGCTCTGTTCAGGTCTTCTCCAATTATCATGCTCGAGCATGTACCGACAACGCCCATCAGCCTGGGCTGAAACATCTCCTCCGCCTTCCTCAGCACACTCACGAGCGAGTCATGACCACCGAAGACAAAGTTACTCTCGTTCATTGCTGTGGTCAGAACATGCATGCCATCTTCTTCAAGTAGCCTGCTATGCTTAAAACTGCAGCCTGCAGGTCCATGCATCACTGCTACGTCCACATCAAGGTCCCGGAGCGTATACAACGCTGCCACTATCGCACTTGGTCTCGGATGCAATATCATCTCTTCACTCATCTCTTACCATTTCTCCTCTTCTGTTTTTCATACTAATTTAATTATAATGCTTAATTATAATGCCAGTATGGCTATCACCTTCGGCGGGTAAGAGCCCATGTAGGAGGCGCCAAAAGAAGCAATCTCGCCCCTTAAATCCCCTATTGTCAGATTTATCCCCTCCTCCTGTACCATCTCTCCCTTGAATGCTCTTGATAACAGATCATGAAGAGTCGGGTCAGTCACCTTCAATCCCCGCCTTGCCACGTGTACATTCCCCATCCGGTGACCTGATTTCAGTACCTTATATAACAAGATCGCACCTCCGCCTGACTCGAAGATCAGCATCAACACATCCCAGCTCCCAATATCCTGTATTCTATATGAGAGTAATTCACCAGAAACAAGAAAAGAGAGCATCATATCTTTAAACTCCCTTATATACGGCGGTTTTGCATTCTCCATCCACTCGCGCATCATGCTCGAGGGCATTAAAATTCGTCTGGCTATCTCATAACATAAACCCTCTTCCACCCAGTAGTGGGATGTAGAGCGCCGATAAGGCTTCTCTGGCGGGTTTTTAGTGATATCAAAGAAGTATGTATGTCCTATCTCATGTGCACATGCGAACCGCTGTCTGACCAGCGGCAGCTTCTTATTTAGCTTCATCTGGAAACCATCTCGACATGGCAGAATCAGCGCATCGGTGTCCAGTACCACTCGTTCTATCTCTATCACCTTCCGCTCTTTTGCTACTATCTCGGGATTGACCGGAGGCACCTTCTGTCCAGCTTTAGCCACAATATGCTCCACATCGTCAAATAAAGCCATCTTTATATCACTCTTGAAATCTTCAAATCCGTTGATAGTTGGCGCTTCACCAAGGAGCTGCTTACCCAGCCACATCCAGAGCTCCTTTTCTTCCTCATACCTGTTGCTACTACTACTGCTGCTCATCCTCATCTTTTTTAATTAAATATTAAATAAGTATTTTCAAGCCCGACCAAATCTGGTGTATATTCAGTCCCACCGTGTGTAATACCACATAAGCGCCAAGAAACGTTCCTATCATGCTGCCGATATTCGCACATGCAGCTACGAGGATAATTTTAAACATACTATTACTCATCAAGTCACGCAATGACTCCACATTCAAGATACTCTTTGCATCTTCTGCTGTTGGTCCCCTTAATCGCGCTTCCATCAAGCCAGCAAACCAGCCTGCGGCTAAAAATGGGCTCAAAGAGGTCAATGGTGCCATTGCAAATGCGGTGAGTGCAGATAAAGGATGCCCACGCGCCACTACCACCCCTATTGCCGATAAACTCCCATTTATCATAAACCACCAGAAGAAAGCTTGCAGTAATATATTGAGTGGGATACCGGATAATAAGATAACCAGTAAGATAGCAATGAGAACCACGCTCAACCCGATTCCAAGCAGATTCTTCATGTTCAGCCTGCTTGTAGGAAGTGAACATAACTCTTCGCGTGGCGGTATCAACTCAGGATGGTCGAGTAGTCGCTTTATACCCATAACATGACCTGCTCCAACCACAGCCACTATCTTCTTTTTATTATCACCTGTACCGGAAGAATGAAGATGAGTAGCAGGAGCTTGAGCTTGAGCCTGGGCCTGGAGTTCGAGCAAACTACCAGCTATATATGCATCCCGCTCATCCAGCAGTGCAGTAGCCGCACCCGGGGAGAACTCCCTCAACTCTTCTATCAACTCTGTTACCACATCCTCATCGGTTATCCTCTCTAAATCTATCTCTTTATTATCCTTGTCCATTAGCTTCTTCCTCTTTCCAAAACCGCCCATGTTCGCAATGGCAAAGATGATAGAGAATAGCATCTTTATCTTTTCTAAGAACTTCATCTTCTTCCAGAACCGCTGCATCGTTATCTGTATCGGTCTGTCAACCAGAGCGACTTCACAGCCGAGCGCTTCTGCCTTCTTTATAGCCATCATCATCTCTGCTCCGGGTTCTATACCGAGCTCACTGCCCATTCTCTTCTGTACATATGCCAGCAGCCAGTGTGTGAGCATTAAAAAAGGCTTACCACCTTCTATAGCATCCTTCACCGAGAAATCGCCGATATTGCCCTTTAATGCATCATATCTACTTTGACAAAGCTCAACAGCGACTATATCTGGCTTTTCACGCTCTATTACCTCCTCTACCTCCCTCACACTCTTCTCCAAGATATGCCCTGTCCCAACCAGGATTATGTTGTCAGCCATGCACTGCTCGTTAATATCCTATTTGTTCTCGATTTATAAACTATAAACCTCTATATCTGTTCCTGTTTTGAACGATACCTCAATATCGCAGCAACGCCCCCAAACGCGCGTTTCAATTGTGCACCCTCTTCGAAATCCGTTGTTACCAGCTCCACATTCGCACCCGTCTCCTCAGCTCTCTCTACAAGCTCATGCAGGAGCTCCGTATCGAGTTCCGTTGAGAGCAACAGAGTGTCCACAGCCCCGATTGCCAATTTCTTCCGCACTTCCTCAGCTCCATACGTCACCATCCGGTCATCATTTGCCAGGAGCTTCATGAACCTCACCATCAGCTTTTTCTCCCTTACCAAATCCAGACTTTCTAACGCTTCCTCAGCCTTCTCCACCAGTTCATATAAGCCTGATTCATCGGTATATGCGACATCAAAAGCGCCGAGGAGTTTATTCCGAAGCTCATAATGGAGATATGCACCCTTCAAAAACTCATCCTTTGTTGGGCTTGGACCACCGATCAGGATACCTTTAAGATCGTCCACAGGTAACAATATCCGGGTTGCGTGCTCTCCTATCCGCTTATAGAAATCCTCTATCGCAATCTCTCGTAGCCGCTGGAATCTCGGTGCTGATTGTCCCCCTTTTCTTATCTTGCCAGGAACAGAAGATGTGAGGTGCTTCAGTGATTCCACCACCTTGCCATTCAGAATACCTATCGTTGCTTCTCTGCGGTCAAGTACAATCAAGCCGTATTTCTCCTTCTCCTCTACCATCTCCTCCAGCGGTTTCAGGTAGAATGTGGAGTCACAGTGATAGATATAAGAGAGGACCTTCTCCGGTGGGTCCACGATGTATGTCTCTATATCCGTCTTGTCGCCTCCCTTGTCTATTGCGCCACAGAAGATAACCACACCGTTCTCGCCCACATACAGGTACTTTAATTTGGACATGATAGAATCAAGTGAGCTCTGTACATTCGTTCGTGTTGATTTGCTCTTTATATTCATCGCCTGTCCATATTCCTCCCTGAGGTGCGATGTGACATCCGATATCTGCTTGTCAGGGGGGATATAGACAGAGATAAGCTCCGTACCTCTACCTCCCTTCCTCCTGAGCTCTTCCAATACCTTCCTGAATTCGTACTTCTTTATCCTATCCATTTTTTTCACACAAACTTTACTTTTTATGGAAGTTTGATGCGGCAACCGGGATTCGAACCCGGGTTACAGGCTATTCCCCAACTTTTTAATGATTATATTATAAGCTGTTGGGAAGCCCGTGTCCTACCACTAGACTATTGCCGCCGCCCTTCTATATCGCTCCAAAAATTCGTCATATTCTACTGCCAGCGTGGTGGCGGCAGAGATAACCGCTTCTAATGCATCCCCTCTCTTCATCTTTACATATAGAACCGGATTGCTCATCAGTTTGTGCCTGATGTGATAGGTGGCGATATCCACATCCTCATTCTCTAACAGCCTGGACATCAATGGCGCTAATAGCGTATGGTCCTCCCCTTCTATCTCCACTCGCAATTCCCTGCTGCTCCTCTCTAAAATCCTTACCTTCCTCTCCTCGCTCATCTCATATCAGACCCTTACCATAATCCTCTGATAACTTCCGCGTCTCCACCCTCTTACACCTCTCGCATGATAATACATTCCCTCTCCTCTTCAGGTCACGTTTGCATTTCATACACATCGCCTTTATCACACCTAAATCCTTCGCATCTGTGCTCAATCTCAATGTCTTCGCATCTATCACCCTCGCCTTTACCAGATCAAGATAACCAAACTCCTGTCGTAATTCCGTTACATAACCGCTTTTCACATTGGATATGTGGATGATGCCCTGGCTGGGAGCAGCAACTTCCCGCTTCTCCTTACCTTTCACGCAAGCTATATTCACAATTGTAACGTTATCCTTTATATCAACAACCTGACCTATCACCACGTCACCCTCTTCAATCGTTGGGGGTGTCTCGACCTTGGGGTGCACGTATATAACCCTGTTATCTCCTATACTCACTTCTCCAATCTGAGAGGCATATAAATTGCCACCTTCATCATATACACCGCTACCCGGGATGAACTCCTCAGAAGTACCCAGGAAATCCCCCGGCAACACAAACTTATCTCCTCTTTCCATCTTCTTACTCTCCCCGTTCACTTCAATTATTCTATCTCTCTTATAGAATAGAGTTAAGTTAAAGGAATAAAAAGGGAGTAAGGATAACATAACTATAATCTCATAGCCCGGTAACAAGGTCGAGTAAGGCAGTTTTTGGATCTTTCGCCTTCACCACCCCAGAGGCAAGTAATACACCATCTGCACCCAGTTCGATTGCTCTTCGAACATCTTCACCGTTTGTAACACCTGCACCACAGAGTACTATGCAATCTTTGTGTAGTTTCTTCACCTCCGCCACCGTATTCGCCACTATCTCAGGGTCCACCTTCGATACCGCTTTCCTGCTTCCTATTAACTCCGGTGGTTCAATTGCAATAGCATAGGGTTTTAATTCCGCAACTGCACGGCTTACCGGGATATTATTCGTACAAACGATTGTCAGCAGGTTCAAGCTCGATGATTTCCTCACTATAAATTCTATATCAGCTATCCTGAGCCTATGCTCAGAATGATTCGCTAGGGTTCCGGTAGCACCCGCTTCTCTTACAGATTCCAGTGTTACGAACCCGGTATGACTACCAGGCTCTACAGCATCCACATGCTGTGCAAAGCATGGGATATTAACAGCCGAAGCTATCTTCGCAAGTTCGACCTGCTGCGGACATATAGCAATATTCACCCCCTGCTTCGATGCTACATCCTCACATATCTTCGCAAGTTCAAAACCCCGCCTGCCCGCCGATTCCGCATACGACTTCACATTCAATACTATCACTGGTGTTCCAATCTTCGTTCCATCCATCCCCTTTTCACCTCCTTACCTCCTTGCCTTAATTTCCTTAATATTGTAAAGAAGACATATTCATATGAAACAGAGGATATAATAAACATAAGTATTTTAGTCTATTATTTGCATTATTCCACCTGGACACACTTCCACACATTTCATACATCGTGTACATTTATTATAATCCACTTTCACTGGTTCTGACCTCTCTATTGCACCTTCCGGACATTCATCGACACATATATAGCACGCACCACATTTCCCAATCGCTGCCACATATACACTCTTATTATATTTGTATCTATTAAATTCTGCCATTTCTATTTCTCATACAAGCCTCCGTGAATGCTTTGAACGGTGGTGAGGGTCTACCTGGTCGTGACTTAAATTCAGGATGGAACTGAGTAGCGAAGAAGAATGGATGTCCTTCAATCTCCATAATCTCCATTCTCAATCCACTCCTGTCTGTACCTGAAAACACCACCTCATTTCGCTCTATTATATCTATATATTCAGGATTCACCTCGTACCGGTGTCTGTGCCTCTCAATAATCTTCTTCTTACCATATACACGCTCAGCTAATGTACCTCCTCTTATAAATACCTCATAGTCACCCAGTCGCATCGTAGCCCCTTTATTGCTCATTCCTATCTGCTCCTCCTGCAGGGTTATAACCGGATGAGGAGTCTCAGCAACTTCAGAGCTGTTAGCATCCTCGAGTCCCGCAATATTTCTCGCCGCCTCTATCACCGCCAATTGAAAGCCGAAGCAGAGTCCTAAGAAGGGTATTCTATTCACCCTTGCATATTCTATCGCCTTCATTTTCCCTTCTGCACCGCGAACGCCAAAACCCCCGGGTACAAGAATACCATGAACATCCGTGAAGAACACATCCAGATTCGCATTCGCTTCCAGATCCTCCGCTTCTATCCATTTCGGCTCCACTTTACAGCCCGTTTCTGTAGCAGCGTGTTTCATCGCTTCTTTTATGCTCAGATAAGAATCTTCTAAACCAGTATATTTTCCTACTATCGCCACTCTTATTCGCTTATTATTATCCCCAGCTGATCTACTCCGCTCTATCATCTCCATCCAGTGGCGGTCATCTCTCAACGACTCTAATTTCAGCTTATCCATTATGTGAGTGGCAATGCCCTCTCGTTCAAGAAGCAATGGTACCTCGTATATGTCATCAGTATCAGGAGCACTTATAACCGCCTCGGGCTTCACATTACAGAACATCGCTATTTTACGCTTCACTGCCTCTCCCAACGCTTCCCTGACCCTGCACACTATTATATCAGGTTGCAGCCCAAGTTCACGGAGTGCCTTCACTGAATGTTGTGTAGGCTTCGTTTTTGGCTCTCCCAGCGTGGTAAAAGGTACCAGTGTGAGATGAACGAGGATGAAATCGTTCTCTTTTTCCTCACCATGCATCTGCCTTACTGCCTCGAGAAAGGGCATGCTCTCTATGTCACCGACCGTACCGCCTATCTCAACCAGGCAAATATCTGCTTCACTATTCTCTGCTACTCTCCTTATCCGCGTCTTTATCTCATCTGTCACATGCGGTATGATCTGAACAGTCTGCCCCAGATACTCCCCCCTACGCTCGCGCTCTATCACCGAAGAATAAACGACGCCGGTGGTGATATTGTGCTCGCGCCTCAGTTCAACATCCATAAAACGCTCGTAATGTCCGAGGTCAAGGTCCACCTCAGTGCCATCCCCTAAGACGTAGACCTCCCCATGCTGATAGGGATTCATCGTTCCCGCATCTATATTTATATAGGGGTCTATCTTTATTGGTACAACTTCATAACCTCTGTTCTTCAATATTCTACCGATAGACGCCATTGTAATGCCCTTACCAAGTCCACTCATCACTCCCCCGGTCACCACTATGTACTTCATACTCATAATCACACGAAAAACGAAGAACGAAGATAAACGGAATTTACTCCTTCATTTCAAACTTCTCAATACTCAGTTTACCCTCTTCTGTCTCCACTAACTTCTCTACTTTATACTCCGCTTCATCCAATTTCTTGTTGCAGAACTTGCATAATTCCATTCCTTCCTCAAATATCTTCAATGATTCCTCCAGTGTAAGATTCCCTTCGCCCAGCTTCTCTACTATCTGCTCTAACTGCTTCATCGCATCTTCAAAACTCACATTCTCCTCTTTTGTTTCCACTACACCATCACCATCTTAAAATTAATATTCATGTATGAGTAATTAAAATCTTAATCGGGAACGTGGGAACAATGGACAGGAGGTTTATAAGAAGCGGAAAAGCTAAGGATATTTACAGAAGAAGCGATGGCTGCATCGTATTCGTCTTTACAGACCGCGTTACTGCATTTGATGGTGCTAAGAAGGGGGAATACCCGCATAAAGGTGAGATATGTTGCAGATTATCCTGTTTCTGGTTCGAGAAACTCGAGAATGAGGGCATAAAGACTCATTTCAGGGGATATATACCACCGAATGAGCTGGTGGCTGAGGAGGTATCGCTTCTTCCTGTTGAGGTGATAGCGCGTAACTATCTCTATGGCTCGCTCTGGAGACGATATAAAAGAGGGGAGGTAGACCTCAGTGGCTTCATACACGGTGATGCCAGCGAGGCGGAACCACTAACCAGTACCTATGTGGAGTACACAACGAAATTTGAACCTACAGATCGTCCAATAGAGGAAGAGGAGATATTAAGCAGGGCATGGATGAACAGAGATGAGATAGAGCATATAAAAGAGGAAACACTGAAGATAGGTTCGATAATGAGCTCATATCTAATCCAGAAGGGCTTGATACTCGCTGATTACAAACTTGAATATGGCAGGAGCAGAGAAGAAGGAAGAGAAGGTGAGATAATCCTTGCAGATGAAGTGGGCACGCCGGATGTATGCCGGTTCTGGGATAGCGAGGCATATAATAGCAGAGGAGAGGTGGTCAGCCTGGATAAGGATGTATTTCGTGAGGCTAAAGGTGAGCTTCCTGAGGTATATCGTGAAGTTTACAGACGTATTCTCGGGCATCAATGACAATAATCAACCATCAAGCTTCAACCGCCAGATACGATTCTGATAATCTCAATTTCAGCTTCACTGGCGACCTTTTCATCCTCAGGGACCGGTCTACCATTGGATAGTACGAGTACTTCCACGGGATTTATACCCAATCTTGCAAGTAGCGCCTCATAAGTATCAGATTTAGTTTCAGTTTCAGCTTCAGTCTCAGTCTCAACCTCTGGCTGTGGGACTTCCACATTTACAGTCCGCTCTTCTGACCCTGCCACTATCTTTACTTTTACCCTGACCTTCACTTTGCGCTCGCTCTCTTATACTTCGCGCCTTTTGCATCAACTGCGAAGAACTCGCTGGCTATATGTATTAATGGATTCGCTCTGTCCACGTCCATCACACCTCCTTCGCCCCAGTAGGCATCTTTCACTTCCACTAACTGTACCCTTCCAACAATCCAGATATGGTCGCCCAGCTCGAAACTATCTTCAAATTTGCACTCCATCCACGCTATTGCCTCTTTTATTCGCGGTGGTCTCACCTTCTTTGCTCGCTCTTCTGTCAGCCCTGCATGCTTCAACTCGTCATCCTCGTACGGATAATCGGTTTCGAGGATGTGCATGAGCTCACCAAAGTCCTTATTCACTATATTCACTACGAACTCACCGTTAGCCTGGATATTCCTCCATGTGTCGTGTGCAGGATTGCAGGAGAAGCCATACAGAGGCGGGTCAAAGCTTATGGGCGAGTTAAAGCTGAAAGGTGCTGCATTTGGTATCCCGTTATCCGATACTGTGGTAATAACCACCACAGGTCGAACGAGTAATTTCGGATACGCATTCACTCCTGGTTCCATTTCTCTTTTATACCTCCATCATATATATTTGAACCTAAAATATAAAGTATTCTTTAATATGAAAGAAGATAGCCCATTCACACCTGGTAGTCCTGTGCCAGTCGAACTCTTCGTCGGTAGAGTTGAGCAAATCAAAGAGATTTTAAAATATATCAAGCAAAGTGCATCTGGGAGACAGGAGAACGTCTTTTTAGAAGGCGAAAGGGGTATAGGTAAAAGCTCGTTAGCGGCGTTCTTGCGTTATTTGGCTAATAAAGAAAGTTTCCTTGCCGTTTATGTATCATTAGGAGGAGTGACAGAACTGGGAGAACTGGTTCGCCGCATATTTGAGCAAATACTAAAAGAAGCGAACGCAGAAAAGAGCCTGGGGGAGAAGTTTTTGGGTCTTTTTGAAAAATATGTTAAACGGATAGACCTTTTTGGTATTTCATTGGCTTTTAGCCCCCCGGTAGAAGAGTTAGAAAACATGCTCAGGAACTTCCCAGAGGCTATTAAAGGTGTAATGGATAAGCTAAAAGAGGAAAAGAGTGGGATTTTTATTGCTTTGGACGATATTAATGGATTGTCCACTAATCCAGATTTTGCAAATTGGTATAAAAGTTTCGTTGATAGCGTAGCCATTCGTTATCCATCAAATTTCCCGGCTTTTATTATGTCAATAGGACTTCCAGAGATAAGGGACTCCTTGAGTAGGCTCCAACCTTCTCTCATGAGAATCTTCAGAGTGGTGAGTGTTGAGAAACTCTCTGACGCGGAGGTGAAGGAGTTTTTTGAGAAGGCATTCAAAAAAGTTAATATGGAAGTTGAGCCGGAAGCGCTGGAAGATATGGTTAAATTTTCGAGTGGCTTACCCATTTTAATGCATGAAATAGGCGATGCAGTTTTTTGGAATGACGAAGATGGGAAAATAAGTGAGGATGACGCCATCACCGGGATTTTTGATGCCGCTGATAGAATTGGAAAGAAATACCTCGACCCGAAGGTTTACAGGGCAATCCGTAGCCCGCGATATAGGTCAATTTTGAGGAAGATAGGGGAAGAACCTATGCCTATCAGTTATTTTAAAAAGAAAGAGATAGAAAGTAAACTAAATGCGGGTGAAAGAAAAGTATTTAACAACTTTTTAAGAAAGATGAGAGAGTTGGGTATCATTGTGCCTGATATAGAAGGAGGTAGAGGGGCTTATAAATTTGTAAATGAGTTATATCCGGTCTATATCTGGCTGGAAAATCAGCGTTCATTAAAGAGCAATTTTTAGGCGATGGTATGAGTGGACGTGGAACTGTTCAGGGTAAGGTAAAAATGGACAAAGAGATAGAGCATTTAAATTTACAGGCACAGGAATACTCAAAGCGCTTAAAAGAGGTTCTGAACGAAATCAGACGAGTTATTGTTGGTCAGGAATCCGTATTGGAGAAATTGCTGCTCTGTCTCGTTGCTAATGGTCATGTTCTCCTTGAAGGTGTCCCTGGGCTGGCAAAGACATTGATGGTGAAGACGTTATCAGAGACTCTTTCCGCGAGTTTCCGCAGAATTCAGTTTACGCCCGACCTGCTGCCCGCGGACATCATCGGGACGAAGATATACGACCACCGCACGGCGAGTTTTACCACGCAGAAAGGACCCATATTCGCTAATTTCGTACTCGCAGATGAGATAAACAGAGCACCACCAAAGGTTCAATCCGCGCTATTAGAAGCCATGCAGGAGAGGCAGGTGAGCATACAGGGAGAAACATTCAAGTTAGATGCACCTTTCATGGTTCTGGCAACGCAAAATCCGATAGAAACCGAGGGCACATACAAACTGCCTGAAGCTCAGGTCGACAGGTTCACTTTTAAACTCCTGATAGATTATCCAAAGCGGGAAGAGGAGAAGGTCATAATACAGCGTAATACACGTGGAATTGAGCTTACACCGGAGAAGGTCTTATCTGCAGCAGATGTGACGGAGATACAGAGCTTCAATCAGCGGATTTATGCAGATGAGAAGATAGAGGATTATGTTACTAAACTCGTTGATGCTACGCGACATCCGGGAAATTATGAGTTAGGAGAAAAGTTTGATGGCATGATAGAGTATGGGGCTTCGCCAAGAGCTTCACTATGGCTAATTCTTAGTGGAAAAGCGCATGCACTACTAAATGGACGTGGCTATGTCATTCCAGAGGATATAAAAGCGGTAGCGCATGACGTCCTCAGGCATCGAATATTATTGACTTACGAAGCCGATGCTGAGGGGATTACTTCTGACCATATTATTGATGCAATTGTTGTGAATATCGAGGCGCCGTAGTAGTAAGAGTTAGATAGCAGGATATGCTTGGACACTGATACCATGCCACGTGTAAAAGAAGTGATAAAACGTGTTAGAAAGTTAGAAATAAAGACAAGGGGACTGGTTGAGGGGCTCGTATCTGGCGAATATCACTCAGTTTTCAAAGGGCGTGGCATAGAATTCTCCGAAGTCCGCGAATATGTACCAGGAGACGATGTAGGTGCTATTGACTGGAATGTTACAGCGAGGTTCAACGCACCTTTCGTCAAGGAGTTCATTGAAGAGCGAGACCTGACATTGTTCATCGTTTTTGACGTCTCTTCAAGTAACGAATTTGGATTTAAACGCAGCAAAAAAGAAGTTGGCTACGACATCGCTGCTTCTTTGATGTTCGCTGCGCTTCGAAACAACGACCGTGTAGGTCTGTGTTTATTCACAAGTGAAGTGGAGCTCTTCATCCCGCCGGGTAAGGGTAAGAAGCATACACTTAAGCTACTGCGAGAACTCATTTATTATGAGCCGAAGAACAAAGCCACTGACATTCGAACCGCACTATCTTACCTGAATAACGTTATCAAAAAGCGCAGTATCGTCTTTATCATCTCTGATTTCTTAGCGCCAGATTTTGAGCGCCCGCTTAATCAGCTCAAGAACAGGCACGATGTGATCCTTGTGAGCATTACCGATATGCGAGAAACCCAAATCCCGGATATAGGCTATGCCTTTTTTGAAGACCAGGAAACCGGTGAACAAATGCTCGTCGATACGTCTGACCCGGAATTCAGGGAAAGATATGCCGCACTGGTAAAAGCTAAACGAGATGCCTTTTTTGCAAGGATGAAGCGAATAGGGGTGGATATAATCCAGATAAATACGAGTGAGCCGTTTTACATACCGCTACAACGTTTCTTCAAGATGCGAGAAAGAAGAGTAATGAGGTGAGGAACTATCTCTGTGGGCTATATAAGGCGCTCTAAATTTAAATTTTCCCGAAAGGTTTTTTTTTGTTCAACGATAGGTTATATAGGAAATAGGAGATATAAAATAGTAAATAGTGCAGTTGCTTCGTTAAAAGAGAGGGGCGAGGGATAAATGGAGTTATCAAAAGAGAAGAGAGTAAGGGATGTGATGACGAGAGGTGTCATTACGGTATCGTTTGACACACCGGTAAGCAAAATTGCAAAACTCCTGGTACGGGAGTGTATATCTGGTATCGCGGTAACTGCACTAAACGGCGAGGTGGTGGGTGTTATATCAGAGATAGATATTATCAAAGTTTTTGACAAAGATTGGGATAGATTAACGGCAGAAGATATTATGTCCACCGTTGTGAGGACAATAGACCCGGAAACGACGTTAAGAAAAGCCGCAGAGATTATGTGCGATTTGAACATCCATCGGTTATTGATTCTTTCACTAAAGCCCGCTCCTGGCGTTCCCATAGGGATATTAACGGCAAGTGACATTCTAAGAGCGAGCGTCCAGTAAAAACAGTAGTAGCTCTGTGGACGCGGGGACATACACATGAATCATGAACTGAACAGTATGAACAGTACGAATTAAGAGCTATCTATGGTGACATGGGCATGAGACTAAAAGCTACGAAGAGCGTAGAGAATAGAATCGCAACCATATTTATTGCTTTGATGAGTGGGTTGATTGCAGGTCCCGCGGTATCCTTAAATGGATCACCAACGGTATCGCCAATTACTGCCGCTTTGTGTGCATCGCTGCCCTTTCCACCCAGATAGCCATCTTCTATCATCTTCTTCGCATTGTCCCATGCCGCACCACCATTTGCCATCATCAAAGCCAGTACCAGTCCCGAGACAATAACGCCTATTAAGAGCCCTCCAAGCGCAATCGGACTGAATAACCCAACAGCTATTGGTACCACAACCGCGATCATTCCGGGTACTATCATCTCCTTCAGCGCAGCTGTAGTCACTATCTCAACGCACTTACCATACTCTGGTTTCGCTTTTCCCTCCATGATGCCCGGTATCTCCCTGAACTGCCGTCTTACCTCCTCTACTATCTTGAATGCCCCCCTCCCCACTGCCCGCATCATAACCGCACTGAAGATGAAAGGAAGAAGCCCACCAAGCAATAAACCGACAAGCACAAGAGGATTGAAGAGGCTGAAACTCGCTGCTGGCAGGTCCACCTTATGCAGATAATCGGAGAATAGAGCGAGCGCGGCAATTGCTGCCGAAGCGATTGCGTAACCTTTTGTCACAGCCTTCGTGGTATTACCGACAGCATCGAGCTTATCAGTTCGCTCTCTGACCTGGGAGGGCAAATCAGCCATCTCCGCTATACCACCTGCATTGTCTGTTATGGGTCCATAGGAATCCAGAGCAATAATGATTCCGGTGGTAGATAGCATAGCCACTGCGGTTATCGCGATTCCATACAATCCGGCGAGGTTATTGCCGGTGAGGAATAGAGGTATGAAATAAGCAGCCAGTATGCTACCACTGATAATTATAACCGGTAAGCCAGTAGAGAGCATCCCCATAGCCAGCCCGGTAATCAGGTTTGTTCCCGCACCGGTCTTGCTCGCTTCCACGATCGCTCGTACAGGTGCATGTATCTGTGTGAAATATTCGGTCACAATGACCATGAGCGCCATTGTTATTATCCCGATCACCGCGGACAGGTATATCGCAATTGCATGTGCATCAGTGCCGATCAGTACCGCGGTTACGGGATAGAACATAACCATACTGAGTACTGCGGCAGTAGCAACGCCTCTGTACAATGCGGGCATGATCCGCTCACTCTTGTCCATTCGCACTGCAAATATTGCGATAATAGAAGCGAAGATGGCAACAGCGCCAAGGACCAGAGGATATTCGATCAAAGCGAAATTAGAAGCGATGTTTGGGAAGATAGCTTTTACCATGCCTCGTTTCGTTATCAAACCCCCTATCAGCATTGCTGCAATTGCAGTTACCACATAAGTCTCAAACAGATCGGCACCCATACCCGCACAGTCACCCACGTTGTCACCTACGTTATCGGCAATGACGCCAGCATTTCGCGGGTCGTCCTCCGGTATCCCTGCTTCTACCTTCCCTACCAGATCAGCGCCCACATCCGCTGCTTTTGTATATATCCCACCACCTATCCGTGCAAATAAAGATATCAGTGATGCTCCAAATCCATAGCCTACAATGAGATCCACTGCTTCTGGATTCGCACCATAGATGATGTAGAGAGCAGCAGTCCCGAGTAAAGCGAGTCCAACAACCGACAGACCCGTCACGGCACCACCCCTGAATGCGATTGTAAGCGCCTTCCGCAACCCTGATTCCGCAGCCTTGGCAACACGAACGTTACCGCGTGTTGATACAAACATACCAATATAACCAGCAGCAGCAGAACAAGCAGCGCCAGCCAGGAAAGCGATTGCCACACGCCCGGAATCGGAAGCTCCATGAGGGAATGCGTGCGATAAAGCGACGAACAAAATGATTGCGATTATAATTGCAACAACTGCAATGGTCCTATACTGCCTGTTGAGATACGCTGAAGCGCCTTCCTGGATAGCATTAGAAATAGCATCCATCTTTTCACTGCCCGATTCTTGCCTGAGTGTATAAATAGCAAATATCGCTGCGAATACAAGACCTATCAGTCCTGCCAATGGCGCTAACCAGAGTATGTCCATATTAATCACCAATTCATATTTCCAGAAATAGTAATATATAAATATTTATGTTTTTTCTTTTTCTCCCTGCCCGTGGACAAACCGTGGCAAAGTCCAATCCCGGAATCTTTTCATGTCCATCTTTAACGCCTTTACGATGATAACATTGCGATTCATTCCGCTTTCACCTCCTAATTACATACATATACATATACATATACGTCGTTTATGTCGTTTGCGCAAATCATTCCCGACATTATCACTGCTTATATTCTCCCTCCAGGGAAAGTTGAAGCACTTGCTAAATATAAACCCGTTATTGGTGTTTTAAAGTATGGTTTTTTAACCTCAATTGATTGATCAAAGGAATATGAAGCTCCTTCAGGCATTGATGTGTATCTTTCATGGGGTGCACCCTATGATACATCACCATTAACCCCCTCCACCAACCATTCACAAAAGATCATCATATCAGTCTCCAATCTATCAAAAGAGAAGCTATAACGATGCTGAAGGTCGTGATACTCGCAATGTGCTTTGAAGGTGATATAACCTTCATAATAAGTGAATTAAAGGCTAAAGCATCGTTAAAGAAGTTTACAGGCTTCTAAGCAGGTTTACAGTTGATCAGTTTGTAGATATGGTGTTGAGAACCGTAAACGCCGTTTGTGGGAAGCGAAAGAGCGGAAAAACGATAATAATTGGAGATACCACCAATTTGACGGTGGATATTAACAGGTTCAGAAAGAAGTATAAGAGTGAAGATTTAAAAGATAAGGACTATAGGGCTATAAATGGGCTTATTCCAGGTCCAAAGGCTATTATATCGGTATGAAACTTGTTTTAGCCATAGAGTACCACTCTTTAAAGCCGTTGGCTTTTAGATTTACTCTGTCTTCTGTGACAAAGATCACTTCTCCTGGTGTCGTTTTGATTAGCATTGCCTTTTCTTTGGGTTTCAGGGATAAAGGAAGCCTACAAAGGCTTGCTGGATGGTGACATTTTGAAAGGGGTTAAAGAATCTGGGAGAGATTTCTGAGAGCTACAAGTGGATAACGAGGGCACCAAAAATGTTATCTTAAGCGAAATAAGTGCTGGAAAACGCGGACACGGAACATTTTTATTTTCCTCTTTTATTTCTAATTCTCCTTCTTTTAAAGGTTTACAAAATATACAATAAAGTGCGAAATACCACGCCAAGAGGTTTAATTATCCTCTCTTATTCTTTACCTCATTAATTGCTTTGTTAAACTTTTCTACATAACGTTTTTCTTCATCATAGGTGTATGCTTCTAATACCCTTCTCAACACCATGCTTAAAGATAGAAAGAAAACAAAAATAATA
>Ga0190316_1000145_pt1 | contig 18733 bp, 18 predicted proteins | sample 48701112_MG_FD_161663 | JGI IMG/M metagenome (GOLD analysis project Ga0190316, IMG submission 161663) | Hydrothermal vent sediment bacterial communities from Southern Trench, Guaymas Basin, Mexico - 4870-11-1-2_MG | ecosystem: Environmental > Aquatic > Marine > Hydrothermal vents > Sediment ... | reverse complement strand
CTCTCACAACTGTCTCAACACAAGGGCATCTCACACGAACCGCAGCCACTCCTATATTTGGGGAAATTGTCGTGAACGGGTAAGGTGCAACCTCCGCAGGAGCAAGCGTCGCAGCCTTGAAGAATGTTGACTTCCCAACATTCGGCTTACCCGCAATACCAAGCGAAATCATTCCTCTCCGACAGACACTCGGACACTCCGACGCTCCTCACGACTGCTTCTGCAATTATTCTTCCACAGAAATTGTTTCAAGCTCGCTGACGATGCTCCAGACAAGCGTCCTCGCATGAGAAGGCATATTCGGGTCGCTCGTAAGCTCTTCCAATTCAGAGATTGCGGATGCTGCTCGCATCGCAATTGAACCTTCACCGTTTAATAATTCATCCTTCAGCGTCTCCGCAGACTTGCGAATGTTGCGAGGCACCGTCACATCGCTGATTATTCGCTCAAGCATCTCCGCACATTTCCTTATCGTGAGCTCCTTGTCCTTCTCTTCCATACTCAATCACCTCCCTCTTTACATCGCACACCTCTCTCCTCGCACGCTCCGCCTCCTTTTAAATAAAGGAAGGATAAGATATAAATAATTGTTGCACACCGCTCTCCCTCGCATATGGCGAAAGGAGATGTCATTTCCAAGCGTCCTGAAGGATTTAGAGGAGGACTTTGAGCGTGAAGGTCGCCTGACAGTTTTCATGCTCGGCGCAACAGATGTCGGTAAGACATTCACCGCAGTTAGAATTGCGAATGCGTTCTTGCAGAGGAGCGAGAGGGTTGCGGTCGTTGATGCTGACATCGGTCAGAGCGACATCGGACCGCCTTGCTGCGTCGGCGTTGGCGTTTTGCATCGTGAAATTCGTTCTTTGCGAGAAGTTCCGCCTCACAGCTTATTCTTCGTCGGAAGCACATCTCCAAACGGTTGCATGCGAGAGAGCATTCTCGGAACCGTCGCAGGCGTCAGGAAAGCGAGAGAAATCGCAGATGTCGTTATCGTTGATTCAACAGGCTGGGTCTTCGGCAATAAGGCGAAAATGTTCAAACTCCTTGAAATCGGTGCGGTAGAGCCGTCCTCTGTGCTTGCGATTGAGCGAGAAGAGGGCGAACTTCAGCACATCCTTTCTTTGCTGCCCGAATACACAGATGCTCGCATATGCATATTGCGTGCCTCTGCGGAAGCGAAGAGGAAGTGCAAGCCCCTGCGACGAAGATTGCGAGAAGAAGCGTTCAACAGATACTTCAGAAATGCGAGGAACAGACGCTTTGACATCTCGCTTTTTGAGCGTTCTGGCTGTCTGCCCGTTGTTGAAGAAGGCTCTCTTCTGGGTCTCTTCACTGCATCTCAAGAAGAAGAGGCGCTTGGCATCGGCATACTCAGAAAAATTGACGAAAAGCGTGCTGTCGTGCTGACGCCTGTTGAGCCTCGTGCCGTGAAACGAATAAAGGTCGGAAAGGTCAAACTCTGGCGTTCAAAGGGTCGCCTCCGTGAAGTTTTCAGTGTCCCTTTTGCACCTGCACTTCCGCCCCGAGATTATTTGCGTTAGAGAAGCAGACGGCGCCACGAATGCCCTTCTCCTCAAGAAATCCTCTCACCACTTCCGCAAGTTTCTCCGCCTCGCTCCTTCCCTGAACGACAGCGAAAGTCGTAGGACCGAAAGAGGACATTCCGTAGCCGAGAGCTTCATGCTTCTCGTAGAAAGCGAAGAGCTCTCTGACGATTTTGTGTTGTAGTGCGACCTCCAAACGCTTGAATCCGAGATGTTGAAGCATCGTCAGCGAAGACGCAAATGTCTCAATGTCCCGCTCAAGAACCGCAGGTAGAATCCTCATAAGAATAATCCTGCAGATTTCAGCGACATCCTCGCCACGAATTGGGCAATACTTCTGGAAAATTTCAACTTCTTCAGTGCCGTGAGCGCCACTTCGCACTTCAGGCGTCGCAAGAACAAAAAACCAGTCCTCAGGTAGCGGATGCTGAAAAAGAACGGGTGGAGGCGGCACTTTTGACGCAGAAGAGGGCAGAAAACTCGTTTTCACGCTCTCACACACCTCGCTCTCTTCGTCTTTGCGCACGCTCCGTCTGAACGGATGCCCGCCGTCAAGAATGAAGCCGCCTTTTTCAAAAGCAGCGACGCCGATGCCTGAAGTTCCACCCCTGCGAACAATTCTTGCGAGTTCTCTCGTGCTTACTTCAAGACCTTCAAGGACTGCGACGCCACGAGCAATACTCAAAGCGAGCTGCGTTTTTGAGCCTAAGCCGACATGCGAGGGCAAACGACGGAGAATTCGCACACTGTAATTTCTTTTCAAGCCCAATTTTTTCAAACGCTCTAAAATTTGTGCAACTTCGGGAGAAGGAGGCGGCACCTGCTCTTCCCCCACGCTCTCAATTTCAATTTCCGAATAAGGCTCGTTTAACGCAACGCCGATTCCACCGTCAACCCTGCCGAGAGAGCCATTTAGGTCAATTAACGAGAAATGCAACCTGCTCGGCGCCTTCACTCGCACCTTAACGACACTGTCCCCTCTCGTTTCCGCCCCGCTTTCCTCCTGCTCCTCCTGCGTCATCAAAATATTTTGACTTCAAAATGAAATAAGAGAGGGCGAGACCCGCAGCGAATCCTGCGAATGTAAAAAATGAAGAGAAAGCAAAGAGGAAAACATCACCATCAAAGCGTTTTCCGACGGTAAATCCGAGAAATAAGCCAATAAAAGTGAGCGAAGAAATGAGAACGGCATAAGGAATAGCGTGAAGATATATGTATGTTTTTCGCTTCATTTTCCCACCGATGTTCATTTTATCTTTGTCCATAGCATGAAAGCGATGAGCAGGCCGTATATGGCGAGAGCTTCAGCGAGAGCAACAAATATCAAAACACGACCGAACACCTCCGGCTTCTCCGCCGTCGCTCCTGTCGCTGCCGTTCCAGTCGCTTTGATTGCCATACCTGCGGCGATTGCGGAACCCGCCATCGCAATACTTGCTGCGATTGCTATCCATGCGTCTGTTGCTCCTCCAGCTGCAGATGCAGTCTCTACTAACGCAAGAAACGGGAGAGAAAACATGAGTATGGGTAATATTCCCCCCTTTCTCACCTTTATTTTCACCTCTTGACATCAAATTCAGAAAATTCGCAATATAAAATTTATGATTTTGGCACTTGTGACACCTATACATAGGTATATGCATATATGAAATGGAAAAATAGAGGGAAAAATGGAATTAAGCAAAGAGTGTAAAGTTGGTAGATGCCTATGCTATCTTTGTCCATAGCATGAAAGCGATGAGCAGGCCGTATATGGCGAGAGCTTCAGCGAGAGCAACAAATATCAAAACACGACCGAACACCTCTGGCTTCTCTGCTGTCGCACCTGTCGCAGCTGTTCCTGTTGAGGCGATTGCCATTCCCGCAGCGAGAGCCGAGCCTGCCATCGCAATTCCTGCTGCGATTGCTATCCATCCGTTCGCAGTAGCCGCCGCTTCTTCCGCACCCTCTTCCGCTACTACCGTTGAGGCAGCAGTGAGGAGTGCAAGAAGCGAAAGAGCCAGCACAGCAGCAAAAACCCTCTTCCTCACTCGCATCACCCCTTCCCGCATATTCTTAAACTCTATTTAAAGAATTGCGTTTTTCATGCTGCTGCTTGGTAAACTAAAGGATGGTGCTTGTTGTAGCGGTAGGTTCTGAGAATCCCGTGAAGGTCGCAGCCGTAAGAGCGGTATTCTCACGCATTTTCGGTGCTGTGAATGTTTTGGCTGTGAAAGTCAATTCTGGCGTTCCTCCGCAGCCTTTCAACGAAGATACTGTGAGAGGTGCGGTGAACAGGGCGAAAGAGGCTTTGAGGCGTTGTCCTGCGGATTTCGGCGTCGGAATAGAGGCGGGTCTTTTCAGCATGCCGAAAGCAAAATTCCTCAGAACAGGTTTCGTGGATGTGCAGTGGTGTGCAATCGCCGACAGAGAGGGAAGAATCTCGCTCGGCTGCGGTCCTGGATTTGAGCATCCTCCTGCGGTGATTGAGCGGGTTCTTCGTGGAGCGGAGATTGAGCAGGCTTTTGAGGCGCTCACGGGCGAGAAAAATATAGGAGAGAAGGCAGGTGCAGTCGGATTTCTGAGCAAGAACCTCACGAACCGCAGGGAAATCACGGAAATGTGCGTCCTCATGGCTCTAATCCCTATGCTCAACAAACAGTGGTATTTCAGCAGTGAGCAGGAGTTGTAGAGCTGGGAAAGAGGGGATTGCGTGTGGCAGAAAATAGAAAAGGCATACGGAGGAGTAGTTCGCTCAAACAAGTTCGTTTGCTCTCACACCTCTTTACTCACATTATAGAATATGCTCAAGTATCCTCGCATAAGCGGGTCTCGTGACGAAAATACCTATGAGGAGACCGACGATTGTGACGATTGCGAAGCCACGAAGCGTTCCGAGAGCCATGGATGCGAGTGCGAGCATCGCAACGATTGTCGTTGCTGCGGAGGCGAAAATGATGTTGTAGGCGAAGGAGACACGCCTTCTGTAAATGCGAGATGCGGTTTTACCGCCTGAAATCACCTCATCTGTAATCATTACGAGCTGGTCTACGCCAGTTCCAATCACAGCGATGATGCCTGCTATGCTCGGAAGGTCAAGTTGCCATCCCACAACCGCTGCAAATCCCAAAATTGCAAGCACTTCCGCAACGAGTGTGAAGAAAATCGGCAAAACTATCTTCCACTCTCGGTATCTCACCGTAATAATCACGCTCACGAGAATCAAAGCGAGTAGCATCGCCACCGCAGAGCCCTCTTTGAACTTCGCTCCCAAGTATGCAGGCACTTCTCCAGACGCAATTATCTCAACAGGAACGGGCAAAACACCCGCCCTCATGTGAATAATCAGCTCTTTCGCTCGCATTAAGCCTTCATCGCCACTGCCAGTCTCCGCAATCCACCTGTAAATCGGACGCTCTTTCAGCTCTTTCGCCGCATCTGGCGCTAAAGGAGCGCTGTAAATGACATTCTCGTCAAGAAGCATCACCAATTCGTGCTTCTCTGGTTCGTCAACCGCTCCGTATTTCATCGCTGCCTCACGCAACTTCTCCGCTCCTTCCTCTGTGAGCCAGAATGTCGCACCGTAGACCACAGTATTGCCTTTCCTCTCACCGCTCGGCGCAGGCGCAACCCTGCTTATCTCCTCGCCGTAGAGGACATGCTCCGTGATGTTTCGTATTTCAGCGAGGCGTTGCCCCTCTTCAATTTCGCCCCCTTCTCCTTCCGTTTGGATGCGTATTTCAAACTTCCCAGGCTTACCGACTACCCGCTTCGCCTCCGAAAGCGGAACACCTGCAAGGTCAACGACAAGCAGATTGCTTCCGACTGTTCTCACAGCAATGCTTTTCAAACCGAGCATGTTCAACTTCGTTTCTATGATTTTCCTCGTCTCTTCCACCGTTTGTGGCGTCAATCCCTCCTTAAAAAACAGATTTCCATGCCTATCATAGCCAATACTCGCATTTATCTCACTCAAAATGCTCTCTAACTGCTCTTTCGTGATGTTTTTACGAATTTCAAACACGCCACTCTCGCCTGAATAATTCACAGGAACGACCTCTGCTCCCGTTCTGTTTCGCAAGAATTCCTGCAACTCGCTCTCGTTCATCTCAGCATCTATTTTCACAAGGACGCCCTGCAACTTCACCTGCAGCGAAGAACCTCCGACGAGGTCAAGCCCATACTTCAAATTACCGCTCAAACCGTTTTTGAAGCCCGAGCCGAGCGGAGAAGGCACATAAATCGCAAGCAACGCTGCAAAGACGCATGCGAGGAAGAGAAGAATGCGCCAGTCTTTTAGTAGTGCTGAAATGCCTTCCTCTCTGCGACGCTCTGATGCTCTTCTCTGCATTCTGCCACCGCTGTTACCGCTGCTGCCACCACTGCTGCCTCTGCCACTACTGCTACTACTGCTACTACCTCCGCCTCCTCTGCCACCTTTTCTTGCTGCCATCTGACTCCTCCCTTCAACGCCCCACGCTTAACGCTCACGCTCCTTTCACGCTTTCACGCACCTTACTTTATTCCTTTCCGAAGCCGACGGGGAATATGTAGAGGGGGCGATGCTCCTTCGGCAGGGAGAGACAGCGTGAGACCGCATCGTCGTGAAAAGCACCGATTGCGACCGTCGCAAGACCGAGCGATTCGCACTCCAAGTAGATATTCTGACCGGCGTGTCCCGCCTCAATGTGAACATATCTGATGCCTCTCTCGCCGTATCTTCGTGTAGTTCGCTCATATTCAGCCGAAATAACGAGCGAGAATGGAGCATCTGCGATGAACATTTGGCGAAGTGATGCCTCCGCTAAATCCTTTCTGAAGTCTCCCCGCTTGTGCAACGCCAGTTCTTTGCCGACGAGATGGTAAATTCCCGCTTCAATGCCTTCAACCGCATTCTCGCCGACGACAACATAAAACTCTAAAGGGTATAATGCCCCCGCAGAAGGAATCGTAGATGCCGCCCAGACGACATGCGAAAACTGCTCAAATCCGATTTTCTGCGAGGAAAATCGCCTGCGTGACCTCCGATTCAAGATTGCCCGCTCCACTGGTATGCCTCCCTTCAGACGCTCTTCCTTCGGCGCTTCCAATAATACCATCTCCCCTCTCATTTCCTGCTTTTTCATTTATTACTTTTTAATTTCAGCGAATTTCAGCGGGCAGACCTGAAATGGGAAATTCTCCCTGTTAAGACAGAAATCTCCTGCAAATCTCAACATTGCGACGCATCTCTTCAAAATTCATTTCTTCCTTCTGCCTGTTTCGCCAGAAAGTCTCGACGAGCAGGAAATTGAAATTCACTCCCCGCAGAAGACTGAAAATTTCCTCAATGTTCAATTCACCTCGCCCAAGCGAAATGTGGTCTGTCTTCTCGCAACCGCTCAAAACGCAGTCGTGCAGATGCACAACAAGCATTCTCGCACCGCAACGCTCAACCCAACGCTTCAAAATTTCAACGACCTCTTTTGACGACAAATGCTTCTGCTGCCTGCGACGACGCTCACGAAAATGCTCTTCTGCGAGGATTGCATGCCCTACATCAAGCGTGAAGTGCATTCCCTTTGAAATCACATCGTGAATCAAACCCGACCACTCAAAAGGCATGAAATCGTTCTCAACAGTAAGCCTCAAGCCATATTCAGAGCCGAGTTCAGCCAATTCCTCGCAATATTTCAGACATACTGAACGCACTTGCTCCCTAACTTCATCCAACTTCAGCGTCGTTATTCTCGGATGTAAATGCAGATTGTAGTATAAAGGGGAGAAATATGAGGAGAATTCAAAGCACTTCCTTAATACTTTCATGCTTGCCTCAAATATTTCCCTGCGAGGATGCACTGTTTGCACATCTAAAGGCGAGTGAAATGCGATTTTCAATCCGAAATCTTCAAGCATGCGCTTCAATTCCTCTTTCTCGTCTGAACGCATGCATTCTGGCAGCGGGAAGTCAAGCGAGAACTCCAAGTAATCAAAGCCTGCCTTTTGAAGCGCTGAAAGCGTCTGCTTGAAAGGGCGGTTTCCGAGCCAGACGGGTGCGCCTATGAGAACGCTCATCTCTGCTATTTCGGGGGAAAGATTTATAAATGCGAGGACTTTCTCAAATTTCGGAGGTGGGAAATGGCAGGTATCGTAGAGAAGATAAAAGGCTTTCTTTTCAGTCCTTCGGAGACTTTTGACGCCTCAAAGGAGGACACGCTCGGCGACGCCTTCAAGTATTTCATCATTTTGCTGCTAATTTCTGCTCTGCTCTCTGCTGTGATTGCAGTGGTCGCCTCCTCACTCTTCGCTGGCTTCTTCGGAAGAATGCTACCGGGGTTCATGTCCGCTCTACTCGCTCTCGCAGGGGCGGGTGCGGCAGTCGCATTCATCGCAGTTTTCATATATATGCTCATCGCAGGAACGATAGGTGTGCTCATAGACGGTCTCTGGCTGCATATCTGGGTATATCTCGTGGGTGGCAGGAAAGGCTTGACGCAGACATTCAAGGCGTTGATGTATGGGGCGACGCCCTCTCTACTGCTCGGCTGGATTCCATTCATAAACTTTCTCGCTTCAATCTGGGCACTCATCGTCGAAATCATCGGCATAAGACAACTGCATGAAATATCCACAGGAAGAGCAGTAGCAGCCGTCATCCTCGCAATAATCATACCTCTAGTTGTATTGCTCGTATTGTTCGTAATACTTCGTCCTGCAATGATGCCTACAATGCCCTATGGACTCGGAATAGGCGGACACTACGGGCATAGATTCCTCTGATTTCTTTTATTTTTCCTTTTCACTTGAGAGAAAAAGCGAGAAAAATCATTAGAGAAGAGGTTTCTTCTCTTTGCATCCTTGCTCCGTCCTGAATCTGCTTATTTAAGAAAACGCAAAGGTATGAGTATGATTTCGGAGCGTGAGTTAGAGCGAGTGTTGAGGGAAAGGGAATCTTACCTTGTAGAATGCTTGAGTGAGCTTGTGAGTATTCCGACATTTGTGCCGCCGGGCGAGAAATACGGCGAAATCGTGGATGCTCTCGTTCCGAAATTTGAGCGATTGGGATTTGATGCTCGCAGAGTGGACATGCCAGCGGAAATATACGAGGAGAAGCAGAAGCAGGAGGGACTTTCAGGCGAGAGGGCGAATTTGCTCGCAGAGAAGGACTGCGGTGCGAAAGAGGGCATCACAATATACACGCATTTGGATGTCGTTCCCGCTGGAGAGGGTTGGGATACGCCTCCATTTCAGGCTGTCGTGAAGAATGGCAGAATATACGGCAGAGGCACCGCAGACTCCAAAGGAGCGGTCGCAGCACTCCTCACTGCATTGAGCATAATTCAGGAATTAGGCTTGGAATGCAAATACAATTTGTGTGTGGCACTCACGACCGACGAGGAAATCGGTCCCTACTCGGGACTCTGCTACTTCGCCGACGAAGGACTCTTGCGAGGCGACTACTTTTTGTGCATGGACGGCGAGAACGAGAACATTTGTATTGCTGCGAACGGCGTTTTCACTTGGGAAATCACGGTCTTCGGGCGGTCGTGCCACAGTTCGCTTCCCATGCTTGGTGAGAATGCGATTGAGCTTGCGTTGAAAGTGATTGAGCGTTTGAGAGCGTTGAAAGAGCGTGTGGAAGCAAGGACTTCTGCGGTGAAATGTGTGCCAAGTATCGCTAAAATGACAAATTGTGAGTTCATTAAGCCAGTTTTGAACATCACTATGATTGAAGGAGGCGTGAAGGAGAATATAATTCCGGGTAGTTGCACGCTGAGAGGCGACCGCAGATACATTCCTGAAGAAGATTTGAGCGATGCGGAGGCGGAGTTCATCGCAGTTTTGAAAGATTTGAGAAAAGAAGGCATCAATTTGGCGTGGAAAATCAAGCGAGGCTACCCTCCCATGCTCACAGCGCAGGATTCAGAGTGGGTTCTGCGAGTGAAGAGAGCAGCTTCCGCCGCTTTCGGATGCGAGAAAGAAGTGGGTGGCGTTCAAGGCTCTTTGGATGTCGGTTATGCCGTTCAAAGAACAAAACAGCCTGTCTGCGCATTCGGCGTCGGCGACGCTGTGGAAAGCAACGCTCACGGTCCAAACGAGAATGTCCGCCTTGCTGACCTTCGGAATTATGTGAAATTCCTCATATTTCTGCTGACTGGCGCACCTCACGATGCATCTACTGCCGACTGAAATTGAAATCACGAAGCAGAGAAATGCAACCTGCAAGAGCAAGAAGCAGAGCGACAGAGAAAATCAAAAGTTCAACGAATGCCTCTCCAAAGCTGTTCACTGAAACATAAACCGCCTTATTCTCGGAAAAGAAGATGAATAGGAATGTAATATAGAGGACAAAAGACGCAAGTAGGGGGAAAATAATTGCCCAAAGCCTTATTATTGCATGCATCTTTATTCACTCTTTCCAAGAGGACTTAAATCTTTCCCGAAATGCAAATTTTCTCGCTCTTATTTTGAACGCTAATGAAAGTTAAATGAAATTGCAAGGACAAACTTTCAACAAATTTTCAAGCGGAGAAATGACAGGAGAAAGGGGAAGAGAAAAATGAAAATGAGGCTGACAGAAGGCGTTGAGCGTATGCTTGAAAGTGCGGAGGAAGAGCCTTTTCTCTCGGTCAATCGGCGGAATGGCATCACAACAGATGCGTTTTTGGACATTATTAAAGAAATTGATGCATTTATTCTGCAATTTGAGCGTGAGATAGGTATGAAAGGGGCATCAAAATGGATAGGAGAGCGTCTTGATGAGGCAGTTGAAGCGGGAAGGGCGACAGTGGAGGCGCATTTAAACCTCTCTTATTTCTCAATGTTTGATATTCGTAGTGAAACTGCGTTCATTTTGATGGAGAATTACGAGGTGCAGCGTCGTGGTCTCTTCAGGCGGAGATATGCGGTTTACGACCTCTCAGCGCTGCGATTTTTGCTGACGAGGCTCGCTCACGAGGACACGCATGCTCACTTGCTAATGACGGAATATGGTCGTCTTTACGAGGATTTAGCGAGAAAGGCGGTGGAAAGGATGCAAGAGCGAGGGATTAGAGGAGATGTTGCGTTGAAAAAATTGCCTTTAGATGTATCTGCTCCCATTTATGTGCGAGAAAAGGAGGAGAAAGTGGCGAGAAGGATGCAAAGATTCGCAATAAATGCGTTTCTTAAGGAGAAATATGGGCGGGATGAGGAGAAATACGGTATTTTAGGTGTTCCTTTGTTCGTTAAACCTGATGAGAATGTTGCATCTCGCATGAAAGAGCTTCTTGGCGGTGCGGTGGAATTCAAAGCGGGATTTTTGAGCGGTTACCGGAGTGTGCTCGCTGCGTATGCGGCTTCGCTGCGTGAGAAGAGCGTTGAGGAGATTTACGAAGGTGCGAAGTCTTACCTGCATCGCAGTGAGGAATTCCTGAAAGATGTGGTTGAGCGTTGCTTGAGCGGAGATTTCAGCCCGCTGCATGCGAGAGGAGAAATGGAAATTGTGTGGAAGCCTCACGCAGGTCGCTGTGACCTCCTCCCCCCACTGAAGTGAGAGGCATCCTCCTCCAGTGAGGTTCGGTTCCCAGTTCATCCATCTGAGCTTACCTGTCGGCTCTCTCAGCCTTCCAGGCAGAGACTCAGATGTCGAGGGCTTCACTTCGGGCTGGCCCAGCCCTAGGCTCGCATCAGCGAGCAATGAATAATACGATGATGCTATATAAATACTTTTCGCACACACATCACCTGCTCCACATTTGGCGGGAATTAGCAGCAACAGTATTCTTAAATAAATGGCGTCGCATACAACTTTCGTTTTCTGTTCGGTTTTCTGTTTAAGAAAGAATTTATTAAAAAGTAGTTAAAGAACAAAAGAAATGGCACACCATTTAAGGCGAAAGATTCTGCCCTTCACGGCAATCGTGGGTCAAGAGGACATGAAGCTTGCGTTGATTTTGAATGCGATAAATCCTGCGATAGGCGGTGTTCTGATAAGGGGTGAGAAAGGGACTGCGAAGTCAACGGCTGTGCGGGCGCTTGCGGAGCTTTTACCTGAGATTGAAGTTGTGCGGGGATGCCCTTTCAACTGCAATCCTTATGATGAGCGTGAGATGTGCGACGCTTGCTACGAGCGAAAGAAGAGAGGCGAGACGCTTGAAGTCGTGAGGAGGAAAATGCCTGTCGTTGAGCTTCCGCTCGGTGCGACTGAGGAGCGAGTCGTAGGAACGCTGGATGTTGAACGAGCAGTAAAAGAAGGCATAAAGGCATTAGAACCCGGAATACTTGCGGATGCGAATCGGGGCATTCTCTACATAGACGAGGTGAATTTGCTTGACGACCATGTTGCGGATGTTTTGCTTGATGCCGCTGCGATGGGCGTGAATGTCGTAGAGAGGGAGGGAATTTCCGTCGCTCACCCTTCAAAATTCATTCTAATAGGCACAATGAACCCTGAGGAAGGCGAGTTGCGACCTCAACTCCTTGACAGATTCGGCTTGCAAGTGGAAGTAGAAAGCATAGAAGATGTGGAGAAGCGTGTTGAGATTGCGAGGGCGGTTGAGCGTTTTGAGGCTGACCCTGAAGGGTTCGCAGAGGCGTTTAAAGAGAAGCAAGAGGCATTAAAGGCAAGAATCCTGCGTGCTAAAGCACTGCTCAAATCCGTGAGCATCAGCGACGAACTGCTTCGCTATGTTGCGAGGACTTGCGTTGAACTCGGCATCAAAACGCACAGAGCGGAAATTGTCGTTGCGAGGACTGCCAAGACTATTGCAGCGTTCAATGGCAGAACTGAAGTCATAAAAGAGGATGTTGAGCGGGCTATGCTCCTCGCATTACCGCATAGAATGCGTCGCAGACCCTTTGAGCCACTCGCAGAGAAGCAAAAAATTGAAGAAATGCTTCAAAAGCACGAACATGTGCAAGAGAAACATGAACATTACCACGAACACAACCCACACAACCCCCACAGCCACGATAACCACGAACATAACGAACACAAACACAACGAACGCAACGAGACTGAAGAACACAGCGATGGAGGAGGCGAAAGCGGCTCGCAGAAGAGACCTTGCACTGAACGCAGTGAGGTTTTTCGCATAGGAGAGGCGTTTTCTGTTGACCATTTGATGCCTCGCAAATCTGAGGACAGAGCATTCAGGAAGCCTCACGGCAGGCGTGTCCGCACGCTCTCTGCGAGAAGCGTAGGTAGATACTTCAGGGCGAGAATGGCGAATGAAGTGCGAGACATCGCAATTGACGCAACAATCCGAGCAGCAGCACCGCACCAAAGAACTCGCAGCCCGCAGCGAACAAAAATCGTGATTAAAGAGGAGGATTTGAGGGAGAAGGTTCGGGTGGGCAAAACTTCAATCGCTTGCGTATTCGTTGTTGATGCTTCAGGCTCTATGGGAGCGATGAAAAGGATGGAAAGTGCGAAAGGTGCAGTGTTTTCTCTGCTAATAAACGCATATCAGCACAGAGATAAGGTGGGATTAGTTGCATTCAGGGGTGAAAATGCAGAGGTTCTCCTGCCTTTGTGTTCAAGTTTCCTTCTCGCAAAAAAGATGCTTGAGGAGCTTCCAACAGGTGGCAGAACACCGCTCGCAGCGGGACTTGCGAAAGGCTTGGAGATGCTTCTGAATGAGTGCAGGAAGAACAAGGATGTGATTCCGATGCTCGTTCTAATTTCAGACGGGAGGGCGAATGTGCCTCTCAATAAGAACGGGGGAAGCGGAGGAAAAGGTGCTGCGGGCGGAATAGCAGGTGGAATAGCGGGCGTAATGAAATCTGAGATTTTGCGTATTTCAGAGAAACTTCTTGAGAATGGCATACGGACGGTTGTGATAGATGCGGAGCGAAGCGATAAATCGCTTATGCGTTTGGGTTTCTGCAGAGAGATAGCGGAGCATTCAGGCGGAAAATACTACCACATCACTGATTTGACGGCGGATAAAGTATATTCTGTTGTTTCTCGTGAGCATTTTGAAGCGTTGGAAAGCTTTAAGGCATGAGAATGAATCTTAAAAGATGCCCTCCTTCGGTTGGCATTTCGCCCTAACTCTGCTCGTTATCGCATCCATTCTGAAAGAAAATGAGCGGAAAAAGGCGTTAATGCTCCTACCTTTCGGCATTTTAAGCGATATTGATGCGTTTATAGGAATACATAGGGCGACTTTGCACAATGTATTTGTTATTTTACTTCCCACCTTCGCCTTTTTAGTCGTCAAAGGGAAGAAGAAGGGATGGGAGAAGAGGGGAAAATATTTCTTTCTTGCTTCTTCGCTGCTTGCGTTGCATATCCTTCTGGATGCGTTCCACACAGGCGTCTTCCTGCTCTACCCGCTTTCAAAGGAGAGTTACGACTTCAAATTCTGGCTCGGCGTGAACGAGAAGGGCTTGAGCGCCTCTTTTGGCTGTGAGCGTCTGGGAGAAATCGGAGAGGTCGTTTATGTGACGACGCCTTCGCCAGCAGTTCCTGAAGTTCCACTCGTGAACGACGGCGTAGAGCTCGTTGCAATGACCGCTGCTCTCCTCGTATTTGCTGCGAAATTCATTCCACGCAGGGAACAATATCATTTTATCTTACCCTTTTAGATTAGAACCGAAAGCAAATTAGAAAAATTTAATTTAGGACATCTGAAGGTCAGATGACAGTGTCGTCGGAAGGTCGTCGGTCTCGTCAGGGGGAGGAGAAAGGAGGAATGGGCAGATTTGTTGTGGCCCTCGTAGCGTTGATTCTTGTGCTTGAGCTGCCTGCGGCGGTGGCGATGGCATCTGACTGGTCGCAGTTTCAGAAGGATGAGGCGAATGTCGGCATAACAGATGATTTCGGACCGGTGAATCCTGACCTCAACTTCTCAGTGTCATCATGGAAGCGAAGCACAGAGACGGGTGGCTGGTATGGTATAGATACCGTGCCAATAGTAGTGGGTGATTATGTCTATGTTGTGGCGACTTCAAAGTTATTCAAATTCAACAAGAATACTGGCGAAGAGGTGTGGAATGCAACGATAGATTCCACGCCGAATTTCCAGCTTTCAACTCCCGCATACGGTAACGGCAAAATATTTGTTGCCAATACGCATGGGAGGCTATATGCGATTAACGCAACCTCTGGAGATGAATGCTGGCATGTATCAGTCTGCGATGGACAGTTGAACACGCCCATTACATACTACAAGGCTCCGAACGAGAGCCAGGGCAGAATATTCTTCGGCGACTGGAACGGTCCAAAGAAATACTACTGCTACTGGGAGAACGGGACGCAGTGCTGGAGTCGCAGCTCAACGAGTGGCGGCGGCTACTACTGGGCGGGTGCTGCGGTGATAGGCGATTATCTTGTGTATGGCGATGATGCGGGCTATCTGACATCTGTGTATTGGTGCAATGGAACGACAGCGGATGAGATTAATGTCTCCGCAGTTTACGGCGTAGATGCAAAAGAGATTCGTTCTTCAATCACATGGAACGAAACTTACGGGCGCATCTACTTCACATCAAAAGGCGGATATTGTTATGCTCTTGGCTTCAACAAAAGCACAGGTAAATTCAACACGGCGGATAAATGGTGCACCGATATCGGGTACTCAACATCCACACCTGCGGTTTACAACGGAAATGTGTATGTCGGGCAGGGACCATTCGGAAACAACGGCAAGCTATACTGCTTGGACGAATCGGATGGCAGTGTTGAATGGACATACACACCCAACGGGGGCGTGCAGTCCTCACCTGTCATCTCAACCTCAAGCAACACGCTTTACTTCACCACGAATTGCGATCACGGCAGGGTTTACTGCCTGTATCTGAACGGCACTTACAAATGGCATTTTGAGACCTTTGAGAACGGCACTTCTGGTGGTTACATCCTGCAAGGTGTGGCACTATCTGACGGTAGAGTGTTCTTCGGCAACGACGGTGGTATGCTGTATTCAATTGCTGAATCCGAAGCGCCGCCACAGAAGCCTGACCTCACCGTTACTGCGATAAACAACGAGACAATCTACAACGGCACATACAACATCGTCACCGCAACGGTGAAAAATGTTGGTAACGGAAGCGCAGGCACATTCAATGTAACGCTTAACGACGGCAGCGGTGTGGTGGATGAAGAGAGTGTCAGCGGCGGTCTTAATGCGGGCGAGGAGACAAATGTTACGCTAATTTGGAAGCCAACAACGACGAACACTTACACACTCACGGTTACAGTAGATTCTGAAGGCGTCATAGACGAATGGAACGAAGGCAACAACACGATGCAGAAGACTTTAACACCGTCCGAGATTCCAGCAACTGACCTCATAGTGAGCGAGGTCTGCGATGGCAAACTCATCAACGGAACTGCTAATGAGGTCTTTGCGGTGATAATGAACGATGGTGCGGATGCAAGCGGTTTCAATGTCTCACTTGAGGCAGATGGCGTGGAGGTGGACAAAGCATTTGTGCCGATGCTGCATTTCAGAGAATCTCAACTTGTGACTTTTCACTGGACGCCCATTTCTGAGGGGAGCGTGCAGTTGAATGTGACGGTTGATTCAGACGGTCAAATCGCAGAATCCGATGAATCAAACAATGCAGCGAGTCAGTGTGTAGATGTAGTGACCTGTAATGTGAGGACGGTGAGCGGAGGTTCAATACAGGATGCGATAAATAATGCCTATCCATACGACATAATCCTCGTTAATGACGGCATTTACAAGGAGCAAATAACGATTCCTGCGAGCAAACCGGGTATAAAGCTGATTGCAAACGGCAGCGATGTCGTGATTTGCAGTAATATTGCTGGTGATATCGTTACTGTGGAAGGAAATTACTGCAAGGTGAAAGGTTTCAAGATAAACAGCAGTTGGAACGGTAGCATTTATCCGAACTTCCCCGGTGCGGGCATCAATGTCTCTTCTGACTGGAATGTGATTGCAGACAACTACATATACAATACATCATGCGGTATAAAACTCTACGGCTCAAAGAACCTGATTGAGCGCAACATAGTAGGAAACAGCAGTGCAGGAAAGGCATGCCTGAACCTGATGGCGATTTCTGGCGACTGCAACGCAATCGTGAAGAACAAGTTTGACGGCGACACGGGCTACGGATGGATTCTCAGCGGCATATTTACATCAAGTGGTATAACGGAAACAGAATACAAAGCGAGGGGTAACCTCGTGCGTGACAACAATTTCACTGTCGCAAGTGTCTCAGGTGCTGCCGTCGGCGAGCCTAGAAATCTCATCTTCAGCGGTTGCAGAAACCTCGTGTTCAATAACATCATCAACGACACTTCCAACAAAGTGCAACTTGGGAGACTGAACTGGTATTTCGTGGATAAGGTAGCGGTAGAGAATCCGAAGTGCGGTAATGTCGTTCACGGTCCGTTCTACGGCGGTAACTTCTGGCTCAACTACACGGGAACAGACAGCAATAACGACCTGCTCGGTGATACTGGCGTGCCACACATGGGATACGACTACCATCCGCTGATAAAGGCGTTGTGCGGTGATGTTAACTGTAATAGTGTTGTTAACATGGTAGACGCATTAGCAATAAGAAACTATTGGGGTGCTGAAGCCACTCTCTGCAATCTATGGGCAGCTGATGTTAACTGTAATGGCGTTATTAACATGGTAGATGCATTAGCGGTAAGAAACTATTGGGGTGCTGGAGCCACTCTGGACTGCTGCGAAGGTTGCGAGGTCTAAAGCATCGCAGGGAAGCGAAGAAAAAACGCTAAAAAGTTGAAAATTTCCCTTTTTTGTGAGGGGGTATGCAAAAAGGAACGGAATGGAAGAGGAAAAAGGGGAGTAAAGGAGGGGATGTGAGATGAAGTGTGTAGAAAAAAGGTCTATAATTAGGAGGTGAAGGAGAATGAATGGAAAGAGAATAGTGTTAGGTGTGGGAATAATACTGGCAATACTGGCGGTATTCACAGCGAATGCTGCGGCAGACAACGTGATATTCTTTGATCCCGACCCGAGCTGCGCAGAACCTGGCGAGACGATACATGTAGGATTGTGGATTAATTGCACTGATGGCGTTGCTGCTTGGAATGACGATATTCACTACGATCCAGAAGTGCTCAATATAACAAATGCGGAACCCGGGGATGTTTATACAGAGATGTGGTCATTCTTTCCTTATTGGGATCAAGGTTTCGTGAGAATAGGCTCCTGGAGCTACGATTATATGGATCATACAGGACTTATGTTGCTGGCGAATCTTACAATAGTGGCAATAAACCCAGGGACAAGCACATTATACCATGATAATTATGCAATAGGCAACTGGGAAGGTCATGAGTGGGATGCAACATGGATAAACGGCACATTCACATGCCTGGCACCGCAGGAGACATTCAGCAAGGAGCTCGTTGAGGGCTGGAACCTGATTTCGCTGCCTCTTACTGCGGATAACATGACGGTTTCGTCGGTGTTCAGCTCGGTTGCGGGCAAGTATGATGCAATTTACAGGTATGATGCGGAGACGCACAATTGGGTTGCGCTTGGTGCTGACGACACACTTGAGAACGGCGTCGGTTACTTCATTCACATGACCGAGAACGGAACATGGACATATCAGGGAAGTGCATACACCGCAATGAGCATTCCGCTTGAGCCGGGCTTGAACTTGGTCGGCTGGGTGAACACGAGTGCTTCGCTTCCGGATGCGTTGTCTTCGATTGAGGGCGACTACTGGTATGTCGCAAGGTGGAACGCCACTGCACAGAAATTTGAGGTCTATGTGCCTGATGCCCCTCCAGCTTTCAACGACTTCAATACGATGGAGCGTGGCGAAGGATACTTCATAGCTGCGAAAACGAGCTGCACGCTGACATATCCGTGAGGCGTTGTGCTGTGAAAGTGCAACAGGCTTAACAACGCAACGCAGGGAAGCAAAGAAAAAACACTAAAAAGTTGGAAATTTCTTTTCCTTTTTTTCTTTTTTGTGGAAGAAATGTGCAAAAAGGATGGAAAAAGGCGTGAAAATGGCAAGAAATGGTGTGGTATGGTATATGTGTGGGCATGTGTTTGGGTAGAAAAAAGCATTTGGGAGGTGAGATGTGAGAAAAATGAACAAGCGGAAGATATTAGGTGTGCTATTCGCACTTGTAATCTGCATGGTGAGCGTCGCACATATGATAGCACAGCCGACACCGTTTATGATTGATGGTTATGTGTATGACGCAACAGGCAATCCATGCAACGGAGCAAGCGTCCAAATAACGAATCTGAACACGGGCGAGAGTTGGTATGCTA
>Ga0190316_1000144_pt1 | contig 18735 bp, 34 predicted proteins | sample 48701112_MG_FD_161663 | JGI IMG/M metagenome (GOLD analysis project Ga0190316, IMG submission 161663) | Hydrothermal vent sediment bacterial communities from Southern Trench, Guaymas Basin, Mexico - 4870-11-1-2_MG | ecosystem: Environmental > Aquatic > Marine > Hydrothermal vents > Sediment ... | reverse complement strand
ATTTATTTGGTGATAACGAACCACTATCAACAAGGAGTGGCACTGATAAGCCTTGGAACGGCGTACTTATTTGGAAAGAACCCACCAAAAGCAAAGCCACAAGGAGGGTTGCCCTATGGATGAGGATAACGATATGATAAAAGCACACCTAAACCCGCTGGCGAAGGAGGGGCAAGGAAACCTTCTGATAGAAATACACACGGACATCAAGTGGATAAAGAAGGAGCTCGAGGAAATGAAGGAGAGCACAAAGGAACAGCTGAAGGAGCACGACGAAAGGATAGCCAAGCTGGAGGAGTTCAAGTACAAGGTCGTCGGCGCTCTGGTGGTGATATACTTCATCGTTATGGTGATGATGGCGCTCATGAGGTGATGGCGATGGGCAACCTCATAAAGAAGGGCTTCTACATCTTCCTCATCGGGGTGGCGACGTACGGCTGGTGGAAGGTCATCGGCTACCTCAAGAAGAAGGTCACCGAGGAGGGGTGACCGTGCTGTGGATCTGCCTCGACTGCGGGTGCATCTTCAAGTGGACCCGCCGAGGCTTAGAGACGAGGCCGAGATGTCCGAAGTGCAGGAGCGAGAACGTGGACTGCATCGAGGGCTAAAACCTTTTGTTGACAACTTTTTTGTTGCAAACTTATGGTTGGCAACCTATGGTTTGCAACCTTTTGGTTGTTAACCTTTGGTTGTGCTCAAAAGTGTACGTCCAACGTGTCACCATTGATGTACAAGGGTGAACGTCTCAAATACCAAGGCTTGATGAGGTAAAGTACCAAAAATACCAATGTATAATCCCATACATTTATTATCCCAATAGTTATTATCACTATATATGGGATATTTGGGATAATATGGTATTTGAGATGTTTGTACATATACATTAATCCACACAACTGGTTAGCACCGATTAACTTCGTGACACTTATTAACCCAACATAAATCCCAACGCATGGGATGTTTGGTGTATTAAAAGATCGTGCTACCGCCTTTAACCAAAGGTTAACAACCAAAAGATATGGAAAAGTTTATATGCCTTTAATGGTTATTAATGGTTGGGGGTGGATGTTATGCAATGGGTCGTGCTATTGATACGTTCAAATACATACTTGCCTAGAAGTCCGGGAGAGAAAGTCTTATTAAATGTTCTTGCGGTCAATGTGGAAGCAAATTCTAGACTTAAAGCGCACTGGAAAGCGGTGGAGCTTGCTGGGGATAAATGGTGTACCATTAGCATTGATGAATATGATCCTGAGGTTCAGGATAATTTCCTTGCCTTTGAGGCCGAGAAGGAGCTTGAGGAGGCGATGAGGAGTGGAAGAGCTTAAGGAGAAAAAATGGTTCACGACTTACGAGGTCGCCAGAATTCTTGATGTGTCTCCTATGACCGTATGGCGTTGGTGTAAGAGTGGGAAAATTAAGGCAGGGAAGACACCGGGCGGTTACTACTCTATCCCTAAGGAGGAAGTGGAGAAAATTCTGCGACAAATGAGAGGGGAGTGATTCTAATGTACACCTTGGAGAAGGCCATCATAGAGTATCTGAGACTGTCTCGCCCTGCATTTACTTCAAATCACCCACACGTACCACTCATCTTCAGCAGCGCAGCAATTTCGTTGGCATCCCGGATGTGGGTGGATGGCACGGGAGCCGAGCCGTGGCCGGGAGTTTACTACATTGCACTAATAGGGCCACCGGGCTCAATGAAATCTGGCTTTGTGCGTGCTTACCTTAAACTCTTCGACCCAAGTGTAATAAAACAGCTTGCAAGAGGATCTCCTGAGGCGGTAGTTATAGACCTAGATGAAAAGCGACACGGCTATTTGTGGTACGATGAACTTTCGGAAATAACAGAGAGGTTGAACTCCTATTTAGGACCGCTAATCCCTACACTTAATGCAGCGTACTATCTTGTTACAATCTCACAAGCTAGGACTAAAAAGGAAAACAGTGTCTTTATCCCGATGGGAGAATATTTTATGCATGTGTATTTCTGTGGCACACCCGGGGATTGGGGAACTATGGAGAAGTTTGCTAGCGGGGGATTCGTTAGGAGAACCCTTGTAATTCCAGTGTCAGGGGAGCCACCCTTTTTCAAGAAGGATCATAGGGACCCAAGCATAAGAGATCATATTTTGAAGTTACGTTCTAGGATTAGACATATTCTTAGGGTGTTGACGAGCTTCGACGTCGAGGTCATCCTCCCCGATTATCCAGAACTCGGAGAGGAGCTTAAGAGATGTCCAATAGATATCGAGAAAAAAATAATGGTTCATGAATATACACAGAAAATTATTGCTGCAAGAATATTGGGCAACTTAATAACCTTTGACCTCACGGAAGACATAACAAAAGTGGGGGTCAGAGAGTTAGTGAGAGTTATAGAGAGGAATAGTATTCGTGTGGGAGTAGACGTACGTGTTGATCACGTTGCAAGTGATTCAGCAATTCTCAAAATCTTCGTTCCGGAAGATGTGGGTGCAGAAAATCAAGATGGAACGTTGGACGCATTTCTCCCGCCACACTATGAATATTTAACATTTAAACAGCTCCTTGAAACTATAAAACCAGTTAGCAGTGCACCGACCCCTGAGTTGACTAAGAACCTTGAGAGAATTAACAATTGGATCAAGAGTAGTGGAAAGGTCGTTGTCTCAAGAACAAAGTTTGTACAGGAAATCTTCAATTCCAACAACGTAAATGCGTACAAGCCGACGATAGAAGCCCTCATCGATGCAGGCTACATTAAGGCCGTTGACTACATTTATAGAGGAAGAACTGTCCAATACATCGTCCTTGATCCGAAGGCTAAGGTCTGTGCAAACTGCATTCATTTCAGAACCGATGAGTGCCCGCTCCTAAAGGATGTTATTGACCCGAGAGAAAGGGTTTTGGTGGTTCCCCCGTGGAAGTCGGCTTGTGAAAAGTTTGAGCTCGAGGAAGTGCTCGAGCCCGAGGAGGTGAGGGAGTGAACATCCTTGAGCTCCCCTCATACTATGAGGACGACAAGTTGGTGGCTTGGCGGAACAGCTTTATGCATAGGGAGCTTGGGTATCCGTACGTTCAATACATCATAAAAGCCCGCTCTGGGAATTTCATCATCGAGGCAAGGAGGAACACGGACTTGCTCAAGTTCGAGGAGCCGTTAAAGGAGCTCCACGAGAAAGGCGTTAGGACGTTTTGGGATTTGACGATGCACGTTGTGGCACACGGTAAGAAGGGCGTGCTCGGAAGCACGTATGTCCTCGGCTTGGGGAAGTTTGTGGTGGCGGTAGATCCGGTGTTGGACAGCAACAACTTAGACTTCGTTTTTGCAGCGGGTAGGGAGGAACTTCTGCTTACCGCTCCGGCCGAGGCCCGGCTTTGGGAGCCGTTTTGGTTTTTGAAGCGGATTTGGAAAAATAAGGATTTGGGGGTTTGGGAGTAATGCAAGCCTCGATCCTCGGTTGGGTTAAGGAAAGTAGACCTAGGAAAAGGCTAAAGGTAGCGTACTTCTTCCAGATGGACATCCCAGAGATAATGCTCCCCGACCTAAAAACCGCCGGCCCGTTCAAGAAGAATGACTTGGTGAGCGAGGGAGCACTTCCGAAGGAGGTCTGGAAGGTTCTTTTGGTGAGGGGAGCCGTCAAGCCTTACTACATCAAGCCGGAGTACCCGAGGGGTGGTTGAGGTGAGGCCGACCTTTTTCGACGCATTCAGCGGTGTGGGGGGGTTTAGACTTGGGTTTGAAGCAGAGGGATTTGAGTGCGTGGGTTACAGTGAAATTGACAAGTTTGCAATCAAGCTCTACTCAGCGTACTTTAAAGACGACAGAAATTATGGAGATATTACGAAAATCAATCCAGAAGAACTACCAGACTTCGACGTCATCACAGCGGGAGTGCCGTGCCAACCCTTCTCAGTTGCAGGAAAGCGAAAAGGCCTCGCCGACCCCCGTGGAATGCCACTCTGGAGAGCTCTCTTCAATATTGTCGAAGTCAAAAGACCGAAAGTCGTACTTATTGAGAACGTTAAAGGCTTGCTGTCGAGCAATGGAGGAAGGGACTTCGCCTGGGTGCTCGTTCAAATGGCAGAATTGGGGTATACTGTGGAGTGGCAGGTGCTTAACAGCAAGGATTTCGGGGTTCCGCAGAACCGAGAAAGAGTGTTCATTGTCGGATATCTTGGAGGAGGATGTCCCCCAAAAGTATTTCCTCTCGGAGAAGCTGAAAGAGCGTATTATTCGCCACCTAATAGAAGACGAAAAGTTCAAGCCGTACCTAATACATCTAATACCCTCAGAGCAGGATACTATAAGCTCGGAAATGAAGGGCCGTACGTCGTCCAGTGGAGGAGGAGCTACTTAAGAACGTTTAAGGATACACACATAAGCCCAACGTTGACGGCGAATATGGGTACTGGTGGACATAATGTGCCAATTGTATTGCTCAGCCACACTAAGGGCAACATAAAACAGAGGGTGCAGGTAAGAAGTGACGTTTGGACATTGGATACATCTGGAAGTAAGGTTGGGATTATAATGGGAAATTTGGAAATCCGTAAGCTCACTCCGCTTGAGTGCTTTAGGCTTCAAGGTTTCCCTAACGACATCGTCGAAGTGGCGAGAAAAATTAGCATTAGTGATACCCAGCTCTATAAGATGGCCGGTAACGCCGTCACAGTTCAGGTCGTACAATCAATTGCTCGCAAGATAAAGAGGGTATTTTTTGGAGGTGGTTGAAGTGGTTGTGAAAAGGAGCATATCAATATCAGAGCAAGTAGATTATGTGGTTAGGGAAGTTTTGGCAGATATGGTTGTGAAGGGGGAAAAGAATCCGTCGTACTCAAAAGCGCTGAGCAAATTGGTCGAGTTGGGATACAAAGCATATAAGAAAGATGGGTGGTTGGGGTGATGATCCAAAGACACAAATGGAAGTTGCACCCACAGCCTAGCTCAATGGCAAAGGTTAGGAGAGCTTTGGACAATATTGATTTGAGAGGTAAGGTAGTCCTTGACCCATTCTGTGGTACCGGAACTTTGCTAATAGTTGCTAGAGAAAAAGGTGCAAGAGTAATAGGTTCGGACATAGAAGATTGGTCCGAGTATCTTAGACCGGGTTCGGAAGGGATAGAGTTCCATTGGGGCATTGATGCATTGGATGCGGTCAAGAAATTTGAGCACGATATTTTATTGACTGATCCTCCAAACCCAACAACCATAGTTGGAGGCAGATTGCCATCAGCATATAGGGATACAGGGGTCAAGGGAGCACAGTTGTCGAAGATGTTTAATTTTTCGGAAAGGAACTTGATGGGTAAGAAGTACAAGACAATTAAGGCTGTCATTAAATTGGTGAAATATGAGCTTGAGAATGGGAGAACCGTAATAATGAACGCTTTCTACCCTTATAAGAAGTATCTTCTCCCAATTTTCCAAATGCGAAAACTTCACGACACTTATTATATTGTTGAAAGGTGGTTGAAATGAAAAAGGCTCTAATATATTATATCAAAAACGAGAAGTATGACGAGTTTAGAACGCCAGAATATGCTGTTGAACCCCTCTTAAAGTATATCCCTAAAAATTACATTATTTGGGAGCCGACGGGAATAAACTCACCAATTACAGCATTCTTTAGAAGACATAGGTATGAAGTTATCGAGACGCACATCGAGATGGGCTTTGACTTCCTTAAGGACGAGCCGGACTTCCATTTCGACGTGATCGTAACAAATCCACCTTACAGCAAGAAAACAGAGTTTCTTAAACGGGCTTATGAACTTGGGAAGCCCTTCGCCCTTCTTTTACCCCTAACAGCTCTAGAAGGTGTTGAGAGAGGTAAGCTGTTCAGAAAATATGGTATTGAGCTTATAGTGTTTGACAGAAGGGTGGAATTTATGAACAAGGGTAGGGTTTGGTTTCCAGTTGCGTGGTTTTGTTGGAAACTGCTACCAGAGAAACTTATCTTTTGTGAGCTGAAGAGGCAAATGAGGCCAAGGTGGTTGAAATGACGGAGGTTGTTAGGTGCCCGACCTGTGGAAAGAGAATAAAAGTTCCCGATGTGCATAGGCCAATTTGGTGCCCCCGTTGCGGGACGCTTTTCGAGGTCTGGTTCCGCTCTGCTAGGGTCTTGCTTAGCGTTTCGGACGAGGTGGACAAAGGTGGTGTGGAATGAAGTGGTTGGTCGAGCTTGAAGACGGAGAAAGGATTGAGGTCGAGTATATTGAGTTTGGGTCGGATGTGTTGCGTCCACGCCTCGAGAAAAACGAGATTGCGCTCAAAAGACACGACAGCATATACTTTACCGGCAAGCTGGTCTTTAAGACAGTCGAGGATAAGAAGAGGTTTATGGAGAGCGGGTGTTATGTTATTATGCCGATTAGGAAGATCAAGGAAAAGGGAGCGTGATGGGTATGGATTATGTTAGATGTAAATTCTGTGGCACGATCTTTGATCTCATTGAAGTGGATGAATGGGAATATGAAGCAAGGCTTGACCTTTTGCGCTTTGAGTGCCCGTATTGCGGAGCTTGGAATGTTGATAAATTTGACAAACTTGTAGTAAACCCTCCAAAGGAGCGTGATGGGCGTGGTTGAGGGAAAGCCTCTCAAGAGGCTTGCGGAGGAGTTGGGAATACCGTACCACAAGGCACAGTACCTCTTCCACAAGTGGTGCAAGCTGAACAACCGTCGCTCTTCTGAGTTCCACGAGGTCGAGCTTATGCCGTCGCTTAGGAGTAGCTCCGGCGTTGTCCCCGTGGTTCGCACGTACGTGCCGAGCGAGGCCGAGAGGTGGATTAGGGAGCGGTTGAAGAGGCCGGTGATCACCGGCCCGCTCGGGCACAGGTGGAGCAACAAGAGGGTTTTGGAGAGGAAGCTCGGGCGGAAGATAACGACAATCGCCGACCTATCGAGGAGGCTCGGCATTAGGGCGGAGAGGGTGAAGCGGGAGTTCAAGTGGTGGTGCTACATCCACGGCAAGGATCCGCACGACTTCTATAGGCCCGGCGTCGGCTATATGCTTCCGAAGGGGTTTGTTGAGTATATGGAGCAACTTGTCAAAAAGCTTGGGGAGGCTTGAGCTTGAGGAGGAGGTATATTGTCTTTGCGATTGGTGGCAACTGGAAGATGAGTAGGGTTTACTCTTTCGAGATAACAGCGGAAAGTTTGAACGATGCCATAAACAAAGCTCGGCACATGTGCAAGCTCCGGGGCTTGATGTTTCACTCTGTGCTTGAGTTGGGGGATGGGAGATGAGCCACATCTCCGATTCTATGAAGAGTGCGTTGAAGAGGTAAAAAGGAGGTGGAGGTATGAAGTTTGTAGTGAATATATTTGGGATTGACATTGAGATTGAGGGGGAAATTGACAAGGAGGAAAACAAGGAAGAGCTTGTGGTTAGAGTTAAGAATATTGACAGTGCAGTGTTGAAATTCCTTGGAGTTAAGAAGTGATGGGGGTGGAAGAATGAAGAGGGGAGATGGAATATATGTAACAATAAAAAGATGGTCTGAAACAGACGAAGATGTCTATGAACTCGAAATACAATATAAGGATCCAAGAAAGAGTGGCTCGCTACCGTTAATTGTAGCAAAACAAGTATCTGGTAAAGACGTTCTAAAGAGAGTTTTGTATGCCGTGCTCGAGCATGCATTAGAAGGGGTGGAAGAATGGCAAAAGTAAAGATCTGCGAGAAGTGTATGCGTGAAGCAATTCAGTGGAAGCCCATTAGGGTTTATCTCAAACACTACGATCCAGATAGCTACGAAAAAGATGTGTGGGTTTGCGAACATATGTTAAAAAGGAAGGAGGAGGTGAAAAGAATGAAGACTTACGACGTCGTATTTAAGGTTAGGGTTAGGGCGGAGAGTGAGGCAAAGGCAAAGGTAAAGGCTCTGGAAGTGCTGACGTCACCGGGCATTGTGCACTACGAGGCGGAAGTTAAAGAGGTTAAGAGGCTTTATTGCAACGTCAAGAAGGGGTCACGTAAGCCTAGCTCGTTTGATTTTTGTTATTGAATGATCTTGTTAGGGGGTGAATGTATATATGATGTGGAGGAAAAGGTTGACGTTTAAACTTGATCCGAAAATATGGGTTGAGGTCTCGGAGAAAGGAGTAACGTTCGTAGGAGAACATAAAAGGCAGATAATGGATAAGAAAAGTATATACGCTTTGTTCACTCTTTTTGGAGCTATTGAGGAAAGTTTGAGCAAGGGGGACAAAATAGCCGCAAGCTTTTTCGAGTACTTATTGTGCAAAATTGTGGAGGCGACGCTTGATGATATGGAGATGTATTGGGAAAAGAAATGGAAGGAACAGAAAAAGGAGAAGTCAAGCTCTACTTGAAATGCCCTTACCATCTTTCGATTCTTCTAAAGTCTTATTGGAACCTATGCGTGCCCAAAGTAGTCAGAGAAGTGATTTCCGACCTTCTTTGCCCTTTCGTTTTTTCGGGCAATTTTCATCAAATAACCCGGGTTAAATGATGAAAAAGTGTGTTGAAATTGAAGGGCAATGATGACGATTGCAAGTGCTGAAGGGTGATTGCGAGCCGGGCAACTGAGCCAAAAAAATAAAATCAGAAAAAGTTAAAATCAGAAGAGCCTCAAAATCTCCTCAAGCTTTTCATAATCGACGCCGTATTTGTAGATGCTCTTGAGGAACTCTTGGATTTCTGTAAGCTTCTTGTCGAGCTCGTTGACTTCTTCTTGAATTGCTCTTGCGTTGCTGAAGACATCGCTGTAGTTGTCGCTCATCGCTTCAATCTCCTCTGCAAGTTGATAAATCGTCGCTATGTGCTCGGAGATTTTCATTCTCCTACCTCCTCCAAAATCTCTAATTCTTCCTCTTCCTTCAATTTCTTGATAGGAACCACTTTTATCTGCTCTGGGGAAAAGGCGGAAAGCAAAAGGGAAAGCTTCTCTTCGAGCTCTCTGAAAGTTATTGAGCCGTCGAGGCGAATCCTCAGCTCGACCTCGCCGTTCTCGATGATTTCTCTTGCGACTTTGCTATAGAGGTTCACTTCCTCCCCCTCCTTAACTCTTCAATTTCGTCGTTGAGATCTCTAATTATGTCGCAAAGTGACTTTATGGCTTCTTTGGGGTCGTGCTGTGCTATTGCGATTGCTTCTCTAAGCCTTGCGTTCAAGTCGATCCTGTTCATTATCTCACCTCCTTCTTAATAACGATTTTGTCGGGGAAGACCTCTATCTCGACCTCATCAACTTCACCAATCCACCACTTTGGTAGAACCACTAGGCGGGAGTGTCCTATTACGTGGACCCTTCTTTTCATTACTTGAATCGGCTTCTCCATTCCAATCACCCCTCAATTTTTAATAATGGGAAAAATCAAAGAGGAATAACTATTGTTGATTCTAGGAACTGTTTGGGTATCTTGTGTTTTACTATAACACTGTCAAGTTTGTATGCTTCGAGTTTCTTTTTGATTTCTTCGTCAATCACTGCGAATTCAATCTCATGCTCGTCTTCATACTCGACTTTTGCTTTCTTCTCTGCAACTAATTGTCTTAACGTACTTAAGAATACTGTGGGCTTTTCTCTCAGTTCTGAATCTATTCTCTTTCCTACAATTGCATATTCTACTTTCCCAGTAGGTGTGTCCTCCGTATAGATGAATGCTGGCGCTTCTAATATACTTAATAAACATAATGGCACAATCTTCTTAACTATTACTGGAACTCTTGTTCTTGCTTTACAGTAATGTAATCCTGTGCGGGAGGTCTCATTTCTTCCATATATTACAACTGGCTGCCCGTTCTTTAGTAATTCTACTGCCCCTTCAGTACTGCTTGGCACGTCAATGTATGCTGGAATTTCTATCATTCTGACAATTCTCTTTTCTGTAATGTCTTTCACAATCTCAATTTTTCTAATTCCTTTATACATCATCCCCTCTTTGGTCGCCTCGAACACGTAGGCGACAAATTCTTTCCTTTTCTCCATGCCACCACCCCCATTTTCTTTTTTGCCCGGCGTCATCGGGCCGGGCGCCTCAATTCTTCTAAAGTCTGATTGGAACAAAAAGGAGAAAAAATCAAATGCGAGATTTTAGTTTCATATAAAGCTCATCAGATATCACGGCATCGAATGTTTCGAACTGCTGAGCGTTGTAATAATTTCTGTGTTCTGCTTTCTCTATTTCTTTGATGAGTTCTTTGTCTTCTTTTTCGAGTTCGCAAAGCACTATTTTGTCTTCAAGTTTGCGAGGCTTCAAATAAACATCGTAGTGTGCATGCGTGTCTGTGCTCGTTGGATATTGTGGTCTACATATTGAGACGGGGACAAATGGGTATCTATACACTTTCACAACCTTCATCTCCTTCACCTCCTCTTTTTGCCCGGCGTCATCGGGCCGGGCGCCTCAATTCTCTTAGAGTCTTATTGGAACAAAAAGGAGAAAAATCAAAGTATTACGTGGATGTGCGGGTCATAAAACGCTTTGTCGAGTGCATCTTCGAGAATGTCAATTGCTTTTGAGTATTTTTGTAAGTTGTGATAGTAGTCTGCAATTCTGATAGCGTGTTCAAGTATGTTTATGCTCTCGTAAATGTCGCTGATTTTGTCTGCGTAGATATAAGACTCGTCAGGTTCTTTCTCATAGAGCTCAAGAGCTTTTTTCAATGCAATTAGTCTTGCAACAACTTCTTTTCTTGTCTTTTCATAACTTCTATACTTTCTCATCACCACCACCTCCATTAAGTTCTTCATTATAATATAAGTTATAACTCCTATATAAACCTTTCTTTAACCAAAGGTTAAAAACCGCCGGTCCTCAACCTTAAGAGGCACTTCTAATATTCATAATATATAATAATACAAAACTTGAAGCGCAAAAAAATCACGCAACTTGCTAAGTAATATAAGCTCTATTTAAGCTTTTTTCTTATATATTCGAGTTTTATATGCTTGCAAAAAGTGCAAAATCGCAAAAGCTACAAAAGGGCTTATTTTTGTTGCAGAAAAGATGCAAAGTCTTAGATACACATTCAAGAGCGCAAGCTTCCTCATTTTGCAGACTGCTTAAACGCAACGTTTAAATACTTTAATTGCGAACAATTAGTTAGAAACCAAAGGTTAAGAACCGGGGGTGAGGCTCTTGGGAGAGGAGGAGAACGAGGAAAAGGGCGTTTACGAAGTTCTTGACGACGTTTTTGCACTGATTGAGCAGGGATTTCACAGAACGCCAAAATTTGCCGCTGGCAAGCTTTATCTCTACAACGAGCTCGGCGAGAACAAAGTAATCGATCTGTCGAGCTTCAGCAAAGAAGAGCAGAAGGCAATTCACGAGAAGGCTAGAAAGTACGCAAAGCAGGTCAGAGACGAGCTTAGACGCTTGGAAAAGCAAGAGAAGGCTGAGCAGAGCGAGGAGAAGGAGGAAAAGAAGAAGGAGAAGAGGACCCGGGAAAGCCATTACCAGCAGGCAGGCACGGGGAGGAAAATTACCCTGGAAGCTCTTGATCGCTCACACGCTAAATTGGTCCAGAACATCACGGAGCGGGTTTCGTGGTTCGCTGACGTCTTAAACGAGATCGGCTTTTATGCAACGCTCATAGCAATGCAACAGGCGAAAGTCCCGCCCGATGAGCTTTACGACCGCATTATTGACTTCAGAGACCCGCAGGAGTTTGCGGACTTCGTCAGGGAGCACTTAGTCGCACTGCTCGAAGCGAAAGAAGAAGCACAAACGATTATGGAATACAGAAAGAAGCTAGACGTGATGGACGCAAAGCTCGCAATGCTCGAAGAAATAATCGAGCAGTTGAAGCAACAGAGAGATCAAGCGACGATAGCCCTTTACGCCGCCGTTTCCACGATGGATGAGGATCAACTGAGGAACTTCGTCTTAAATTTGATGGTCTCTCAGTATGGGTTGAGCGTCAAGCTCCCGAGCGTGCAGATACCTAATAATATTAATATGAATGTTGGAGGTGTTGAGGTTGAAGCTGGAAGAGCTGATGGTGAAGGTGTTAGCGAAGAGGAAGGGAATTCCTGAGGAGCAGGCTCAGGCATTTTTAGATGCAATAAGGGGCACAGATGAGTACGAGGAGCTTAAGGCCTCTTTGGCAAGGCTCGTTGACACGGGGCAAATCGTACAGCAGATGCCTCCACACATTCAGCCGCTTGCAATTCCCCTTATGATGCAAGCGATGCAAAGTCGCCCCTCGCCACAGAAAATAGCAGAGAACGTCGCAATGACAGTTGCGGCAATTAAGGCGGCTTACGGGGACGATAGCTCAAAGCTCATTGAGGATCTGAGGAGGGAAATTCAGGCGCTGAAGGAGGAGAAGGAGAAGAAGGAGATGCAGGAGATGCTCAGTCAAACGATGGGTGCCTTCGAGAAGTATGTGCAAAGGCTGGAGGAGAGAATAGCACAGCTTGAGGCCGGGAACGGCAGGAAAGTCGAGGAAGAGGAAGGCGACGAGATAGACAAGCTTGAGAGGTATCTGCAGAAGGTGGAGCAGACGAAGGAGAAGCTCAAGCGCCTAGGGCTGGTTAAGGAAGGAAAGGAGGATGTAGACCTCGATAAGGCCATTGAGACCTTGAGACGCCTCGGATACAAAATTGAAGCTCCGCCGAGCTGGGAACAGCTCAAGCGGATGATGGAGGAGGAGTGGAAGAAGCGTGAGGAGGAAATCAGAAAGCAGATTGAGCAGGAGATGGGCATTCAGGAGAAGAAGATGACGATGGCTTTGGAGCTTGCGACGGCGATCATAGACGGCATCGTCTCGGCGGCAACGACCCCGCAAGGGCAGAGCGAGGTTGCTAAGTTTACGCAGGCCGTGAAAGGCTTGTTTGGAGGGATGAGCGGTGGCGGAGGTGGAGAAGCTAACGCCGGCGGAGCTGGAGCAGTTGAAGCAGATATCGAGGCTGGCGAGCATAGCGAGCAAGTTGGCTGATTACTCGCTCAACAAGCTCGTCGAGTATATGTCAGCGGCAGCGGGGAGGCAGATAACCCCGCAAGAAGCCCTTCAGGTTCTAGAGGATCACCCGGAGCTTTTGAGCTTTGAGCTCCTAGATGAAGCAATTGCGGGCAACTTCAAAGTCAAGGCGCTGGTGAATTCGTCTTTGCGAATTGTGGGAGCGATAGTGCGGAGGAACAACGGCTGGGTTGCGGAGTTGAAGAGCAAAGGCGACCAACTCTTCCTCCAAATGCTCTACCGGTACCGCAGAGACCTCTATGAACTGCTGAAGGACAAGCCAAACTTGGTTAGCTTTTTAATATCATACATACTATATAAGATGGGGGTCTGAAGGTGCCGGAGCACAGGATCCATCACCTTGTGGAAAAGCTAATTTTGGGTCGAGCACGACCAGACGTCGACAGATGGGTTGACGAGCCGTATAAGTGGCTTAAAGCACGTCACAGAATTCTCCGCCACGACCCTTTCACTCTTTTTTTGAAGTACCACGATGACCCGGAAGGTTTTCTCGCTGGACTTCTGCATATAGCGACGGACTTTGGAGTGAGCAAATTCAACAAAAGCAGAAAAAATGCTAAAAGGAAGAAACGCAAAAGTAAAAATAAGAGGCGACGGAGGCGATGAGCATGTGGGGACAGAGGATTAAGGATATGCTCATCAAAGTAGTTCTGTACCAGCACGGGAAGTATCCGGCCGAAAAGCTCGATAAGGAGCTAGCGGAGTTTCTCAGAGATGCGGAAAAGACAGTATGCGAAGCGATAAGGCGAAACGGCGGAGTTTGCTACAAAGAAGCCCTTGAGGAAATGACGCCCGGAGAAGCTAGGGGTTACGTTGAGGATCAGATAAAGAACTTTGAGATACTCGGCAAGACGGGCAAGATAGTCGCCGATTTGCTTAGGCTTTCCCTCGAGTTCAAGGATTTGGACAAGATGAGCTTGAGGGATAAGATACTGCTCTTTGACAAAGTGGTTCATGCGGAGCACACGGCGGGTGCGTTCAAGGAGTACTTGGCCGAGGAGAAGTCCATTTTCGGAGTTGACATCACTAAGATAAAGGAAGAAGCGGATAAGGAGGTTGAGGAGATTCTAAAAGGTAGAAAAGGTGTCCCTGATCCTCCAGAAGAAATCACAATACCCGGCTTGCCTAACGTCCAACAACTCATAAGATACGCCAAGGTGCTCGGGGCTTGGCAATTGGGGTTGTATCCTCCGAACATTCTGTGGTTTATGGACTCCTCAAGGGTTTCGGTTGGGTTCACGGAGGTTCCTTCAATAAAGGTAGATAAGGCGATAATGTTCGAGCTACCAATCGCTAGGAAGAGTGACGCTGATAAGATAGACAGAATTGAAATTAAGGGCAAGAAGGCTTACTTTGTCATTGGTGGTAGGACGATAGACGTTGAGGTCGAGGAGAGCACGTTCGACCTCTCCCCCTTGCTCGAAATGCCAAAGAAGCGACACGAGTTTGGATGGTTGGACTTAAGGGATGGGAAAGACGTGCTCTCGGAAATGCGACTTATGAAGTTCTCAGAGTTTGGGAACACCGTGGCAATCGACTTCTACAATGGAGTGTTTGCAGTAACGGACTACGATGACATTCCCGGGTCAAAGGACGTCATCGAGAGGTTGGTTAAGAGGGGGCAGTTTTACGACCTATGGAAGGCGACTTTCGAGTTGCAGGACTTCTATGTCAACGTGAGCGTTCCCTCCTTGAGTGCAATTAGGTCGAGTTACCTTGACGATATAGTCAAGGAGCTTAAGAACCCACTTCTCATCTATATGAGCCCCGTAGTAGATCTGTTCGGGCCAATAGTATTCCTAACAGCGAGAAAAGACAGCGACTATGACGTCTATATTATAGTTGCTCCAGTTGTGTTGGGTGAGCCAATTGAAGAGTACTACAAGCGTTATCACGAGCTACCAAAGAACGTAAGGGACTTCTTGAGCATATATCCCGACCTCGCCGAGAAAGTGGAAGAAGATTGGAAGAAACTTGAGAGAAGGGTTGAGGAATTAATCGAAAAAGCTGATGAGATTTTGGATATCGCCGACGAGATTCAGAGAGAGCTGGAGCAGGCGCTCTTGAAGGTGGAGAGGAAAGAAGTGCCGAAGGGCGTTAAGTATGCGGAATATCTCCCACCGACTTCTCTCATCCGCAGAGACGTGGAGGAACTCGGACGGGTGCGCAAGGACTTAGAGGCCGTGTTGAGGGAAATAAAGCAAAGAACATTGTCGTTCGAAATATTATCACGTAGGGTCGAGGACTTGGCCAAGAAGGTCAATGACCAAGTGGAGTATTTGAAGAGAGTGTACAACACAGCGAGGCTGATTAACCGCCCGGAGGAAATTAAGGAAATGCTTAAGCGGGAAATCGTAGAAATCGTTAAGCAGTACCACGGCCACAGAACTCTTAGAAGCAACATTTACTTTGACTTGCAGAAGAAGTACCCAACGCTTAAGGGCATCGACGTCTATGATTTCGTTATGGAGGTAATCGACGAGCTTATAGAGGAAGGGATCTTAAGGAGAGGTGCTGAGGAGGGAATAGTGGAGCTTGCAAAACTGCCAACTGAGAGGAGACTACCAATTGAGGAACTTTGGAGGGAAGCCGAGGAGTTGAAGAAGAAGTATGAAGAAGCAGAAAAGCACTTTAGAAAGCCCAGTATCAAGGAGTACTACGATTGGCTCGAAAAGGCTGGTAGGCTCGGGTGGGTTCAGGAGGCTATACGTAGGGCTAAGGAAGTCCGCCCGGACATAGTCACGGACTTGCTGATGTGGGAGCTTATCTACCGTGCATTGGATAGGAAGGCCACAAAGGAGGATTTGGTACGCTACGCCGAGGAGTGGGCGAAAAGGGTGAAAGAAGAGGCAGAGAAAAAGAAGGTGGTTGAGGAGAAGCCGCCAGTTGGGGAGAAAAAACCCACAATAAAACTAGAAGAAGTTTTGGACAAACCAATTTCTAAACCAATGATCGTCAAAGTCATAGAAACGACTCTCGATAAGGCAGGTATAAAATCGCCAAAGCTTAGGCTATATCTTGGAAATGGTTTATTAAACTACATTCTTGAACAGAGAAGGAAAGGACACGAACCCAAGATAGACGAGTTAGTGAACAAAGTTAGGGAGGAAATCGAGAACCTAAGGTTGTTCTATGAGGATAGACATAAGTGGAAACGTAAGATAGGTAGTGAGTTATACCAAAAAGATACTGGGTTAACTTATGGATGGTACGAGGTAAGGGTTAAGGAGCTTGAGGATAGATACGAAGTTTCAGTAGGGGACAAGTACTTCTTCACGATTCCAAAGCTCGCTAGAGAAGAATTGGAAGAAATAGGGCTTGTTCCAAAAGAGAAGCCACCAGTTGAAGAAAAGCCACCGACACCGCCGAAGCCACCCGAAAAGCCATTCTTCGAGCTCGCTAAAAAGCTCGCCATCGAGAAGCTCACTCTCTTCACTAAGGCAAAAGCCCTTGAGCTCGGCTTCAGCGTTGAGGAGGCAAACCGCATTGTCCAAGATATGAAGGACGAGCTTACTTTACTCGGTACCGGAATTGTCACCGGCGACACCACGCAAGAAGTGGCTGAGAGGGAAATCGAGGAAGGCTTGAGGAACTTGAAGCGGAAGAGGGAGGAAGAGAAGAGAAAGAAAACGGAAGAGGAGCGCAAGAGAGTAAGTAGGGAAAGGGAAGATGTTCTGAAGCGCATAAGGCAAGAAATTGAGAGGACATTGAAGAGAGAAGGGTACACTAGAGTAACCACGGCTCTTAGGGAAATAGCATATGATCTCGAAGACTTAGCGGAAAGTGTTGTGGAAGGGTGGCTTTCGTTTGACGAAGCGGTTGAGAGGGGAGTTAGATTAGCTAGACAATATGCAACACCGCCCAAGCCTCCTAAGGCACCGCCGGCAGTCCCAAGGGTGGAAAGGCCTCCAGTTGAAGTTCTAAGAAGGCCGGAGGAGTTCCTATCGGCTGAAGAGGCGGCGGACATCATCTGGAAGGAGTACCTCGGCGACCTGTTCAACTTCGGCATAAGGTATGTGTTCGAGAATTACATGCGTGAGAGAGGAATGCTTGAGCAAGACCTTGGAAGAGTGGCATACAGGTTGGCCTCAAAGATACGTATGCTCGGGCAGAGGATGAGGAGGGAGGGTGAGGAAGAAGGCGTTGGTCGCTACATATGGGCAAGCCACGCATTGACAAGATACGCCCCTGAAATCGTTCAGTTCGGCCTGCTCTGGGCGATGAGGAAGATAGTCCCGGAGATATGGCCGGAGCTTAGGCTGTTCAGAAACGTTGTCGAGGCCCTAAGGAGGACGGGAATTGAGGGTTGCACGGCGAAGGCCTTAGTCGGGGTAGTGTATGACTATACTAACATCCCAAGAGCCAAGTGGCCGGAGGACGTTATCAAATGCTACGAGGCCTTCGTCGAGGCCGCCGAAAGACCGCCGGAGGTAGGGAGGAGGTCGCTATGGGAGCTCTTCGAGTAGAGCTTAAGGAGAAGATAAAGAAGCTGGCCGAGAGGGAGCTCGAGCTCGAGGATTACTACCTAAGGGACGATAGGCCAATCCAGCTGGTCTTCAGGCAGAAGCCGAGGCCGATAGCATTCCTCCGTGCAAAGCCGAGGACTGCTTATGACCCCACCGTCAATCAGATAAGGGCGAGGCTTAGGTTCGCCGAGTTGGCGAGGAAAGCAAAGGGCAAGAAGTTCACTGGCGAGCTACCCCCGGCGGCCGAGATGGTCAAGCAGATGAAGGGCGAAAGGTTCGGGCGGACTGAAAGGCCGAGGAAGTGGGAGGTCATCCTCGCCGAGTACTTGAGGAGGGGTTGACATGGTTAGGCTCTCCGACATCCCTCCGGAGACGCTTGAGGAGATTAGGAAGTTCGCCCTCTCGAAGCGAAAGGAAGTCCCGGTGACGTCAAAGCCCAAGCCAGACGGCACGAGGATAAAAACGCTTCCAGACCTAATCGAGGAGAAGTTCGGTTACCGCCTAAGTCCAACGCAAGTTTACACTTTGCTGAAGGGCGAAAGGAAGTACACGGTGAAGCTCGACGTGGACGTGATAAGGGAGCTTGAGGAGCAGTTTGGCTCCGTGAATAAGGGCTTGAAGAAGATGCTCCAGTTCTACAAGAGGCACAGACTGCCACCGCACTTGCGCAAGTACCACCGGGCATTGGTCGCAAAGAGCCCGCTGACTTGGCGTGAAGTCGAGGAGACGCTCCGCCCGTTGGTCGAAAAGGAGGAAGATATATGGAAAATCGTCGGCGAGCTCACGAGGCTCGGCTACATCTCGAGGGACAAGGACGGTAGGTACGTTGTCACCGAGTTTCCGAGGGACCCGATAGCGGCGCTTGTCCTCGGACTGTTCGGGTAGGCAAATTCTTCTTTTGCTTCTTTTACTTCTAGAAAAGCTTTTATTTTCCAAATGCACAATTATATAATGAAAACTCCCGTGGGGTGGTGCCCAAATGGTGTTGCTGAGGCCACAAACCCTTTTAGCGGCCTTTGGTAAGCCAATGCCAAGAAGTGCCATTGGTGCAAAGGGTGTCCAGATTTACGGCCCCGGTGCAATGAGCTGGAGCAAGAAAGCCTTGATTATAAGAAACGCACCATACACCATCGAGAACCCAACACTTGGGCAGATTGAAGTGAGACTTACCTTTGCAGACATCGCCCACCAAGCCAGAGGCATGAGAGGGCTTAGAAACGGACTGCCCGGAGCCGCTTCATTCGTACAGGAGGCCTTGAGAGGATACAGAGCCGCCGACAGGCTCGAGCCAGAGGAGTACCCAAGCAAAGTGAAGAGGTCATTCCACACT
>Ga0190316_1000142_pt1 | contig 19027 bp, 20 predicted proteins | sample 48701112_MG_FD_161663 | JGI IMG/M metagenome (GOLD analysis project Ga0190316, IMG submission 161663) | Hydrothermal vent sediment bacterial communities from Southern Trench, Guaymas Basin, Mexico - 4870-11-1-2_MG | ecosystem: Environmental > Aquatic > Marine > Hydrothermal vents > Sediment ... | reverse complement strand
ACCTACACCAAGAGGCCAGATGTCATTCATGAAAAAAATTTAAATTCCAGAGATGGTGGGATTAAAACTTGATACCTGAAGCCCTAATTTTTTCTCTAAAAAGATTTAAATTCCAGAGATGGTGGGATTAAAACTTTTTATCAGAATAGATTTGCAATAAATAGAACCAATTTAAATTCCAGAGATGGTGGGATTAAAACCAATTTTTATCTGCTTCTATTTTACTTACTATCAATAAAAAATCAATACTTTATTCGCAGAATTCATTAATTTTTGCAGTCAACCCCTGATAAAGCGAAAACACCTGCGGATAGACTGCAACAACGATTCAGTTTTCAAAGACCTTTTCTCAAATTATATTACCCGTATCGTCTTTTACAAGCCCCCAGATTTCTTTATGCATCCATTTTTCCGTTCTACTCCAGAAAACTATAACAGAATCTTTGTCTTTCCTTATCCATCTTGATAAATCGTTCTGGAGCCTTCTAAGATTTACTTCAGTAAGTTCACCTTCAAAAACTGAGTTCTGAATATGATGAAGATATCTTTTGCAAATTTTAAACACATTTCTCAAAACTCTCTGGCCATTATTGTCTGTTATATCAATATCATATGCAAGAATCACATACATTTCTCACCACCATATCCTGAAACCCTCATATATTTGTTCTCCAAGCAAATGCTTTATCAGTTTGTAAAGTTCAAGGCGTATCAGTTTTCTGTAGGACACACTTCTTTTTAACCTTCTGTGTTTAACCGTGGTTTTTAACCTTTCATCAAATTCCTTTATAATTACCTTTCTTGCTCTCTCTTTCAGATAAAGAAAATTCGTCTCCCTTGAAAAATCATTCTCGTCTATCTGTTTCTTGTTGAGTAATGCAAAAAGTAGTCTATCCCCAATCAAGGGCTTAAAAATTTCTGCGATATCAAGACTTAAAGAAAACCTTCTAACTCCTGGTTCGTGGAGATAACTGATTAAAGGGCTTAATTGTGTCCTGTAAATCTCTGACAGAACCGCTGTATATATCAGGCTGTTGATAAATGATATTAGAGAGTTGACCATATTATCAGGTGGCCTGAAAACCCTCCTTTGAAACTCAACATCCTGAACTATAATATCCCTGAAACATTTATAGTATGTTTCTCTGATATTTCCTTCAATTGCCATGAGTCCGGGGATATTATTTTCCCTATGAAGTTTTTTCCTGAGGATCTCTATTCTGGTTATAGCCTCATCAAAATTTCTACCCCGTGTATTATAATAACGGATATTGTGCAATATATTATAGGAAGCAGATTTTAGAATTTCTCTCGCAAGGAACAGGCGTTTTTCGGAATTTATATAGTGTTCAACCTGTTTAACAACCAATAGACCTGAGTTTAAACTCTCTCTCGGATAAAAACTACCTGTATAAAAACCGTAATAATTGAAGAAATGCAGAATGATGCCCTTTGTAGAAATGAAATTCAAAAATTTTGTATTCAGTTTCATCTCTGAGAAAAAGTAGATATTCTCAACATCGTTTACAGGGATATATCTTTTACTCCCTTCTTTATTAAAGAACACTAAAGAATCATCTTTCCGTTTAATCTCTCCACTTGAAAAAAAGTAGTAATCTCTACCCATTATACAAAACAGAGTTCAAAATACGAACATTTACGACAAATGCCCTTTTTCTTTTCAGCAGGTGGAGGTGTTTTCTGTTTAAGGATTTCCTCAATTTCAACAAGCAACTTCTCAAGTTTTGTTTCATCCTCATGGGTAAGTTCCACGAGTTCCTTCCTTTTTTGCTTTGGGTAATGGAGTATACCTTTTGTTGCAAGGCCTTTCTTTTTTAGATAATAAATGTAAAATTTTACCTGCCATTTATCTGCTTCTTCCATTGCGTCACTCTTTTTCACTTCACAAATATACCCAGGAAACTCAAAAAAATCAATGTTTATCGTGTTATCAATCAATATATTCCTCCTCTTGCGAGTATATGTGCTTTCATCAATAAACTTTCCCATTGCGACTGTTTCACTTGTCTGCTCCATACGGATATCATTGGCAAACAGCCACATCTTCCGTTTACAAATGAAGTAATAATTTACATATACTCCTGTTATAGGTTTAAGTTCAAGCATAAAAACTCCTCAAACCATAACCACTTAATCAAAAAATCCCTCTCATTTTCTTTTCCATATCTTTCCATTTTTTTAGGTATCTCTTTTTGTATCTGGATAAAATTTCAATCCCATTTTCCTTATACGTAAACATCTTAATTACGAGAGTTGCATAAAACAAAGATTCATTTTTGAGAGCATTAGATAATAATACCTCTTTATTGAATCCAAGAAATTCTGCAAGACGAATTGATGCTTTCTTTTTTTCATTATATACCTTTATTTCTAACAAATCCTCTCCCTGGAAGGGCTCTTCAAGAATGTCGTAATAAGGAATTGCCACTGCTTTTCCTTCTTTTTCGCATATTTTATTTGCAAATTCATATATAGTGTTCAGTTCTTTACCAAGTTGTTTTCTTACCGCCCTTTTTTGTCCAGAAGGAATTTTCTTTGTTATCGTTGAAAATATTTTACTCTCAATCGGTAACTTTCTCTTAAGTATTTTGTCAAGAATATCTCTGAGGACATCGCTACTTCCAGAAACCTTCATTTTGTTCAGTGAATTTAATACAGCCCCATCATTCCAAAATAAAAACTCTCTTTTTTTATTATCATTTAGAAAAAAACTTTCATCTTTTACAGGAATAAATATTTCGCCACTTGAATCATGCAGAGCACTGAATTTAAATGCGAATCTTAATAAAGCGTCAGTTTTCGCCCTTGTATGATGCTGATATACACTTTTATACATATGAAAACGAGATACTAAGAGGTGGTAGGCCTCATGTGCTGCTTTTTCAGTTATACCCACAACTGGTTTCCCTTCATCTCCTCCAACAATTGCAAGATTCCTCCAGATTCTATGCTGTCCATAATTACCATAAGTAACTCCACAATGATACGAGTCTCTTAATAAATAATCCCCTTTATCAATATCAATAGGCCCGTCAATAAGTGTTCTCAAGACAGAACTGACTGGATTTATATCTTTGAGCGGTTTGTCTTTATCCAGTGCATCAAGAACCCACTTCTTACATTTTTTATGTTTCTTTAATAGATGTTTTGCTATAAAATATCCAACCTTTTCGTGGTCATAGTCAGAAACAAATTCCACAATATGACTAAAAGGAGAGTGACCAACATCATGTAAAAGGCCTGTTATCATTGCTGATTTTATAAAAGTATCTCTTGAACTTCCGGCCTCTTTTAAGAACTCTCTAACAGGAGAAAAGACTTTATTATTATCACTAAAACTCCACAGAGTCTTTGCCGCAATGCCTGCAAGATACATACAACCAAGACTATGCTCAAATCGGGTATTTGTGCCGCCAGGATAAACAAACTGTTCAAGAGGGGTTTGAGAAATCCAGCGTAATCTTTGAATAAACTCATTATCAATAAGATTTAGAAGTTTATATTTTTCTGGAACAACAATAAAATTATGGACTGGATCTCTAATAGATTTATCCTTTGGCATTACAAATTATAACCAGTTTAACTCTTTTAATCTCTTTTCCGCTTCTTTAAACTCATTAATCTTTATTTCCCAACCGTAAAACGCTCTACCAAATTCCAGTATTCTATTTATACCCTTAGTGTTCGTATTCTTTAATAACCAATGCACCTTGGCAAGCAGAGATAAACTTTTAACGCATAATTCGTCTTCTCTTAACTTATTAATAATTTTTCCCTCCAGATCTTTTTGAACATCATCTATTATTTTCAGAGCACGAGAAGGTGGTTTTTTCTTTTCGTTGACAATATATTTTTTAACTCTTCCAGCCTGCAAGGATAACGACAAAAACTCTGCATCGTAAAGGGCATCTAAAGTATATGCAACCCCATCGCTGAACGGGCCATAAAAATATGGCCTATAATAATCTTTAAGTCCCTTCTGGGTTAGATAAAAGTAAAGTAGTTTTTGAATAACGGTTGTATATACATCTATCTTTTTATTGTTAAGCAATTCTACTAAAGCATAAACACTGTGCGGGATTCTGTCTTTTCTTAGTTTCTCAACAAACTCCAGCATTTACACCTCCTGTTTTCTCTTTTTTACCATAAAAATCTAATGTTGTCAATGAATTAACCACACATCAAGCACTATAATTAAAATCTTTTTTCTAAAATTGTAATTCTTTCTCTTTATAAGTAAATGAGAAAAAATTCTATTAAATAAGATTTTGTTTTTCATCTCTTTCTGAAGGTTTTGATGAAGATTCTTCTTTAAATAAACCTTTCTTTTCATCATATCTATAACGAGGGTCTTTAAGCAGGTAGAAGCCTCTGAAAACATTTCTGTACTCATCTGGAAGTTTATCCACAAAACTTCTCCACAAAGGTTCAACGGTCATATCATAAGTAAAAGAAATACTTATAGAATTTTCTAATATTGACCTCAATAATTCAATTCTATTTTTGCTTAATAGATTTTGGTAATTCAAATAAAACCTTTCCTGATCGTCTATTTGTTCTACTTTTATTTCCACATCAAAAACTTTTTTAACTTTGTCCATAAGCGAGTTAATATTTCGGCCAATCAATTTTTTCTTACCAACTCCATCTCCTTTTATATCTTTTAATAATTTTTCTCTCAAATTCTTTTTATCCTCTTCCTTCCATTTATCAATTATCTTTTCTATTTTTTTCAAGGCCTCTGGAACAATTACATTAATAGACGAAATCTCCCTGAACATCCTGTGGGCTTCTCCTTTAGATTCAGCAGTATAAAGATTATCAAGGATTTCAAGGTTTTTTTCAAATTCCCCTTTTACTTTTTCAAGTGCGGGTTCGCTATAGTATTCCTCAAGTAACTGTTGCTTTTCGTGTTCAGAGATCTCTTTTCCATCCTTGTTGATTAGAACCTTCCATGTTGCTCCAAGAACACCTATATTGTAAATCCTGCTGGTTCCTTTTAAGTATCCACCCAAAACATAAACATCTCCTATTCTATTTTCATAATTCCCTCTATTTCTGTTAACTCTACCCATCCTTTGTATCAGGCTTTCAAGAGGTGCAATTTCTGTAATAAGAACGTCATAATCTATATCAATGGATGCTTCAACAATCTGGGTTGTAATAAGAATATCGGGTTTCTTATTTTCATTAGTTATTTCGTTGAGTATCCCCCTTTTTTCTTTATCCAGTAATCTACTATGAAGAACGCATATATGTTTCCCTTCTTTTTCATATTGATTTTTTAACTCCTCATATATTCTCTGCGCGTTGCTGACAGTGTTTACAATAATCAGGATTTTCTTGTCATTATAGTTTGTAATTATTTCTTTTATTTTTTCCACGAAGTCATCAAATTCTACATCTTTTTTGATTTCATTAACTTGCTTATTTATTTCAATACAGTAAATTTTATGTTTAGTAATGGACTCTTTGATGTTTTTATAATCATTATTTTCTGCAGTAACAAAATTTAAACTCTTTTTATCATACTTCCATACACATTTTACATTCTCTTCCCCTACTCGCTTTTCTATTTCATCCTTTACATAATCAGGTAGTGTTGCGGTCATAATAAGAAATTTGCCACCCAATTTATGAACTTCTTCAATAGTTTTTACCACTGCTGCAGTTGCAACAGGGTCGTATCCCTGAACTTCGTCAATTACCAGTCGTGAATATGCCAGTGTGGACATTATTTTTTCATATCCAGGATATTTAAAGGCAACAGTAAAAATCTGATCTCCTGTTGCAGCAATAAAGGGATAAGAAAGATTTTTTGACTGTTCCCTTACAATTAATACATCGGAAATATCTTCCTGTTCCTGCATCAATTTAATCAATGAAGTTCCATGAAGTAAACCAACATTATTACCAAAGATTTCTTTAGCCCTTTCTTGAACTTGCTCAACCATAGTTCTTATTGGAAGGGTAAATATTATTTTTTCACCTGAACCCCAGAGAAATGCAAATTCTGTTTTACCTATGCCAGTTGACCCAATAAGAATAACTGAAGAATTTTTGTAATCCTTTGCTTTTTCCTGCCATATATTTTCAGGCAATTTTTTTATTTTAATAAGGTTATTTTTAACTTCGTTAAACTCAGGAGTAGAACCTATTTCAATACTTATCTGTTTTTCGTTTTCTGTAATAACAGAAGCAGTATGGTCTGCTCTGAGTAGAAAACCTTTTAACAACACATATTTTTTCATCCATTCGTTATTCCAGTTTTCGTCTTTTAGAAATTTTAAGCGTTCTGGTAAAAATTGAAAATTATCGGGTGGAATAATATATCGCAGAAAACGTGCGAGTTTATCTATATTTAACTTGATTAAATGTTTCTTCAGGTCTTCATCCTTAAGAAGTTTCTCATCAATGAAAATCTCCTCAACAAGTTTTTGATACTCATCATATTCTTTTCTGACTGTTTCTACTATCTTTTCCCATTCTTCCAGTGCTGTTCCCCAGATAATCCTCGGAATATCAGGCCTATAGTGATGAAATACAATGGCAGTTATGACTATTTTTCGCCAATTTTCCTCATCAATCTCAAGCCAGTTAAAGAAAAGAGGTGATAAAAGGGAGTGAATATTGTATCCGGGATATTTAGCCTCCAATTTTTTACCTTTGTTCCCTTTTATAAATTTCTGAAAACCCTTATAAATCTTTCCTGCATCGTGAACCAAACAGGCAAGTTCTAAGTATTTCCAGAAGTCTTTATCTAATTCCAGTTTATTTCTAATTGTTTCACGCAGGGCACTTATATTCTCAAGAACTTTTTCTGTATGCACTTTTAATTCTTCTTGTGGTAGTGATTTAGCCAGTATTTCCTTTTGCATCATTGTTGTCCTCCGCATTTTTTCTGCCTGTCTATACCAAGAAATACAACTGGAATTTGAATTTTTATCTTCCTGTTTTCCTTTTCCAGTTCAACCGTATCAACTAAACACATCGGAATTTCATCATTCACATCTAAATCCACTGGTTGTGGCTCAACATAAACATACCAATTTCTCGTGAAATTTCGCATACCCTGTTCAAGCTCATAATAAGTTGGTAATAGGTAAGATACTCCACGTATTCCCAGTTGGTCAGTTTTTTCCTCTGGCACCCAAAGAGGCATTTTTATATACAGAGGCATTTCTCTCTCGGTCAAATAAATATTCTTTTTATTGTCTTCCACAATAGCAATGTCTTCCCGCCTTCCAATAATGAAAGGCATGGATGGATTTTCAAAAGCATTCACAATGCAATCAAAATTAAACCCATTAACTTTATCACCGTTTTTTTCAAGGTAAGCCCCTTCGTCTTTTATATAAATGAATAACTCCACATTTCCAAGAAGTTGTACCTTATTTGGCATAGAACCACCAGGGTGTGCTTCCTTATAAGCAGAGTGTGATGGGTTATAAAGATTTCTGAAGATTTGATATTGATAAAACACAAACTCATATCTTCCTGCAATAGCAATGTCTATTCCTTTTATCACTTCACCCGTTTTACATCCACAGAGATTGTGAATCATCCCAAGCACAGTGGAAGGAGGAGGAAGAGGATAAGTCCTGTGAAGATTCTGCTGGGTAAAAGGAATCCGCCAGTGGGCAACAGGCATCCTTAAATGGATTCGCAGGATTTTACTATTCATCTTTGCATACTGAAGAATTTACCTCATAAATTTCGCATACCCAATTTTTAACCTTTTCTATTACATCTATAGGTTTTCCAGCACTGTTCGTTTCAACACCTTCAATATCAAGATGTAAGGCACCTGCGCCTTTTAACATTCCCCAGATTATCCTTTCGTTACCGTTTTTTGCAATTTTTTTTGCGTGTTCCAGGCCATTTTCAAACAATTCACCATTTATAACCGCCTTCTTCTCCTTATTATACTTTAACTCCACATAATTATGGAATATAGGAGAACCATACTTCAAGTGTGCTGCAGCAATGAAAAGAGGATAAAGAGGCTCCCTAGATCCTGATATTTGATGAGAAAGATGTAAAATTCCATTCAGGAGCATTTCTATCCTTTTTATCTTTTCCTCTTTCTCAACTTCCTTCTTTACTATGATAGAACATGTTATTTCTTTTTCCTTCTTATTTTCTCTTTCCTTAACTTTTTCTATGACAAGAATTTTTTCTTTAGTAAATTCTATTTCTATTTTTTTCTGTTTCGTATTCTCTTTCTGAGATGAGTATTTATTTATCAGTCTATCCCAATCAGAAGGAGACATTTTAAACTCCAATTTCACATATCCATTATTTTCTTCACCGTTTTCCTCTATTCCAATTCTGCTTAAATCAATTAAAACGCTATATTTATAAAGCGATATATGTTCCTGTCTTGTGTATGGATTTGGGTCATCATTTGCTCGTCTTGCCATTTCAGGATTTGCATAAAAAGCCAGATCGCCATTATACGGCTCCATTGAAATAGCGTGGGTAAATGTTACAGGTGCTGGACGGGTTAATGCTCCCTCTCCTTTGAAAGTAGACATATAACCAAACAGGTCTATTTCTGGAAAAAATTCAAGTGCAGGAAGATATTGATCCGTCTTTTTGTTCCCACTACCTGCCTTAACTACAAGTGCTTCAAACCATTTATTATCACTATCTTCGCTTTCAATTAGAAACTTCCTTACAGCATAGGTTAAGGCCTGCCTGGACATGTAAGAAAATACTTCTCCGTTCCCTCTCGTTAATAAATGGAGTGTCTGAATGTTTCCCATTCCTTCATCCCTGTTAAGGGACATTGCTTCAAAAACAACAGTTAGAGTAATAAAACCTTTTTTATTCTCTGCCATTTTTTCCTCCTTCCTCTCTTGATTTTATCTCGGATAAAAATCCACACATAAAGGCAAGTGCATATTCCCTGAATTCCTCCCGTGTTGTTGCAGATAGTATCCCATCAATGTCAAAACCACACTTTATCTGATTGGACGCACAGATTCTCTCAAGGTATTCAACAAAGGCGCCCTTTTTCCCCGTAAAAATGAAGTTAAACATTTTCCATGAGTATTTTTTGATTATGTCTTCCAGATTATCCAGGTTTCCCGAATACTTATAGAGTTTCTGCACAAAACCGTTGCCAGATTTCTTTAACCGTTCCACTCTTTCTTCGTACGATAAATTTTTAAAAGGTTCCTTCATTATATCCTTGCTTTTTTTCTCATTATTCATAAAAACCTCCTTTTCCATTCCATAAACCTATGAAGAATTGCAAAGCCCTGCATTTGAATAACAGGTCACCTTTAGAACTGATATGATTTTGGGTTGATTCAGCGCATAGAAATTCCACAACCTTATCGGGAACTTCAACTCCAAGAGTCATATAGGTTCTCAAAAGTTCTTCAACAAATTTTTCCTTTCTTCCAGTTATGATAAGTGGCAGAAGTTTTGAACAAAGATTTTTGACTTTATCATTATCATACAGCAAACCTTTAAGATTTTTTCCAAGATAATAAAAGTCCTCCCTTGCAGGCATTCCTTCAAGTAAAGATAAAGAGACATTAATACTTGCTCTCATTTGTTCCCAGAAATAGAAATCTTTTTTGTTTTTCTTATTTTCGCTACTAAATTCCATTTTAATAAACGGCAATACTGTTTTAATCAACATACCTGCTTCACCATTCAGGAAAAAACCAATAAGTTTTCTTCCTTTTAAGGTTAATTCATTTATGGTTTTATTTAATTTTTCTACCTTACTCACCCACTCCTGGATTCTATAATCAAGGAAGTCATATAAAAGTTCCAACGCCACAGGATGTATTTCAAGCACATGTACACTCTTTTCTCTTATACCTCCGATTTCAATAAATTCAACATTCTGTAAAAGCCACCTGCTTTTCAACCTTAATATAGCACTCGTAGAAGTTACTGCATCAACAAGCCTGCTTCTAACGCCTTCAAAACTCCTTTTTTCTTCCAGTGTTTTCTCAAGGTCCATCCGATATTTATTCAGAAGCCAGAGATATTCAGCGTGAAGAATGTTAATGAATTCAAAAGTTGAAGCCTTATATAGTCCTTTTATCATAAATGGACACATTGCGATAGGATAGAATAGAAGCACAAAGCTACATAAATTGCATAAAGGAAGCTGGGTATTTTCACCATAATAAAAATTTTTAAATGCAGAAGAAGAATATCCACCCCCTTCTAAATTAAAGGTGGAACTTTTAAAATCGGTTCTTATATTACCCTGAAAGCTACCACATATACTACAAATCAAATTCCCTTTGATATTTTTTAAATCTTTTTCAACATAATTTAATATATTTATGGACTTTTTATTAGGAAATCTATTTATCATCCATTTTTTGTTTAAATTTATCCACCATGTATCACTATTCGTAATTAGTTTCATAACAATATCATACATCTCCGGTAGTCTATCCCATACTTCCTTTTTAATCAAAAGTGCTCCATTTTTAGAAAATTTATAGAATTTGTAATTATCAATATTACCATCAGAAATTTCACATAAAATTTGGTTTATCTTCTTCAGATGAATAGATTTTTCATATCCCTGGTTTTCTTCACTGTTCTCTGGCTCTTTATAGTTTTTCCCTTCCTCAATTGTTCTGATTATTCCAACCAGTCCCGCATTGAATAACCAGTAGGAAGGTTTTAACACAACCCATTCTCTATCATTCTCCCTAACAAGGTGTCCTTTTAAATAATCATCATTGGAGATTTTCTGCTCTTTAACTTCTTGACTTTTGTTTTTCTTCTTTTTACTCATCAATCACCTCTAACATTCCAAAACCATAAGAACGCCTTGCACCAATACCAGATTGATAAATAAATCTCAAAGCCTCTTCAGGTGCAGAAATTTTTAACATTCCAATATTGCCTTTGATTATTCCCGTATTGCCTTTACCATCCGTTATTTTCACAGGAATTGTTTTTAATCCATCACCATACGGTTCAATCTTTAGATACATCTTTTCTCCAAGAAACTCTTTGAATACAGGTTCCATATTCACATTAAGTTGACTCTCCAACACATCAATACCGTCATCAATAGTGATATATTTATCAATATTATTCTTTTGATGTTTCCTCACAACAACAGGGGAAAGTATCCTGAAAACCACACTGTTTCCTTTTATAATCCTCTCCCGACGCAGTTTCACACCCATCAATTGCAATCTTGCTTTTCCGCTCTGGTAATCAAAAATAGGCAATCCCGTATATGCCTTTCCTGCCTTCAAAAGCCCATTGTAAAACTGAATGCCTGTTTTGTATTTGAAAGTTGAAAAGAACAGATGTATTTCTCTTTTACCTTCCAGCACTATTTCAGACGAATTTTCAGGAAATCTGACTTTGTTGAAATACACAGAAAAAGTAAACGGTTTAACCCTGGGCTTTCCGTATAATTCATTATACACATCTTCACCAACCGAAGAGAAGGCATTTTTGAGTATAGAGACGAATACTCTCCGATAGTCAACAGGCATATATTCTGTTAAAGACTTTAATATAATTGCGAGTCTCACAATGCCCTCTTTCTTATTTTTATTATATCACATCTTTATGCATATGTCAATATAAAAAATCATTTGAGCACCTCCCAATCCAATCCTTCTGCAAGGTATTCTATCTGGTTAAGTGAAAATTTGTTCTCTACGGCTGTTACTTTTAAAGGCATTCCCTTTACACCTTTTCTCGCAAGCATTTCCATCAGTTTTCTGTTCTTTTCACCCTTTGGGAAATAGATATGAATATACTCTTCGCCATCAAAAAGAAGAACGGAATAGTAAGAAAGATTAAAATCTAAATAGGCATAATTATAATAATTATCAACGCTGGCATACCCGTAAAGAACAAGTTTTTTGTTTACGTATTCATCGGGAGAAGCGTTTAATAATCCAAATCTGTATCTCTGATTTTTTATCTTATGTTCCAAAAGAGATTCATCATATTCTGGGTCCTGAGGTAATATAACCTTAATCCTCTCTTGAGAGTTTTCTCTTTCGGATAAATTTCTATCAACCGCCTGGGCAATGTTTAATCCAATGCTGATGATAAGTAAGCCAATTAAATAAGGGATAAACCTGTTCATCATACCTCCTCTCTTACATTAAAGCATACAATATACCATTAACACTACCAACATATACAACACCATCATGAACAAGGGGAGAAGCCTTTATAAAACTCCCTGCATCAAAGGTCCACAAAACCTTTCCTGTCTGGGCATCCAGTGCAAAGAATTTATGCATACAGGCAAAATAAACGATACCATCAGCATATACAGGGTCACAGGTAATTTCAGCCGGACCATGAAATACCCACTTTTTCTTTCCAGTATGAATATCAAGGCAATAGAGGTTTTTATTTATACATCCAAAATAAACTGCATCACTGGTTACGGCTGCAGAAGTTGTAATCTCTGAACCGGCATCAAATTTCCAGATAACTTTTCCTGTCCATTCGTCAAAAGTGTAAAAGAACCTATCTTTTCCACCCATAAAGACCATGCCATCTGCAACAGCAGGTGTTTCTGAAACACATCCCCTTTTTTGAATCCATACTGCCTTGCCCGTGCTGGCATCAATACAGCAAAGTTTTGCATATCTTCTATATTCATCCTCTATGGTTAGAAAGAGTAAAGAACTATCCATTGCCATTGAACTGAATACACCAGTCTCCCCTGGAAAAGTCCAGACCTTTTGCCAGATACCAAACTTAACAGCACATATAGAATCCCTTGTCTGAAGAAAAATTTTATCTTTATATATGATTGGATTTTCTACACCATTCACATCGCAAACCCATTTGAGGTTGTTTGTATCAAAGGCGAATACATATAGCGCCCCAATAGACGGAATGAACAAGGTATCATTTCTTATGGCAGGTGTATTAGAATAAAATGCCAGATTTAAGTAACCCAATGGTTCACCAGTTTCAATATCAACAAAATAAATAAGGCCACCATTTGTTGCTGTTATTATAACCATATTTCTGTAGATGATAGGTGTCGTCAATATCTCTGAGGCATTGAAGGTCCATTTTACCTTGTGGAGTTCTTTTACACCTTTTGTTTTGAACCAGCCTGTCCTTTGGGAATCTGCCTTATAAAACACATAGTGGGTTCCAGTCTTACTGTGTCTGCATCCCGGGAAAAGAAAAACCAAAATAATTAAGAGATAAGAATATCTCATCACACCCTCCTTTTGACATACTTTATATCAAACTGGTTATCAAGAAACCAGTGTGAATAATCCCAGCACCGAAAAGCATGGACAAAATAGTCTGAAGGACTTCCTTCCACTACATCAACCAAATCTCCTTTCTTAAGATGGAGACAACCATCCCTTTTCTCCATTAATACCTCTGCTGGAGTTTCAGGATTTTTTATAATGGGTTCATCTTTTAGGCCAGTGGGTATATCACAGATTTCAGCAAACTTCTCTTTTTCAGGTAACGGAGAATGCAACAAAAGATTACCGCACCATTCTCTCTGTTCCTTATCCATCTTTTTTAGCAATTCTTCAACCTCTTTATCATATAAATCTGGTCTCATATTGTAGAAAGCAGTGAGAACATCTGCATCCAGATACCATTTTCCTTCCTCTCTCTTTGAAAACAATTTTGGAATAAGATAGGGAACCACACCTTTCTGAATGTCCTGCTCCTTAACTTTTGAAAGTGCAAGGACAACAGGAAACTTTAACCTATCAGAAAATGTTTCAAGAATAGAAAGTATTTCTGAAGCATGCTTATCTACAAGTCCCTCAACAAGTTCTTTGCTAATGCTCCATTTCCAATCCCAGCTTCTGGAGAATTCTTCACAGAGGTCAAAAATCTTTACCCATTCAAAATCAAGTTCGTCAACCATTCTCTCAACAATCTCACTCTGTGTGCCACTATCAACCCCAGTAAACCCTGACAGAAAAACAATTTCACGAAGGGACTCATCACCATCGTAATCCTCAAAAAGCCAATCAACATCCACATGCCTAATAAATTCCATCAAAACACACCTCCATGTTTAACTTTTAAAAATTAAAGGACATATATTTATTGACTTCCTGTAATAAAAATATATAATTTTTACATTTTGTCAAGGGGAGGGTGTTAATATGGGGGTCGGGCATAGATTTTCAACCTTTTCTTTACCTGATTTTCTTATCCACCTGCCATATTTTTTCAATAACATACGCTTTTAATCCTGACCAACTTTAATAAATTTTATCTTCACCTTGAACCCTTGCTCCCATAAGCCTTCCACATGCTAAAACCCAATAAAATCTAAGAAAGGTTATAAACCCGGTCCCATCAAGTAAATGGTCAAAGACACATGGAAAATTACTGCTGAATGCAAAAAGTAGAAAGTGTATGCCTGACCCCGGATAACCCTTGACAAAACTTTATTTTGTATTATACTTTGTATTGTAAAGTAAACTATTAAACAAAGGAGGTGTTATGGTTTTGTTTATGCTTTCCCTTGTTGGTGGTTTTGGTGGGTTTTTTTATGGTGGCGTTCGTCCAGATGTATCCTCCATCAATAATGCTGTTGCCTCAGAACTTCCTGGGTTTGAGAAAACCATTTATGTGAATGGCGGGAGCGGTTATGGTATTATAAATGGCTTTCTTATTGGAGGAGGAGGTTTTGGTGGAACCCTCACTTCGGAATCCAGTTCAATGCACGGAGAACTCTCCTACAGTGGAGGATTCTTTGAGGTGGGATACATAAAACCTTTGTTCAAGTTTTCTTATGGTTTTCTCACTTTTGGCTCCGGCAGTGTTGGGATGGCCATGAAACTGAACAGGATTCTCTCAGATGTTTCCTTTGATTCCCTCCTCACTGACCCTGGAAGAAGGGCAACTCTCGCTGCCAGTGGAATGTGCTTCACTGCAGGTGCGGGTGTGCTTTTTAGGTTGAGTAATTTCTTTATGCTTGGTGTGAAGGTTGGTTATCTTTATTCACCACAGCATCCTGACTGGAAACTGGATGATGGGCATCAGGTTTTAGGTGGTCCAGAGGTAAAACTTTCAGCCCCTTATGCCTCTATAAACTTTTATTTTGGCAGTAGTGACGAAGAGTGAAATGTCTGAAGAATATGAAGAACTTGATAATGTGATCCATGAAAGGGTGAGGCTTGGTATATTGACATTTCTTGCCCGTAATGGAGAAACGGACTTTGGAACTTTGAAAAAAGCCCTTGATGTTACTGATGGTAACCTGTCCAGGCACCTGAGGGTTCTTGAGGAAGAAGGCATAATCAATGTAAAAAAGACCTTTGTTGAGAGAAGACCGAGAACATACTACAAACTTACGGAAAAAGGGAAAGAAAGGTTTCAACGATACCTTCAGGTGCTTGAAAGTATATTGAAATCCGTGACAGAGAAGGAGGAATAAGTGGAAGAAAAAGAGGTCCAGGAACTATTGAGTACAATTGATGTGCTAAAACTTCTTATTGACAGAGGGAGGAATGAAAGAAAGGGTTTTGCATGGTATATGGTGGTGTGGGGTTTTTATGGGTTCATCAATATTATCCTTGCAATGTTTTTTGGTAAACTTCTCTGGGGACCATTGACACTTCCCGCACTCTGGCTCACCACCTTTCCTGTGGCTGGCTGGGGAATGTCAACACTTTGCTGGGGCATACTTTCTGCTCTGGTCTTCGGTCTTGGGTACTTTGCCCATGTTAACATTGGAATTCTGATAGCCATTACAGTTGCCGGGGCTGTTTTTAACTATAAATACCTTTATAGGTACGGACTCAGAAAAGGAATATTGAAACCTCTTCCAAGAACTGCGCTCGCTCCAAAGATAGGAATATTCTGGGGTGTTGTAATGGCGTCAATGATAGTGCTTTCAAACCTTGTTTACACAAAAACTGGTTATGGGAGTGGAGACCTGATGTATGGAATGTGGGGATATGCCCTTGGAATAGCAATGTTTATATCGGGGATAATTGCACCTGGATTCTTTATCATGGGTCTTATTGCAGCATTTGGAATACCACTCTTGTGCTTCTTCTCAATGGAAGCAGGTATGGCGTTATATGGTCTTGTAGCTTTGCTTATGGCACTATATGGAATTTATATGATAAAAAAATAAAGGGGGCCTCAAGCCCCCTTTTTTATTCACTGCCCATTGCCTCTTTAATTATATGGGAGGCGATGACAAGCCTTTGAATCTGATTTGTTCCTTCGTAAATCTGGGTTATCTTTGCATCCCTCATCATCTTCTCAACAGGATACTCCTTCATATACCCATAGCCACCGAAAATCTGAACAGCATCTACTGTTACCTTCATTGCAACATCACTCGCATACATCTTCGCCATTGCAGAAATCTTTCCAATATCCTTTGCACCACTATCAACATACCGGGCAGCAGTGTATGTTAATGCCCTTGCTGCCTCAATCTGTGTCGCCATATCAGCAAGCATAAACTGGATGCCCTGAAATTCAATGATCTTTTTTCCGAATTGAACCCTTGTCTTTGCATAATTTGCTGCCTCCTCAAAGGCACCCTGTGCAATTCCAAGTGCCTGCGCAGCCACACCGACCCTTGTTTTATCAAAGGTCTTCATTGTTATAATAAAACCAAAACCTTCTTTGCCAAGAAGATTCTCTGCTGGAACCTTACAGTCCTCAAAAACGAGTTCCCTTGTTGTAGATGCCCTTATCCCCATCTTGTTCTCTTTTTTACCAAAGGAAAATCCAGGTGTTCCCTTCTCAACGATAAATGCAGAGAGCCCCCTTGCGCCCCTCTCAGGATTGGTTGAAGCAATAACAACATAAACATCGGCCTCACCACCATTGGTGATGAATATCTTGTTACCATTCAGTATGTAATGGTCTCCATCCTTCACGGCCCGTGTTTTCACATTTGAGGCATCAGACCCTGCCTCTGGTTCTGTTAATGCAAAGGCAGCTGTCATTTCACCCGATGCTACTCTGGGTAGATACTTCTTTTTCTGTTCCTCATTGCCATAGAGAATAATGGGGGTTGCACCAAGCCCATTTGCAGCATAGCATATTGCCACAGCACCGTCAATCCTTGCTATCTCCTCTGTTGCTATACTCATCCCCATAATTCCCATTCCAAGCCCTTCATATTCCTCTGGTATAAAAACCCTCAAAAGGTCAAGTTCTGCAATTTCTTTCATCAGGTCGTGAGGGAACTCTCCCTTTTCATCAAGTTCCTGCCTGACGGGCTTGACCCTTTCTTCTGCAAATTTCCTTGCCACCTCTTTTATCATTATTTCTTCTTCGGTTAAAGAATAATAGTGGTGCATCATCACCTCCTTTGGCATTGCTTTTGAATAATATATAGAAGTATCTATATAAGTCAATGGAGAAAGAATGCTCTTGTGGAATGGAAATATGGCATTGGATATCTGGTACATTCATAAATATGTTCCCCAGTTGACATGGGCTTGCTCATTGGTATAATCATATATGCTTGTTTTTGTACTGCTTTTTCAAATGCCAGCAGAAAAACCGGATGGTTTTAAGTCCATTCATAGGCTTCAGTATGAACAGCATGCAGAATCCTTAAAATCAGGCACTATTGACACCCAATCAGGATTAAAAAAAGAACAGGGGTCAAAGGCAAAGGAGATTGACAGGTTCAGACTGACCTTTGGAACCATCCTAACAGGCTTCATTATTTTTATAATGATTGTTGTTCTTGTATGGCTTAGAAGATGGTTTTATTCCTCCTATCACTGAGCATACACCAGTATCAGGATTCCATATACAGGCCATTTGCTGAATTCGGCAGACCTGCTCCCTTCCATGTACTTTTAGAACAAAGAAAAGGCCTTCAGAAAACATACTACGGGTATCTTCCATACTGGGTAGGTACATCAACATATGGAAATTTCAGGTACCAACTGCTTACGCATATTGCCTATTTCTCCGTCAGTATTGACCCCAGTACAGGTGTGACAGGCGCAATACCCAATCCTTCCAATTTCACAAGTATTGTGAACCAAGTGCATCCCAGGGGTGTAAAGGTGGACATGAGATTCACCATCTTTGGAAGCACAAATGTTTCAACCTTCCTTAACAATGCATCTGCAAGGCTGACTGCCATTGACAGTATTGTGAGTTTGATATCCGCATATGGTATTGACGGAGCAAATATTGATTTTGAATTTGTTACTCCTTCTGTTAAAGATTTTTTTTCACGATTCATAAATGACCTTTATTATGAACTCATCAATCACCCTGATGGAAGGAAAGAACTATATATTGCCATGCCTGCTGTTCCCTCTTGGCATCCAGGATATGACTATGCCTATCTCTCTGCTCATTCAGATGGATTGTTTATAATGGGATACGATTATCACTACAACGGCTCTTCAACAGCAGGTCCTGTTGCACCAACGGTAAATTCTTCCTTCTGGGGATACTATGCAATAAACACAACAATTGGTGATTACATTGATTATGGTGCTGAAAGGGAGAAGATGATTCTTGGAATGCCCTACTATGGAATAGATTGGCCAACTGAAACCAGTGAATTTGGGTCTACAACCAGGGGAAATGGGGATGTTGTGATTTTCAAAAATGCTGTTTCCAATGCCTCAAGTTATGGAAGACTATGGGATACATATTCCCTCACCCCCTGGTACAATTACTATGTTTCTGATGATGGATGGCATCAATGCTGGTATGATGACTCTGTTTCAATAGGCCTTAAGATAGACCTTGTGAATGACAGCATGCTCCAGGGTGCTGGTTGCTGGCCACTTGGTTATGATGATGGTTACGATGACCTCTGGAACACAATTGAGTCAAAACTACGGTATGAACCTCCTGAACATCACTATGTTGTTGAAGTTGTTGCAGGTGGACTGAACATAAGGGATGGGCCATCAACATCTTATCCTGTTCTATCCTATGGTTCACAGGGGCAGAAGTTTGCCTCTGACCAGTGTTTTGTGGTTGATTCTATTGATGGAGGATGATTGGTAAAAGCCATCCAGAAGGTAATATG
>Ga0190316_1000140_pt1 | contig 19030 bp, 17 predicted proteins | sample 48701112_MG_FD_161663 | JGI IMG/M metagenome (GOLD analysis project Ga0190316, IMG submission 161663) | Hydrothermal vent sediment bacterial communities from Southern Trench, Guaymas Basin, Mexico - 4870-11-1-2_MG | ecosystem: Environmental > Aquatic > Marine > Hydrothermal vents > Sediment ... | reverse complement strand
GTTTTCCTACAGAAGAATTCAAAAAGTAATCTTAATGTTTCTCCGTTTCTAAATACAGCAAGCATTATTCCTTCTTCCCATAATTTCTCATTTTCTAAAATCTTCCTCCAAAATCTTATTTCTAAATCTTTAATCTCATTAAAACTATCCCGTGGAACATTATCAAAATTGATCTCAGGCAATTCTGGTAAACTTTCTTTCCATTGAGTTAGCCATGAAAGTAAATCATTCCAGACACTCAACTTGTTAAAAAATTTAAATAATTCTTTACCATAGAGGAGATGTAAATCCACTCCGTAAGTATCTGTCATTTTGTCGAGTTCTTCAATGTAATAGTTTTTGTTTTTCACCAAATCAGGATCTATAAAATACATTATCCCTATGAGATTTTGCCCGTGTTTCCTGTAAAGATATTCAAGTTTTGTTTCAAAATTACTTATCTGCCCTCTCTTTTTGGTTGAATCATGGTCATCTCTAACTTTTTGCTCAATAAAATAATATGTCTCACCATCGGTAAAATATTGATCTATGTCGAGTTTCTTTCTGGGATTTGCAGAATCTGGAATGATTATCTTGGGAAGAACCTTAAATCCCCAATCTTTCAGGAACTTAGAGATTAATTCTTCCATAGCATCTCCAAACCTTATTTCATGCGATTGTAAAAGATGTTGAAGGATTTTAGCTCTAGGTTTTGTAGGTCTAAACAATCCTACAAAACGCCCTGGTCTGTCTGCCAGTTTTATTAAAAGCTCTTTTTTCTCTCCCTCAAATATATGCTTATTTAGTACCGCACAGAACTTATTGTAATTCATTTTGATCCCTTCAACCCTAAATATTTATTGACTTTTTTAGGTTTGGGAAATGGTTCTTCTTCTATTTTTAAAGGTTTTTTGAATCTTTCTACAATCCCTTTCACATACTTCTCATTAATTTCAATCATAACAAAATCCCTTTTTAGTGCTTTTGCTACGTATCCTGTTGTTCCAGTTCCAGCTACAGGGTCTAAGATTAAATCCCCCTCCTTTGTGGATGTTAAAATAACTCTTTTCAATAACTCTACTGGTTTTTGTGTTGAATGAAGTTTTTTTCCTTCTTCATTTTTCAATCTCTCTTTTCCCCAGCATAATGGCAAAACCCATACATTTGCTCCCACTTTGCCTATGCCAAATTTTCGTGCATATTCTTTATTAAATGTGTATTTCTTTGCTTTTTTATCTTTCACAGCCCATATTAAATTCTCAGTCGCATTAGTGAATCTTACCCCTAACCAGTTTGGCATTGGATTTGTTTTTATCCATATGACATCATTGAGTATCCAATATCCTAAATCCTGCATGATCTTTCCGATTCTAAAAATGCTATGATATGTAGAAATAACCCAAATGGTGGCGTTTGGTTTCATTACCCTTTTAACTTCGGTCAAAAGTTTGGTTATAAAATCGTCATATTCTTGAAAGGATGAGAACTTATCCCATTTATCATTAACTCCTTCCACAACGGTTTTCACGGTCCATCGTCTCAATTCTTTATTTGGCAATTGTAGAAAGTAAGGTGGGTCTATAAAAACCATATCAAAAACTTCACCATCTATCTTTCTTAGAAGTTTAAAAGCATCGCCTAAAATAACTTTATTTTTTATTTCTTTAATTAAATATTTTTCTTTTTCGTCAGTATCTTCAACGATGAGTTCACTAACATTAGGTCTCATAGTTTCTCCAAATAAGGCATGTTGATTAGTTTTTGTTTCATTCATGTTTTTCACCTCTCGCTTAATGTAATTACTTCCTTATTTTTAAATATTCTCAAGGTGGCGTGCGGAATTTCTGCTAACGGCTTGCGGATAAAAGAAGTTGCCGAAGGCAATTTGGGCGAAGGTGCGTAGCACCGAAGCCTTTTATCCGCCTTTATCAGAAGTCGCATTTATCAATCCCTCCACCCATTTAGAGGTTCAAAGTAATGTTTAATACTTAGAGACCGCCCCAAAAAACTTGTTGAGTATGACAGATCCACGCTAAAGAAGCTGCTTTACCATCGCAAATATAAATGGTGTATTGCCCTCCCATTTTAATAGCACACCTTGTGAAATAATTGCACCTTGTTTTAAAATACATCTCAAGTCTGCTACATCATAATTTTCAGGTTTACTCAGTTCTTGAAGCAGAGTTTGCCATGTAGCTCCTTCATATGCAAAAATACAACGCAAAGGGTGATTAAGTACTGATCCAGCAGTTATCATGACTCCACCACCCAGAAGTTTTAATGATTTTATTCTCTTAAGTGTTGTTAGCGCCTCTTGTAATTTTGTTTTAGTTAAGTTTGACTTAATCTCAATAACTCCAAAAACTCCTTCGGCAAGAAAAGCATCAGCTTCACCAAACGTAAGTGACGGTGTATCGTCTCGAAGTATTACAACGTCTAATTGACCTATTTTCCTTCCTTCACTGTCCCCAATTTCACCACGCCTTACCGTAAGGCGAGGAGGTAAAACACGAGATAAAAATTTATTGCAAAACAATTCCTTGTTGTATCCAATATTAGCAGATGCCTGGTGTTCTTTTGCCCTTTCATATTCAGCAAGTAGAACATCCGCAAACTTTTTTAAAATAGTCATATAGAATTAACCTCCTACCTGAGAGTCCAATATTCATTTAATATACCTCCTCTTCTTCCTAAGGCGATTTCCGACAACTTAAAATAATCGAATAGTTCGTTTATTCCCCAAAATGGGAGGTAATCCGAACCTATTTCGTTTATCCCTTGCTCTGGAAGAACTTAACTTTCTGCACATAAAGTAGGGAATTCACTTCTTTGTAACCTCATTACCTCATTTAAACAATTATCATGATCATTAAAAAAGGAGGGCCGCTGCGGAATACTTGCCCGACGGCAGGCACTCCCTGACAGCCCCAGCCCTAAATAAAATGTTTGTATATGGTTGCGGTCAGTTTGTCCTGCTCCCCTTTGTTTTTTATCTTTTTAATTTTTCTTTTTTTCTTTCATAAGTCTTTGAATTTCCCTTGGTTTTTTCTCAGATATTTTGGGGTGAGGGGTTGATATTTTATGCGTTTTCTCAATAGGTAGTGGCTTAACCGGTGCCTTAGTTAAAGGAATAGTGTAAACTCTCCCCCCTTGTGCCAAAGTGAGATTTCCATCTCCTATTTCTTTTATCAAAAAACTGTTTATTTTATCTCCCACTTCCACAGTAAGGACATTTTTGCCCCTTTCCTTGATACTCATAAATGATGGACTTAAACGAACAATTGCCTTCTTGACCTTACCAATGATTATCACTCCCAGAAGATTAATTTTTCTCTCAATCTCAGATTGAGTTTTTTCTACATTAGCAGAGTTGTTTGTATCCTGTGATTTAGGTAAGTGGAAACTCCTATCTTCACTAAAAATGTTATTTTGATAAATTATATCTATATTTTCTCCCCAAATAGGGAAAGAAAGAGAGAAAAACATTATTAATGAACAAATAAAAATTTTCATAAATGGAAATATAACAAAGAATGCAGGACTTGTCACTATTAAATTACCATCCAACGTTTGGGCAAGAATAGACGCTGATAAAGATTAAGAGCATATCTATCTGTCATTCCAGCAATAAAATCGCATACCATACGTTCCTTTGTATCATAAGATGAGGTAAAACCTGTCTCTTGGACAAAAAGGGTTTCGTCTTCCAGAAATTTGAAATAAAGTTCAGCTACGATTCTCTTTGCCTTCTGGAATTCTTTCTGCACTAATGGATTAAAATATACACATTCAAATAAAAATTCTCTCAATATTTCCATAACATCCAAAATATCTTCTGAAATAGTGAGACACATGTTATGTTTGATTGTTTCTGCAACCAGACTGGAAACCATGGTATTTATACGAGATGAGTGTGTAATCCCCAACTTCTTTTTACATTTTTGTGGAATATCTTCTGCTTTTATAACCCCTCCTCTTATAGCATCCTCCACATCATGACTAATATAAGCAATTATATCAGCTACCCGCACTATTTGGCCCTCTAAGGTAGAAGCCTTATTTCCCTCTTTAGTAGGAATAATTTCACCACGCCCCTTTGAATGCTTCAAGATTCCATCCCTTACTTCATAAGTAAGGTTTAATCCTTGTCCACCCTTTTCTAATATATCAACTATCCTAAGACTTTGTTCATTATGGGCAAATCCTCCCGAAACAATCTCATTAAGCACCTCTTCTCCAGCATGACCGAAGGGAGTATGTCCCAAATCATGACCCAAGGCAATGGCCTCGGTTAGGTCTTCATTTAAAGCCAAGGCACGGGCAATAGTTCGGGCAATCTGGGCTACTTCTAAAGTATGAGTTAAGCGAGTGCGGTAATGGTCACCTGTAGGAGAAAGAAAAACTTGGGTCTTATGCTTGAGCCTCCTAAAGGCTTTGGAATGAATAATTCTATCTCGGTCTCTTTGAAAAGACATGCGTAAAGGACATTCAGGCTCTGCTCGTAATCGCCCTTTGGTTTTAGCGCTTAAAGTAGCATAGGAAGAAAGGGAAAAGGCCTCCTTCCTTTCCAGCTCCTTCCGGAGGCAACTCTTAATCATTTCTCTAAGGTTTTGGCCTCAAGACACTGCTTTATCTTCTTTTTAAGTTCGGTTAGATCAAAGGACTTTACTACATAAGCATCAGCAGCCATAGACTTAATGTCACTTTTATAAGTTTCATAAGCAGTAGAAAGAATCACCGGAAGATTGTAATATTTATTGCGCACTTGTTGTAATACATCCAGACCATTACAATCTACCATTTTGATATCTAGAATGATAATATCAGGTTTTTCTTTTTCTATCAAATCCAATATTCCTCGTCCTGTAGCTACAGTTACTACTTCATATCCCTCTGATTTTAATTCCTCCTCATAGAGCATTCTAATATGTTCTTCGTCATCTACAACCAAAACTTTGGGCATTATTCTCCTCCTTCAAATTCTAATAAAATTTTATGATTAACCAAAGACATCCGCCTTTAAATTGTTATAATTTCTACATCTGCACTAAAATATATACTACTTTTAAAATTTTTTTCAAAATATCTTTAATCCTTTATAAGTCTTCTTTGCATTTCTGCCAAGGCCCAAAATCCCGCGATAGCTCTAAAAAAACCCCGCAAGTGTGGTAAAATAAGGCAGTTTTAAAAAACATATTCACTAAAAGGTGAAAAACACACTCACGGGGTAAGAACATATCTGCCTCTACCTAAAAGTGGCAGAGGGCGTAAACCAAAAGAGTTTATATTGTAGTGGGAGGCAATGCTGTATTTTTTGAAATAAGGGTGTTAGCTTATAATCTTTTTCGGATATTTCACAGAAAATAACTTTGTGTCAGAACTTTACAGGCTGTTGACTTTTAAATTTTGGGGAATGTCAATTAAACTTGATTGACACCTAGGCTAAAAAGTTTAAAATTTGTTTATGTCTGTTTATCCTGAAATATTTGATGTGATTGTGGTTGGAGCAGGCCACGCGGGTTGTGAGGCGGCATTAGCAACTTCACGGATGGGTTGTTCTACACTTTTAATCACTACTAATGTGGACAGAATTGCCCATATGTCTTGTAATCCTTCCATCGGTGGTCTAGCCAAAGGACATCTGGTTAAGGAGATAGATGCCCTGGGTGGAGAGATGGCCAAAAATATTGATGCTACTGGTATTCAATTTAGACGTTTGAATACTCAAAAAGGACCTGCTGTTTGGTCATCTAGGGCTCAGGCAGATAGAGAACTTTATCGTTTACAAATGAAGTTTATTTTGGAAAAACAACCAAATTTATTTATAAAACAAGCAGTAGTGGATGAAATTATAACAGAGAATAAAGAGGTTAAGGGGATAAAAACCAGTACCTCTGAAATATTTCTGGGGAAAACTGTAATACTCACCCCAGGGACATTTCTTAAAGGATTAATTCATATAGGTCTTAATAATTTTCCTGCTGGAAGAATGGGAGACCTTCCTTCTAACAAATTATCTATATGTCTAAAAAGGCTTGGATTTGAAATTATCCGTTTTAATACATGCACTTGCCCTAGGTTAGATGGAAAAACCATTGATTTTAGTAAATTACAACCTCAATATGGAGACAACCCCCCTCATCCATTTTCGTTTTCTACAGAAAAAATAGACCGTCCGCAAATCCCCTGTTATCTTACTTATACTAACTCTGAGACCCATGAAATAATCCGAAAAAATATAAAATATGCTCCTCTTATCTCAGGTAAAGTTTCTGGAAAGTCACCTAGATATTGCCCTTCTATTGAAGAGAAGATTATAAAGTTCCCTGAAAAGGAAAGGCATCAAATATTTTTAGAGCCTGAGGGACTAAATACTACCGAAGTTTATCCAAATGGAACATTTACTAGTTTGCCTGTAGATGTTCAGCTAAAAATGTTAAGAAGCATTAAAGGATTGGAAAAGGCAGAAATTGTCCGTCCAGGGTATGCCATTGAATATGATCTTGCCAATCCTATTCAATTGAAACCCTCTCTTGAGACCAAATTAATTCAGGGATTGTTTTTTGCAGGTCAGATTAATGGCACTTCAGGCTACGAAGAAGCAGCTGCCCAGGGTATTATGGCAGGGATTAATGCTGTCAGATATGTCCAAGGTAAAGACCCTATTATTTTAGACCGCTCCCAGGCCTATATTGGAGTGTTAATAGATGACCTTATAACTAAAGGCACAAATGAGCCCTATCGAATGTTTACTTCTAGGGCTGAATATCGGTTGTTATTGAGGGAAGATAACGCTGACTTGCGCCTTATGCCCTTGGGGTATGAATTGGGATTAGTAGATAAAGAAACTTATAAAAAATTTTTAGAAAAGAAAAAAGCCATTGAAAAAACATTAAAATTACTTGAAGAAATCAAATTGAGACCTACTGTCCATACAAACGATTTATTGGAAAAAATAGGAACAGGACCTATTAAAAACCCTGTGAGATTAAAAGATATTTTAAGACGTCCTGAAGTAGAGTTTGGTAAACTCTCTGTATTTAATGAAGATTTTAAAAACCTACCTCAAGCAGTGATAGAAGAAGTAAGCTTTCAAGTAAAATATGAAGGTTATATCAAACGCCAAGCAGAACAGGTAGCCAAGTTCAAAAAATGGGAGAATATGAAGTTACCACCAGATATAGATTACCATTGCCTTTGTGGATTGTCTAATGAAATCAAAGAGAAGTTGTCTAAAATGAGACCTACTTCTTTGGGACAGGCGGCCCGGATTCCAGGGGTAACCCCAGCGGCCATTACCTTCTTACAGGTTTATTTACATAAAATCAAAAAAGCAGCTTAAGTTATGGAAATTGGTCTTAATATCTTTATTTTTTTTCTAGGAACTATAGTGGGAAGTTTTTTGAATGTTTGTATTTATAGATTGCCAGAAAAAAAATCCATTATTTCTCCTGGCTCCCATTGTCCTCACTGTCATACCCCTATTAAATGGTATGATAACATTCCTTTATTGAGTTTTATCTTTCTTAAAGGGCGTTGTAGATATTGCCAAAAACCCATTTCCTGGCAGTATCCCTTGGTAGAATTTATAACGGGCTTTTTTACTTTTCTTATCTATTATTGCTACGGTTTTTCTGCTACAGGCATAATATATCTTTTTTTCATTTACGCCCTTATTGTTATCTCTTTCATTGACCTAAAATGGCAAATTATCCCAGATGTGATTTCTATTCCAGGCATCTTTTGTGGCCTTTTGGCCAGTTTTCTCTTACCTTATTTGTCGTTTAAAGAAGCCCTTTATGGAGCCTTATTGGGTGGTGGAATTCTATTTATCGTAGCCTATGGGTATTATCTCATCAAAAAAAAAGAAGGTATGGGAGGAGGAGATGTCAAACTTTTAGCCATGATTGGTGCCTTTTTGGGCTGGAAGGCTGTGCCATTTGTCCTTTTTAGCGCTTCCATAACAGGGAGTATGATAGGTATTTTTTGGATACTATTTTATGGAAAAGACCGTAATTTCCCCATTCCTTTTGCCCCTTTTTTAGCCCTAGGTGCCATTTGGGTAGTGTTTTTCCCAAAGTCTATAAATTTATTTCTCTTTTACTAGAGTTTTTAAAAGCTTTCCGAAAAGAAAGATAAAGTAGGCTCTTCAAAACAGTAATAACTTTAAAAGAAAAAGCCGTAAAGAGTAAAGTGTTAAAAACTCCTTACACCTCACGCTTTACGCATATGAATCTAATGTCAAATGTGGAGACCAGACCCCTGATTTTGACCCCTGATTTTGCCAAATATAGTAACTAACCTTACGCATAGTATAAAATTGTTTTTAATTTTAAGCCATAACATTATAAAAAAACATTTTTTAAGGGTTGCGGTCAAAAAAAACCGACCGCAACCATACAAATATTTTATTTAGAGCTAGGGCTGTCAAGGAGTGCTCGCTCGCCTGCATTCCGCAGCGGCCCTCCTTGACAGATAAATAGTCCCTTAAAGAAAAAACTTTTTTGCTTCAACAACTCTACTTTTTAAAAAGCAGATTGCGGAGTGCCATCAAGACTGGCGAAAGCCACCCTGAAAGGGCTTGGTCTTGATGGCTTAACGGAGCAATCTGCTAAGCTATAAATAGGTTGGTGAAGTTAAAGTGTGCTTTTTTCTTATTCAACTTATTGAACGCCAAAAATCCTTAATTCATCAATGTTTTTAAAGATTAACACCTAAATTTTGGGAATTCTTGACTATCCATAAAATTTATGTTTGAATGTATATGAGGTAAGCAGCATGGATAAAGAAACTGTTGTCACTGCTATAAAGGATTTTATCCTACCTGAACTTAAAGAGATGGGTATAAAGCTTGATGCTGTAGAAAAGCGCCTTTCTGACATAAATGGGCATTTAGTTGATCAGAGCCGAAGGATTGATGAAACAAATAAGAGGGTTGATGAGACAAATAAAAGAATCGATAATCTAGGGGCTAAGCTAACTGATAAGATCGATGAAGTAAGAACTGAGTTAACTGATAAGATCAGTGAAGTAAGAACTGAGCTAACTGATAAGATCGGTGAAGTAAGGACTGAGCTAACTGATAAGATCGATGAAGTAAGAACTGAGCTAACTGGTAAGATCGATGAAGTAAGAACTGAGCTAACTGGTAAGATCGATGAAGTAAGGACTGAGCTAACTGATAAGATCGATGAAGTAAGAACTGAGCTAACTGATAAGATCGATGAAGTAAGGACTGAGTTAACTGGTAAGATCGGTGAAGTAAGGACTGAGCTAACTGATAAAATCGATGAAGTAAGGACTGAGCTAACTGGTAAGATCGGTGAAGTAAGGACTGAGTTAACTGATAAAATCGATGAAGTAAGGGCTGAGCTAACTGGCAGAATTGACACTACCAACAATAGAATTGACCAATTAACCTTTCAGGTAGGAAAGATAGCTCAAGAGATGGAGCGGATTAAAAGAGAAGAAAGTGTTACATCAGATATCTTGACTCGCCTAAGGACATTAGAGCAAAAGACCGCTAATTTATAATGCTACTTCTTTGACAAGTAAGTAATAAAGTGCCCTCAGTCTCCAAGCAAAAAGCATGGGCTTGATAAATTCATCTACACCAATGTGCGGGGTAGGGCCTAAAATCCTTGGATTTCCTCCAAAGTCCGTATCACTAAGTTCAGGTGCATCAGATGTGCTTGCACCTTTTACAATCTCATGAAATGGCGTTATCTGCCATGACGCATTAAAAGGAGACTAAACCTTTCCTTCTTGGCAAAAAGTAGAAAGTGTTATAAAAAGATAGTATGAATCAGCAATCATTTAATGAATATCTCCTTTCCCATTTAGAAATAAATCCAGAAGAGAGTGCTAGGCTTTTGGCTGAGGTTCAGCAGACAAAGTTATCTCTTCCCAAAATTTTACAAAAAGAAGGAATAATTGAGGAAAGACAATTATCGCGATTAGTGGCTGATTATTTTAGTTTGCCTTTTTTAGAAAGAAAAGATTATCCTCAGAAACCTTTAATTCTGGAGAGGATATCTATTGGATTTTTAAAGAGACATTGTATTTTGCCTTTAGAACAAAGTAAAGATGAAGTAATAATAGTAATTAGTGACCCTTTTGATCTTTCTCTTATGAATACTATCAAGCAATATTTTAATTCTGTCAAAGTAAAGTTTTGTATAGGTTTGCCCAGTGAGATAAAAGATGCCATTGACCGTTTGTATGGTGATCAAACTGAGGAAATTCAAAATGCCATGGGAGAAGCTGAAGCAGAGGTATTTGAATTGGAAGAAGAAAATCTTCGGGATATGGCCCTTGAGGCCCCGATTGTCCGGTTAGTGAATATGATTATCAACCGGGCAGTGGAGATGCGGTCTTCAGATGTTCATTTTGAGCCTTTTGAGAAAGAATTCAAGGTGCGTTACAGAATTGATGGAATCTTACACGAGATGGAAACCCCACCCAAGCGATTGCAACCGGCTATTATTTCTAGGGTAAAACTGATGGCTGGTATGAATATTGCTGAAAGACGTCTTCCTCAAGATGGGCGAATAAAGTTACGTTTGAGAGGAAGGGAGGTAGACATTCGTGTTTCTACCTTACCTACGATTTTTGGTGAAAGTGTAGTATTAAGGTTACTTTACCAAGAGACAGAAGAATTAGAATTAGAATCCTTAGGCCTGACTGAGCGTGATATGGCCCTTTTACAAGAAAAGATTTATTATCCCAATGGTATTATTTTAGTTACTGGGCCTACTGGTTCTGGTAAAACTACTACTTTATACGGAGTTTTAAAAAAAATTAGGTCTCCCGAAAAGAAAATTATCACTGTTGAAGACCCAGTAGAATATCAAATTGAAGGTATTAACCAGATTCAAGTTAGAACCGATTTAGATTTGACTTTTGCCAAGGCCTTAAGGTCTATTGTTAGACAAGACCCAGATGTGATTCTCATTGGAGAAATCCGAGATTTAGAAACAGCCGAAATTGCCATTCAATCTGCCCTTACAGGACACTTGGTTTTTTCTACCCTTCACACCAACGATGCTCCTACAGCTGTTACTCGTTTGATAGACCTTCAAGTAGAACCTTATTTAATATCTGCCTCTCTACTTTTAGTAGTGGCTCAAAGATTGGTGAGGGTGCTTTGTCCTCACTGTAAAGCTCCCTTTAAACCAGATAAGGCCATTATTAAACGCATAAGGACTTGTTTCCCGCCAGAAGCGGCTGAAGTGGTAGAATTGGACAGAAAGGATATAACATTTTATAAAAGTGTAGGATGTCCTGAGTGTGGACATACGGGTTACTTGGGTAGGGTTGGTTTATTTGAAATTATGGAAGTAACAGATAGTATTCGCTCTTTAATCATTGAAGGGGCAGACACTAGCCATATCAGAAAAGAAGCCATAAAGGAAGGTATGACCACCATGCGGTTGGATGGTTTAAAGAAGGTAATTAAGGGTATTACCACTATAGAAGAAGTTCTCAGAGTAACAAAACTATAATGGCCACTTTTAAATATCAAGCCAAATCCCTAACAGGTCAACTTATTAAAGGTTTTCTTGAGGCTAAGGAACAAAAAGAAGCCATTCGAAAACTAAGAGAGCGTCAACTCATTCCTATTAAACTAGATATTGTAAGAAAGAAGAAGACTCGCATCAAATTGACAAAAATAATTGATTTTACCAGGGAGTTGTGTGAATTACTTGAGGGTGGCCTTCCTCTTGATCGTGCTTTAGAAATGCTAGCTACCTCTGAAGAGAAATTAGAGCTGAAAAACCTTATTATGGAGTTAGTAGAGGCCATAAAAGGAGGTAAGAGTTTTTCTGAGGCATTGAGTGACTATCAATATGTATTTGGTCGTTTTTACATCCAGATGATTAGGGTGGGGGAAGCCGCTGGCACTTTACCTACCACACTTAATCTGATTGTGCACTATCTGGAAATGCAACAACAATTAAAAGAACAATTAATCTCTGCCTCCATTTATCCTTCTATTTTACTCACAGTGGGTATCATTTCATTACTGGTGTTATTAGGTTATGTAGTGCCTCGTTTTTCTCAGGTTTTTCTAGAGCTACATCAGGAAGTTCCTGTTTTTATGAAATTTCTTTTAGCTATTGGTTATTTCTTAAACCACTATGGATGGGTTTTCCCTGTGCTTCTTATTTTTATTTTATTAGGGTTTAGACAATGGACTAGTAGACCTGAGGGAAGGTATAAATGGCATGAGACCCTTTTAAAGATAGGTTATTTAAAAAATATTCTGGTTAAGATAGAGATGATAAAGTTTACAAGAACTATGGGTATCCTGCTTAAAGCAGGAGTGGGAATTCTGGAAGCCTTAGACACAGCTAAAGAGGTAATGAGTAACGAAGTACTCAGGAGAATAACAGGTCAGCTTAAACAAGAAATCCGTCGGGGGAAAAGATTAAGTTTTTGTTTCAGACGTCCTCCTTTCCCAGCCAAAATGGCTACTATTTTAACAGTGGCTGAAGAAACAGGTGACTTAGGGCAGGGTTTTCTCAATATAAACCGCATTTTTGAAGAAGAATTAGGGCGCATTTTTAAACGGATACTAAGTCTCATAGAGCCGGTGATCATTGTGAGCATGGGTATTATTATTGGTAGTATTATTTTCACCATGTTTTCAGCTATTATGGGTATTAATGAGATTAAATTCTAAGGCATTTACTCTATTAGAACTAATTGTGGTCCTGTTTATCATTTCATTGCTAGTTACCTTTACTATTCCGCGTTTTTCTAAGTCACTTTTAAGGCTAGAGCAGAAGCGTTTTATCTATCATTTTGTGGATACCCTTTCTCTAACCGCATCTAATGCCCTTGGTAGGCATCAAGTTTGTATTTTTTTTATTGATGGGGATAAAAGAACTTATGGTTTTGGAAAGAAAGAATATCCTATTCCAGAAACGGCAGAAATTTATGCTAGAGGAATGAGAGAGGATAAAGAGGGAAAATATTACATTTACTTTTTTCCAGATGGGACAGCTAATCAAATAGATATTGATATTGTTTACAATAGAAAAAAATATAATATTACTATCAATCCTTTAACATCTACTATTAAATGGAAGGAACTCTGATGGTTTTTAAAAATAGAGGTTTCACTTTGCTGGAAGTTTTAGTAGCTGTGTTTATTATGGTTACAGTCTTGGGAGTACTTATGGGTGTGATAGGACAGAATTTCAGGCTTTTAAATAAAGCCTTAAATGCACTGAGAGAAACTCATATTTTAAATCAGGTAGCTCACCAAATTATCCAAACTGGAGATATAGAAGAAGGTGAGACTACGAGAGAATGGAATAGTAAAGAATGTAAGGTAGTTATCACCAGAATAGAAGAATATAGAGATGTTCCCCTTTATAAAATTTGCATTAGTTTAAATCACCGCAGACTTTGTTTTCTTCACTATCCAGGTAGCAATTTTGGTGTAAAAAATCCTTTTTTTGAAAAAAATGATTAGAGACCAGGGTTTTACCTTATTAGAATTACTTATTGCCTTGTTTCTTTCTACTTTAGTGGCTGTCACTCTAGCCATGGCCCTACGATTTAGTTTAGGAGTGTGGTGGCGAGGAACCAATAAACAACAAATGGAGATTAGTTTTTTTAAATTGACTTATCTATTGGAAAAACAGTTGCGTTATGCAGGTAATATTAAATCAACTTTTTTTCATAAAGGGATTTTTAATGGAAACAAAACCTCTTTAACCTTTGCTACTGATTATTCCCTGCTTACCTCCAACAGAGCCAGTCCTGTTTTAGTAAGATATGCATGTTTGGAAAATATAATTTCCTATCAAGAGATGCCCTTTACTAATATGAAAGAAATAGATAAGTTTTTGAAGGAAATAGAAACAATCACTCCCATTCAATTGGAATTGCCTATTCAATGTGGTTTTCTTTATATTGAGAATAACAGTGTTAAAGAAACTTGGTTAAAAGAAAAACAATCTCCAGATGCCATCAAGTTGGAAGCAGAATTGAATGGGAAAAAATACCAATTTATCTTTTGGTTAAAATGATTTTTAAAAATAAACAACAGGGTAGTATTTTAATTTTTTTGTTATGGATAATTGCGGTTATTTCTTTTATTGTTAGTCAGTTTGGGAGAGAAGTGCGGTTAAAGGCATTAGAGGCCAGAAACATTATTGAAGCAACTAATGCCTATTTTACAGCTTATAGTGCAGTGCAAGAGTTAATGGTTAGATTGACTTTACCAGATGAAGATGAAAGAAAAGTTTTTTCTGGAGATGAGATAGAGCTTGATATTAATAATGAGAAAGTGAAGGTTAAAATCCAGGATGAAGAAAGAAAGATAAATATTAATATGACAGACACACAACCACTTATTGAGCTTTTGACCGGACAATTAAAACTTTCTCAAGAGAAAGCAGAGGAAATAGCAGACTGTGTTTTAGATTATAGAGATGGGGATAATATTCCTAGGCCTCGTGGAGCAGAAGAAGATTATTATTTAGAGTTACAACCTTCTTATAAACCAGCTAATGCTTCTTTTAAAACCATAAATGAATTGTTATTTGTAAAAGGCATTACTCCAGAAATTTTTTGGGGAAGGGAGAAAGAGGGAGAAGAAGGGAAAAAATGGATACCAGGTTTATATGATTTTTTGACAGTTTATGGTAAAAGTGTTAATCTCTCTGCTATATCTTCAGAGGAAGAGAATAAGGAGAAGAGGGAAGAAATTATTCAAGGTCATTACTATCGTTTTACGTGCCAGATAGGAGGTATTATTTTTGTAAGCATTTATAAATATATGGGAAATAGAAAATATCTGATAGAGTCTTGGCATGAGTATTATAAACCTGAAATATCCTAAATATATCATTATTGCCCTTTTGAAAGAAAATACTACCGAGGTAGTTAGGCTTAAAAAGAAACCTTGGCAAAAGTGGGAAATTTTTAAATATGAGACTTTTGAATCTTCTTGGCCTGAAGTCATACCTGAGGTAACAAAGGGGGTTGAGAGAAAAAAAACAGCTATTTTATTGCTGGTATTAAGAAATAGATACCAGGCCCATCAAGAAACCTATCCAAAAGTTGTGGGTGAACATTTAGAAAATGCCGTCCAGTATGATTTAAATGAGATATTTTTATCTGCGGAGGATAATATAAATTTTATATTGGGCAAACCTATTGAAACAAAAGATAATCTGGTAGTGCCTATTTTTTCTCAAACTCAAGAGCAATATCAACTGTTAACTGGGAACCTCGAAGGTTTTTTACAAGTGTGTGTTGTACCGGCAGCTCAGTTTTATCCCTACTTGGGGGATGAAGTAAAAGATTGTATTGTATTGTTTCCTATGAATCACAGAATGTTTGAAGTAGCGATTTATGCTAATGGAAGTTTGAGAGATGTATTTATGTTGGAAGAAGATAATATAGATTATTTTAAAACTTACATTACTTCTATCGGCATAGAGAATATAGTTTATATTGGTTCTTCTGAATTACCCCATTTTTTAAAGGGTTTAAAAATAAAATTTCTTAATACAGATAATACTTTATTAAAGAGAATTAGTGAGTATATTGCCAAACAAGAAGTAATAAAAGGGTGGCCTCAAGATTTACTATTGAAACCCAGCAAAATTGTTTTAGGTTATTTCCTTGTGGCTATTTTAGTAGGGATTTACGCAATTTATCCTATGTTTTTGTCCTTTGAACATAAACATTTGATTAAGCAAGTTAAAGTGGTTTCTCAAGAACTTCAAAAGACGGAAAAGCAATGGAAACCTATAGAACGCATCCAAAAAGAAGTAGAGGAATTAAAAACCCTTAATAATAAAATAGAGCATATCAAGCAAGAAGTGGTTTCACCTCTTAAAGTATTAAAAATCTTGACAGAGACCACACCTGATGATACTTGGATTTCATATTTTAAATTGAAAAAAAAGATTATAATTATTCGGGGAGAATCGGGTTCGGTGGCGAATTTTCTAGAGGTGATTTCAAAGGTACCTGCATTTCAAGAGGTGAAGCTTCTATCTCCAGTGAGAAAAAAGGCCAAAACCCAAAAGGAATTATTTAATGTTCAAATAAAATTGAAATGAATTTTAGAGATTGGTTTGAATCCATATTTAAAAACAAAGAAAAAAGGTATTTAATCATAGTAAGTTTTTTAATTTTTTTAGGAGTAATTATTTTCCATCTCAAATGGGTTTTACCTCTTCAGAGAGAAATTAATATTTTAGAAGAGAAAATAAACTCTAAAAAGGCACTCATCCAAAAATATAATGAACAGATTGGCCATTATAAACCCAAGCTTTCTTCTCTTAAAAAGGAGTTGAAAGAATTGGAAACACAAAGGGAAAAATGGTTTTCGGCACAGGAGCCTTATAAGTTAGCTGCATCCATTGAACAAAAGTTAAAACCATTAGCAGAAGAGGGAGAGCTTGAGATAAATAATTATCAAGTTCTTGGTGAGAAAAAAAAGGAGGAATTTAAAGAGATAAAAATTCGTTTTGACCTTAAAACTCACATTAAGGGAGTGACTGAACTCTTAGAGAAAATAGAGGCTCTTAAAGGAATTTATATTAGCGAATTTAGTATCACAAAAATTCGTTATGGTGCACAAAAATATGATTTACGGGTGAGGTTAGTATGTACAAAATTAGTTTATGGTTGATAGTATTTGTTATTATAGTTTTAAGCAATTGTCCTTTTAGTGTTTCTGAAGTTGTCAATCAAGACCCTCCTCCAAAGCAAATAAAACTTTCTCCTCAAATACCATCTTCAGAAAAAAGGGAAGAACCTTCACAAGAAAAAAAAGTGTCTGCAGAAAGGATAAATAAGAAAGGAGGACCACAAAGGATTGAACTTAATTTTGATAGAGCTCCTTTGGGAGAAGTCATTCGCACTATTTTGGGAGATTATTTGCATAAAAATTATACTATTCAACCAAATTTGAACCCAGGTTTAACATTGTTTATTAGAGGTAAATATACGGACACCGAATTATTTAATTTGCTCCGTCAGGCCTTAAATTTAAATAATATTGACATCATAGAAAAAAATGGAATGTATTTTCTTGTTCGTAAAGAAAAAGCTGCCCAATTTGGATTAACTGTTGTTGAAGGGAGAGAGCAATTGCCACAAAAGATGAAAGAGCCAGCTATTCTTATTTATCGGCTCTCTTATATTGAGCCAAATATGGCTTTAAAAAGCATAAAACCTTTTCTTTCATCCAGAGCACCTACAGTGGTAAATAAAGCCATTTCTGGAATCATTCTTGCCGATGAGATAGAAAATATTAAGACTGCCTTACAAATCCTTCAAACCCTTGACACTTTTTCATTAAAAGATGTTTGCATAGAGACCATTCCTTTAAAAAATATGGATGCTGAGACAGTAGTAAAAAAGGTTAAAAGTGTCTTTTCTGATTTGAGTATTTTGAAAAATAACCCTAAATTGAAGGAAAATACATTGATTATGCCTATTGAAAAGACTAATTATGTTTTGGTGGTCACCCTCAATCCTGAGTTACTTTCTGAACTGAAGAAATGGATAGAAGTTTTAGATAGCGTTAAGCTTACAGAAGAACAAAATTTATATATTCGTTTTATTGAAAATGGGTTGGCTAAAGACATTGCCGATATCTTAAATGAAGTTTATGAAACAGGAGTAGCAAAGACTTCTGAAAAAACTACTAAGACAACTACTAAAACTGAAAAGAAAAAAATCGTAGCGGCAAAGCTTCCGTCTCAAGGACCACCCAGTGGCCAAGTAACTGGAAAAATAAAGATTATTGCTGACGAAATAAACAATGCCTTGGTCATTTTGGCCACCCCTCAAGATTACAAAATTATAGAGAGGGCTATTAAGGCATTAGATATTATGCCTAGAGAGGCATTGCTTGAAGTATTAGTGGCAGAAGTGAGCTTAAGAGGAAGTATAGAGCAAGGTGTTGAATGGTGGCTAAAAAAAAGAGGAGTAGATGTAGGTAGAATGCATGTTTCTTTTGGAGGAGTGCCACCTGAACCGGAAGGGTTCAAACCATCTAAAGCCCTTTCCCTTTATTTTGGTAGTCTTTCTGAGAATGTGCTTTCACTTTTAACTTTGCTATCTGACATTTCTGAAGTAAATGTGATTGCCTCACCTACGGTTTTGGCCATAGACCATCAAGAGGCATCTATCATGGTTGGAGGAGAAGTGCCTACGCTTGCCCAAACCGTGACCGGTATAGAAGCTGCCGCAGGACAGGTTGCGTCCAGTGTGGAATACAAACCCTATGGTATAATTTTAACGGTTACTCCTCATATAAGTTCTGGCGGTGTAGTAAGAATGGAAGTAAAGCAGGAGTACAGTCATTATTATGAGACGACAGTAGCAGGACAAAATTCATTTCGCTTTGAGAAAAGGACGGTAGAAACTAATTTGGTGGCTAAAGATGGCCAAACAGTAGTAATTGGTGGACTTATCCAAACCAAGATAGAAAAAACCAGGTCCGGGGTTCCCATTCTTATGGACATTCCGATTTTAAGGCATTTATTTAGTTCAAATACTTACAAAAAAGATAAAACCGAGGTTTTAATATCTATTACTCCTCATGTTATAAAGAGAGGTAAGACTGCCGTTCAAGTAAGCGAGGCATTTTTGGATAAGGTAAAAGGACTGAAGAAACTGTTAGAAAAAAAATAAAACTAAATACTCCCAAAAATTTAATTGGACATTCCCCAAAATTTAGGTGTTAACAGGCTGTTGAAAAAAGCAGATGCATATTATCTTTACCCAACCTCTTCCCTAGTTTAGCACCCTGCTCCGTTTCACTTCGCACCTTTTGAGCTTACGGCTTTGACAGCGGTGCGCCGCGCCGGGGTCTAAAATCAGGGGTTTGGTCTCCACATTTGACATTAAACTGGTCTGTCTGATTCATATGCGTAAAGCGTCAGGCGTGAGGTGTTATTTTTAACACTTTACTCTTTACGGCTTTTTCTTTTAAAGTTATTACTGTTTTGAAAAACTTACCTTTCTTTTTAGAAAGCTTTTAAAAATTCTGGGGAAAGTCCTGAAAATT
>Ga0190316_1000139_pt1 | contig 19043 bp, 18 predicted proteins | sample 48701112_MG_FD_161663 | JGI IMG/M metagenome (GOLD analysis project Ga0190316, IMG submission 161663) | Hydrothermal vent sediment bacterial communities from Southern Trench, Guaymas Basin, Mexico - 4870-11-1-2_MG | ecosystem: Environmental > Aquatic > Marine > Hydrothermal vents > Sediment ... | reverse complement strand
CCAACTCTGAAACTCTCTTCTTCAAGTCTCTTAGTTCATGAAGCCCCTTGAGGATCATCCTCATCTCATCGGAGCTTAACCCCTCATGAACGCTTATTTCATGTTGTCTTGCTGGAATAGCCTCCGTCACGCCATTTCCCCCGCAGATGAGGAGGCCAAGCCCATGCCTCTGAAGGATCCTTCCATCAAGGATGGTACTGTAGATCTTGGGCAGAGCCAAGTAGACCCTATTAGCCTTCCCGACGAGCCTCAACGACTGCAGGACGGCGTCAAGCAGCGAGTTTCTATCGGAGAGCTCCTCCTTCGAGAACACCTTAACGTATATGGTTGATTCTCCATCAGTAAAAGCGATGTTCGGCTTTAAGTCGGCGCTTGCCTCATCAACCGATAGAATCCTGTTTCCCCTACGTACAAAATATTCCTTTATCTGATCGATTATCTCACTCACGGAGCTTTAACCAGCCTTCCATTCTCTCCCAGTTCCATTCATAATCCTCTGGAACGGCATATCCATAAACTATGCATCCTCTCCAAACACTGAACTGGGGATCCTTAGTCATGACGATCTTGGCATCCCGGATTCCCTTCTCCTCTAGTAATAGGCGGATCTTCAACGCTGAGTCTGTAGCTACATCCCTGAATTCCCTTGGAACCTTCCATGCGAAGTTTCCTCCCGACAAGAGTATCTGCCCATACAGGTATGGCTGGAGCTCTATTGGACATCGCTCGACGCTCTCGATTATCGATTCTCCAAAGTCGATCATGCCCCTAAAGGTTATGTCTCCTATCCTAGCATCCTCAGGCTTCGGCATGCCCCTACTAAAATAGCTATGGAAGAGCTCATGATTCGGATTGAAGACGTACTCTCCTATAAGAAATCTCGTCCATGAATTCTCAGCCAAGTCGATCTCGATCCTCGTATTCGGAACCCTATATATAACCCTAAATCTCTCAGGGTTCTTCTTCGCCGTCTCAACGGCCTTCGTTAAATCCTTAGGTATCAACCCTATCTTCTCCTTTATCCTCCTAACGAATGCTTCTTCACGCGCTAGATCCCCATAGCCGCAATCCTTAAGTATCTCAGCGGTAATCGAGTTGGCATCTCCCCCTCCACGATTTATAGCGACAACAGCATTCCTTATTGGGTATCTTGAGATTGGACATACCTGCGTATTTCCGTGTCCAGACTCTAAGACTACGCATGTAGGTATCTTCTGCGCTATCGCCACCGCGAGGGGCTGAGGTATTATCGTAACAGCCCTTACAAGATTCTCCTCCTCGTCTATTTGTCGGTAGATCTCGAAGAGCCGCTCATACATGTATCTCGGCGCTATCGATGAGAGTGAGGCTACAACATAGAATCCATCAAACTCCTTTTCGGGGGGCTTGAAAGATTTCAATCCATACTTCGTAATCTCATATACAACCCTCCACGCTCTCTCATCATTCTTCCTGATGATGCCATTCTTCATTGGATATACCATTCTTAGAGTTAGATCCTCCCTGCTTCCGAGGTATAGGGGGATCTCCTTCCCAACTACAACCTCTCTGGGAGCCCCCATAATCCTATACATTAGGGAATCAGTATCAGGAAAATATCCCCTATTCTCTATTATCTCAGGAGTCTCCCCGCATGTTATGGGTCCAAACTTAAAATCTGACGTTCCATAATCCGCTCCGAACGTGTATCGGCGCTTATACTCCTCGCTCATAACTTCATCAGCTTCTTGATCTCTCTTCTATAAAATCTCTCCAAACACATCTTTAAAGCATTTCTCTGAACATCTGACAGCGACAAGCCCTGCAACTCGGCCATTTTTAGACAGGATTCCCTATAGCATAGTGGAATCCTGACTGAGATGACGGCCATCGGTTCCTCCTGGAATATCGCCCTTAAAATTCCACTTGGCTCTCTAGAGTCCTTCCTGAGGGTTCCGAGGAGATTCAGCATTCCCCTACTAGGATAGGCCGTTAACTTTAGTATCTGACCGCCCACGTCGAGTATGCAGCTAAAAGTCTCCTCGGTCTCTCCAAGCCATGCCAGACCGAAGTTTTTAGTCCAGCTTCTCAACCTTTCAAAGTCAACGTTTCCCCGTAGGCTGCAGGAGAGATCGCAGTATCCGAATTCTTCAGTCGATGCCATGAAGATCTCATCGAGGAATTTGGGCCTCTGAGTTGAGAATCTGAACGGCACCCTGACTTTTCCATCCTCAACCTCTGGAATGAGGAATTGGGAGATCCTCCCATCCTCGAAGATGTAGAATCCCCCCTCCTCCCCCTTGAACCTTACTCTCTTCTTGAGTAGATCCACGAATCTAAGCCAGTAATCATCCCCGCTAAAGTTTGACCTTCTCTTCATATAACATGTGATCTGACCAGAAATCGATATATCCCCAACTATTATTGAGCACCCCTCTTAAAGCCGTAAACGCCACATAAATATTTGATGATGGGCATTTTAAGCCTTTTTTATCCGGCCATCCAGGTCTAATCCTCGGCTGACGGACTGAACCTCAATACTCTACTCAAGAACTTTATCTCACCAATACTGGAGTAGTGTCCATCAAACCACACGTAACGAGGCTAGAAAAGCCCGCTCCTAGTATTCATCGGCTTCCAGCTGCCTATCCCAAACTCCGCTTAGATCTAAAAGCCAAGGCTTGCCCCGGTGGAATTGCTGTAGAACACCAATATTCGCATTCTCAGCCTACAGTGGTCTTTATTTTCAACAAGCGCCTCAGATAACCCTTAAACTCTTCCTCTTTTTCCCTAATCTCCTTAGATTCTATTTTTCCTTGCATTTAATAGTCTCTTTTATATACGTTTTGGCTATAGGCTTCTCCGCGGCCTTCTTCTCTGGCTTCTTCCTCTCGAGGTCTATTCGTCACTAGGGTCTTTGTTTCATGTTCTTCGAGAGCATCGCCCCAAGCAAATCCGCCTCCGAATCTATAAAGATATAGGTTTAATGCTATCGTTAGGTATCCTCCAACCGTAAGGAAGATTATGGATATGAAGATCCTGATGGCTTGATGTCCAATCATTAGGTTGGTGAATCCGAGAAGCCTGTCAATGAAGAATCCGAGCAACACGCAGAGTGCCGGGATGATTATCATGAAAATGAGGAATGCAGAGATAAAAATTAAGGCTTTCTTCACTCTTCCCTTCATTGTCAGAATCACCCTAAAAATGGCAGGTAATATAAAGCTTATTTAATCCAGCCAGTCATGTGCTAATAAGGTCTCTCTGAAACGTTCTGGAACAGTCTTCCCATGATATTCCTTATCTAAAAGTTCTTAATGAAAGCTAATCGGCTTAAATATTGAAGGGAATATTTGAATGGCGGGATAAACGGCATGGATGAGATCGTAGTAACGGAGGATCTATGGAGGATCTACCGTATTGGAAGCGTTGACTACCCGGCTTTAAGAGGCGTCAACATGAAGATTTACGATGGTGAGTTCGTAGCTCTTGTCGGTCCATCTGGATCTGGAAAGTCCACGTTGCTTCACCTTATAGGCGGTCTTGACAGACCCACAAAGGGGAAAATTATGGTTGAAGGCGTAGATCTCTTGAGTCTGGGAAGAAATGAGCTTGCCGAGTATAGAAATGAGAAGATAGGCTTCGTCTTTCAATTCTTCAATCTAATCCCATACTTGACGGCCGTTGAGAATGTTGAGCTCACGATGTCGATATGCGGTTTGCCTCCGAAGATCCGTAGGGCTAAAGCTTTAAGGCTTCTCGAAGCCTTCGGTCTATCCGAGATGGCATATAAGAAGCCTACAGAGCTTAGCGGAGGAGAGCAGCAGAGAGTTGCGATCGCGAGGGCGCTGGCTAATGACCCAAAATTAATACTTGCAGATGAGCCTACTGGAAATATCGATAGCGAATCGGCCAGAACAGTCGTTGAGGCCTTCAGGAGGCTTGTCGATGATAAGGGAGTTTCAGTCATAATGGTTACGCATAACCTTGAACTTACAAGGGCTTGTGATAGGATCATCAGGATTAGGGATGGAAGGATAATTGGAGTGGAGAGTAGTGGATGATGAGGAATAGGATTCTCTCTCTAATAATCATGTTGACTATTCTATCTTCATTTTCAGCATTTCCTTCCCAATGTGAAGAGGAGGAAGTCCACTTCAGAGTCCTTAAGGTTTATTGGGGAGATGGTCAGCCCGTAGAGGTCTCGCCTGGAGAGACCTCGCAGCTAACGGTGATCCTAAGATACGAGATGAGTAAATCCCTAAATAACCTCAAGGCGGCTCTATCCCTTCCAGAAGGCTTCGAGGCGATTGGAGGGGGCAACGAGTCGGTAGTAGTCTACACAAAGACTATAGTTAAGGGCTCAATATTGGAGCTTAGGTTCCCATTGTTCATAGGTTCAAACGTCACTCTTGGGAGCTACACTGCGAATTTAACGCTTGAGTACTTCATCTCTGAATGTACAATCCTGAACTCCACAGTTACCGTCGAGTTTGAAGTTACTGGAAAACCAGCATTGGCCATTAGAGCCCTAAATGATTCGCTACGTCAGGGAGAGCAGAGAGTCCTGCTTCTCCTATTGAATGAGGGAGACGCGTCGATGCACGGCTTCAGAATAACTAGAATACATTCATCAACCATATCGATAGAGCTGGCGAGATACGAGTTGATAGGCGAACTAAAACCTGGAGAAAACTTAACTCTACCAGTAAGATTGTTTGTTCCTCCCGGCTTAAGCGGGAAGATAGCATCCCTAACCGTTGAGGGATCCTACCTCGGCCCGACAAATGTAGTATACTCGTTCTCAAAGAGCATTCAGCTTCCAGTTAAGCCTTCTAATCCAGCCCCGCTGAGACTGACTATTACTCCTGGAGAATTGACTATCGGCAGGAGAAGCAGGATAAGAATAAGATTGGAGAATACGGGCGGCCATAGTCTCTCTGAAATTGAGATGTCACTATCTCCCGAAGGCGCCCTAAAGATATTTGGGCTTACAAGTTTCTACATCGAGAAGTTACCTCCTGGAGAGAGCAGGCTGATCGAGACGGAAGTCTATGTTCCTTTAGTCGCGTCTCAGACTGCGTCATTGAAGGTTGCAGTCACGTATCTGGATGATGATCTCTGGGTATCTAGGAGTGAGACTCATCATCTAAGCGTTCTGCTGAGAGGCTTCATCGATATATCCCTGACGGATACCGCCGTTATTCCATCCTCTCCAACGCCGGGAAGCCCGTTCTCCATAACGATTACCATAACTAATATTGGAACATCAACTGCATACGCGGCGTATGCCATACCAGACTTGAGGGGGCTGCCGCTCAGATCCTTCGGTCCAAGATCCGTTTATGTCGGAAATATAGAGACTAATCTTCCAACAACGATCACAATTAATCTTCAACTTGAAAATACAACTCAAAGAAGGATAGTTCTGCCCGTCATCATAAGATACTTGGATAATCTGAGAACTCCACATAATGTCACTTTCAATATTCCAATAAATGTTGCTCCGCTTATAAAGCCTGAGATCCACGCGTCTAAACCTCGAAAAACCGGCATGAGCATACAGGATCCGCTATTGCTCGGCATAATAGCCATCTTAATAGCAGCTGCGGTAGTGATAGTCATAGCCTTGAAGAGGTGGCGATAGAACGAATGAGGATCCCGGACATACTCGCTCTTTCTTGGCGTCAATTAAAGGAGCGTAGGCTTAGAAGTATACTGACGATACTTGCAATCGCAGTGGGCGTAACGACAATAATCGCCCTATCAGCTCAAGTTGAGGGGGCGAGGGCAAATATAATCCAGAATCTCGGTAAGCTCGGACCCAACACTATAATAGTCACCGTTCGTGGGAGGATGATGCCCTTTACGGATGCCGATGTCGCGAGGTTAAGGGAGCTGAGTGGAGTCTCAGCTGTTAGGCCGATGTTCATCATGGGAACTAATATCGCTGGATTGGAGGATTCCGTGACGCTCCTATGCATATCATCATCGGATCTCAAGAATCTGCTCGGTGAAATAAAGCTGATCGATGGTAGCCTATACATGGATGTCCCAGCCCCTCAAGCATTAATAGGCTACAATATCGCCTTCGATGAGGCTGGAGAGGTGAGGTATAGGGTTGGACAGCCGATGCTTCTCGGCGAGATGAGTCAGAAAAGATACAAGGCTGGTCGAGCCGTATCCGTTAGGATAGGCAGAGGAAATATAATATCAGTCGTTGGAATCCTAGACCTTTACGGGACATCGCCGATGAGGATAAATGTTGACGAAACAATCTTTATACCGATAGAGTATGTGAGAATGTTCATTAAGACAGGTTCATACAATGTCGTATTGGTTGAGGCTGAGGATGCTGAAAGCGTTGATCAAGTTGCAGAGCTGATCCGATATGCCTTCGGCAGAAGAGTGAGCGTGACGCCGATAAGGCAGATCGTGGAGACGTTCTTCTCTGTAACGGCGCAGATAAACTCTCTCATCATCGGAATTGCAAGCACATCATTCATAGCTGCTGGGCTGGGAACATTCAATATAATGATGATCTCCGTCTTGGAGAGAGTTAGGGAGATAGGGATCCTAAAGGCTTTGGGAATGAGGGATAGGGAGGTTCTATCGCTATATATGATCCAAGGCGTCCTAATAGGGATGATCGGAAGCATCGTGGGAGCTCTGCTCGGCTTTGGAATGGCATACGTTATGCCCTACATGCTGGGTAGCTTCACTCCAAGCCTCATGGGAGGGCCGGGGAGAGCGCCATTAGCCTTCACATTCAATCCAATCTTAAATCCCATATACATAGGCTTGGCAATGTCGATATCCATAACCGTAACGTTGCTTTCCAGCGTATATCCAGCGTGGAGAGCAGCTAGACTTGATCCAGTCGAGGCTCTAAGATACGAGTAAACGCCAAAATTAACTATAAAAGCCACATTCATAGTATTGCTTTTCTGGGAGAGAACTAAATGAGGATATTAGACGGCGTATACCTTGTTGGGGGAGCCGGATATAACCTCTCAGGGGGATGCAATGTCTATCTCATCGATGCCGGGGGAGAACTCCTCCTTATAGATATTGGATCGGAAGGCGACGTGGGGCTCATAGAGGAGAACATCAGGTTTGAGGATCTAAATCCTAAAGATGTATCGGTGCTATTTATAACCCATCCGCACACGGATCATGCTGACGGAGCGGCTAGGGCTAAGAGGATCTTCGAGTGTAAATTAGCCGCACACAAGATTACAGCCGAGATTATAGAGAGCGGATTTAAAAAGAGCCAAAATAAGCCTCAGCCGGCTCAGGTTGAGATTAAGCTGCATGGAGGCGAATCATTAGCTTTCGGAGGCCTTGAGGTTCAAGTCTTGGATACGCCGGGACATACGAGGGAGGGAGGCGACCTGTGCTATCTAATCGAGGCTAATGGCAAATCAATACTATTCACGGGAGATACTGCCTTTAAATGTGAGAGGGGATTGATGGGAGGTCACCCCGTCACTGCTTGGATCGGAAAGCGAAGCCCAAAGGAGATAGAGACTTATCTTAACTCCCTAAGAAGCCTCTTGGAGATTGCGAAGCCTGATATTCTGCTGCCAGGGCATGGGCTTCTAGCATTGAGGGAAGGCTGGAGAGAACTGGATGAATGCATAAGGATAGTGGCGAAGCATCTGGAGGAATACCGCTTGACATGAAGATCTCAAGTTTAACCTTCACGGCGTCAAGTCAAGAATCTACCATAGGCCTTCATGGTCTCGGAGAGGACGAGGCCATTAATATCCCTCTCTGGATCACACCTTATACTCTCGATCACTTCTGGGCATTCTCCCTCTCAAGAATCTTAAGTTCATATTGAAGAAGTGAGATCGCCTCACGATGGATAGCCGCATCACCTTTTATTCCTTCTCCAAAGAGGAGGGATTCGAGGGTATCAGATGAACCCTCAGGTTCGCCTCTATCTCCCTCTCACGTAAGACTCCGAGAATGATCTTCCCGCCCACAACATTCTTTTTGAGCGGTCTAATCGCGGCTTGATGCCTCAAAAATTTGCATGCTAATCCTTGCAGGTCTCTTTAATGATCTCTTTGGCAGTTCTCCTCACGGCTTCTTCACTGTTAAGTTTGGGTCTCCATCCGAGAGACTTCAATCTCTCTATTGATAGGCGCATATACTTCACATCTCCCCTCCATCCTCTTCCCCCATCAACTCCCCCAGTGAAATGATACGATACGTTGGTTAATCCCATCTCCTCCACGACGATCTCGGCTATCCTCCACACCTCTATCCAATCCTCAGAGCCAATATTGAAGAACTCAACCTTATCCTCGCATTTCTCTACGAGCATAGAGAATGCCAATATAAGATCGTCTATGTAAAGGTATGATTTTCTCTGTTTTCCATCACCTAAAATCTCAAGTTCACGTGGATTTCTCCTCAGTTTCTCTATAAAGTCGAATATGACGCCGTGTCTGCTTCTCGGACCTATAATATTTGCTAATCTGCAAATCACGGCCTTAAAGCCGTAATTGTATGCATATGAGCATATCAGTGCTTCGGATGCCAGCTTCGAGGCTCCATAAATCGATATGGGCTTTAATGGAGCATAATCCTCCGGCGTTGGGATCTCAGCGGCATCTCCATAGACCGTCGATGAGGATGTAAAGACTAGAAGTTCAGGGCTTCCATAAAGCCTCATCGACTCAAGCAGATTATAAGTCGCTAAGACGTTCTGTTCAAAGTGCACATTAGGATTTGAAGCTCCAATCTTAACTTCGGGATTCGCTGCTAAATGGAATATGACGTTACTGTCCTTAACTGCCATATGGAGATCCTCCATTCTCAGCATATCCCCCCTGAAGAATTCGAATGATGGATCATTCATCCAGCGTTTTATGTTGTCTATTGATCCGCCGCTGAGATTATCTATCACCCGGACATTCAAGCCTGAATTCATCAGTGCATCGATGAGGTGGCTGCCGATGAAGCCCGCCCCTCCAGTTACGAGGATTCTGTCTTCGCCATCAAGTCCTCCCCATCGCATCTTTATCCTCCCGCATAAATCATTCTGTACATACATGCCAAAAAGATTATTATCCATCTGAAAATTCAATTTATGCTGGGTGAATTGGCTTTTAATTATTCTTTGGGTGATGATGAGTGTCTTCCAAGAGAAGATATATTGATCTTAGGACGGCATTGAAGAATTATCTGAAGGAGCAGGGAATAACATTATCGGATCTTCTGAGTATGATGGATGAGGATAAGGAGGGGATAATGGACGCTCTTAAAAAGAGGGTTCACTTGAACGAGAGGCAGAGCAGAATGCTAGAAGAAAATCTGACTAGTAAGCAATTGAATCTCCTACTCTTCGTTATTCAGGCATTTTATATACTTAATCCATCCGGGCTCTATAAGGATCTGATAATAGAGCCGACGAGGGAGGATGTCATGTATGGAGACAAGGTTACATTTGAGGGATGTAAGATGATACTGGAGGCTCTGCGAATATCAACTATGGGCTTGAAAGGTTAGCGTTAAAGCCTAATCTCTATTATGTCCCCGTCCATTAGGGTATGGTTTGATCCAACCCTCTGACCGGGATACTTGGCGCTTGGACCCCAAATACGCGCATACTTAAACTCCCTGTAGAGTTTGCTGTGAAGCTTCTTTGCGGCCTCTATGACCGTTGATCCCTCCTCGATCACCAGGGGCTTGGGGGAGGGCTTCTTCTCTCCAGGCTCCTTCGCATAGACACGAATTATCCTAAGCATCCTGAAGATTTGTTGGCCTATATTCTCTAGGCCTATTCTCTGATTGCATGACACTGGGATCAAAGGAATCCCATCTTCATTGATGGCCTCCCTTAGCCTAGACAGATTCTCCGCGGCTCCAGGAGCGTCCAGCTTATTCGCGACGAGGATTGTAGGCTTGAATGTAAGACTTGAGAAAAGCGACTCCTCAATCATGTCTAACGTAACTTTCCCGCGTATTTTAACGAGGGCGGAGTTTATCCTATAATTTGAGAGGAGCCTCCTGACATCATCAAGTGTGCAGTCAACTAATGTTCCCCCGCCGATCATCTGCACTCCCGCCCCGCCGCTCCTCCTGATGACCTCAACTTCTCCCTGAGGCTTCTCGATCATTATTCCTGCCCTCTCAAGTTCTGAGCGGAGCATATTAAAGTCTCTGAGGGGATCCCCCGATAGGTCAACCATCAATATAAGCCCATCAGCATTTCTGGCGAGTCCGAGAATTTGGGGGCCCTCCATCCTGCCATCGGATGCGCCCTCAACGAGCGCCGGGGCCTCGACGAGCTGGAATTGTATATCCTTGTATGGGAGCATGCCGACGATCGGCCTTCTAGTCGTGAAGTATACTGGGCTTATCTCAGCCTTCGCCCCGGTTAGGGATGTGAGTAGGCTGCTTCTCCCAACATTTGTGGGGCCTAGAATCACGATCTGGCCTGCCCCTTCCTTTGGGACTGAGAATCCGCCGTATCCCCCTCTTCTCTGCATCCTCTTCCTTTCTAATTCCCTTTCTAGAATCGCTATTCTACGCCTCACATTCGCTAGTAGATGGCTTGTCCCCTTATGCTTCGGGACGAGGGAGATGAATTCCCGCATAAGTCTTATCTTTTCTGGTATGGACTTGCATGCTACAACTTCAGCCCATTTAGCCTTGGCCTCAGCTGGGAGATTCGTTACCATGCCTCAACAGCCCATGAGGCTCCACTATAAACGTTACGATATTATCTCAGCAAAAAATTTGTCTTTCCTTAATATGCTCTAGATGAGCCCTAAAATTAACATGCAAAATAATGGGGGATGGAATGGCCTACTCTGGAAGCATGGCCTTGAATAGTTTCTCCACGGCGTCTATACGTGCCCTCTGAGCTAGGATCACGCGGTTAGTTAGGCTTAGAGCCTCCTCTGGACACCATTCTACGCATTGAGGCTTCTTGTCCTCTCTGTGGGAGCATAGGTCACAGACCATCACTATCTTCTTGTCCGGATCAAGCGTTAAGGCGCCGAAGTCGCATGCTTCAATGCACCATCCGCAGCCGTTACATTTGTCCTCATCCACGATTATCATGCCTGTCTCCTCGGATTGCGTTAATGCATCTCTCGGGCATGCCTTAACGCATGGAGCATCCTCACATAATCTGCATGTTATCGCAAGATTAATAGTCGGGTATATTCGGACAACCCTGATCCTAGACCTTAATGGATTGAAAACTCCACTGTGCTCGAATGCGCATATATACTCGCATATTCTACATCCAACGCATTTCTCGGGATCCGCGGCTACAAATAGATGTCCAGTCTTAGACATACATTCGCCCCCTACTTCTCGGCTTCTCCCTTCAATTTAGGCTTAACGATGTATGTATACTCCTCTAGACCTAACTCCTTAAGCTTTTCTATCGTTGGAACCCCCCCTCCCGTCCATCCTCTGGTTGAGTAGTAGTCGTCTAGGAGGAAGTCAAGTTCCTCTTGGCTTACATAGCTTCCCTTAGCCACTCCTGAGGGTATCGGGAGATTCATTACTCTCGGCGGGAGATGATCATCCTTTCTGGTTAATCCCTCACGTATATTGTATAGCCTTCCAAGATTGCTTATTCTCTCTCCTACCTTACGTAGCTCCTTTCCAGTCATTGGTATTCCAGTTACCTCCCTATAGATCCTGGCCATGCGGTCATAATCCCATAGGCGCCTGCTGAACTTGCATATTATCAAAGCGTCGAATACGCAGTATACATCCTCATCCTCCATGACGAGTTTCCCCCTGCCCTTCTCAACCTTAAATCGATCCACCCTGCCACTTAAGTCGTGGCCGTAGCTTCCATGCCTCTGATGGTCGGCTCCCCTTCTCGAGACAGCGTAGCCTAACGCGCATGTCTTTAGACCTCTGAGATCATAGCCGGTAGTCTCTACTCCCTTTATGTGACTTGCAAACTCCTCTGATCCCTTACCTATCTTCTCAGATGCCCTCTTAACTCCCTCTGCCAGGACATCTCCTATATCCTTCCTTAGCGCTATCTTCTCGACCATGGCTACCATGGCCTCATAGTTTCCGAATCTAAGTTCGAGGCCTCCTGTATCCTTCTTGTCTATTAGGCCTCTCTCGAAGCACTCCATGGCGAATCCTATGATTATTCCAGTGCTAATCGCGTCTACGCCGTATTTGTCGCATAGTTCCTTAGCCTTTATGACTCCCTCTAATCTATCCACGCCGCAGTATGGACCGAAGGCCATGAGCGGCTCGTAGGGTATCCTCGCCGCTGTTCCCTTCCAAGGTCCATCCTGTATGAGGGCTATGTGCTCGCATCTCATCGGGCATGCTTCGCATCCTTGAATTTTAACCACGAAGTGCTCATTGAGGTATTCTCCGCTTACTAGCTCGGCTCCCTCGAATGTTGCGCTCTGATAATTCCTTGTTGGAAGGGCTGCAGCCTCATTTAGTGGGATGACGTTAGCTGGCGTTCCAAGAGTTCTATACTTCGCCGTTTTTGGGCTTTTGCTCATCTCCTCATATAATTCTGCGCAGTGCTCCCTCAGCCCATCTGGATCGGCAACCTCAACATCACGGCTTCCTCTGACGGCAACTGCCTTCAGATTCTTTGATCCCATCACTGCTCCTAGACCCGTTCTGCCAACGGCCCGCCAATGATCATTTATTATGCTTGCAACCCTAACGAGCTTTTCTCCCGCCGGTCCGATGGTAGCTATGCGTATGTAATAGTCGCCTAGCTCCTCCCTGATCATGGTTTCGGTTTCCCATGTAGTCTTCCCCCAGATGCGCCTTGCATCCATGAATTGTATGGAGTCATCATCGATCCAGAGGTATATCGGCTTCTCGGATCTCCCCTTAATCACGAGGATGTCGTAGCCTGCCCGTTTCAGCTCCGGCCCGAAGAATCCAGTGCTGTATCCTTCTCCGAGAAAGTTTGATTCAGGAGACTTTGCGAATGCAGCGTATTTTCCGCTTGTGGGAGCCATGGTTCCAGCCAATGGGCCGACCGCGAAGATCAGTGGGTTCTCAGGGTCAAATGGGTCTATTCCGGGGGGCTGCTCATCGAGTAGCATCTTTATGCCGAATCCCGCTCCCCCAACATATTTCCTAGCGAACTCCTCGCTTAGAGGCTCAGTCTTATATGTCTTCCTTGACAAGTCAACCTTCAATATTCGCCCTGCATATCCATACAAGAAGATCCCCTCAAGTCCCCATCTTCTTGTAGGAGAATGAAGTCATTAACGTAAATAACCTTTTTTATTACTTTTTTATGAGGCTACACTAAGCTTTTCGGGATCAGCCTCCCAGCTGCTTTGGATCCGATTCAAGTCTAACTCCGCCGCCGACCCTAGATACCCAGCCCTCCCTCGCATTTGCCTCTAAACAGGCATTTATAACATTTCTTCCATGCTCCTCATCCTTTACTAGGGCTATGATGCTTCCGCCCATCCCCGCGCCTGAGATCTTAGCCCCGTATGCCCCCGCATCTAACGCTGCACTGCATATCTCATCGAGTCTTGGAAGGCTGACATCATATAGGTCTCTGAGGAGGGAGTGCTGCTCATTCATAACCTCCCCGAGGATCATGTATTTACGTTCATGGATGGGAGCGTTGCTTATTCTCCTCCATCTCTCCTCTCCAAGCATCCCTTTGGCTTCGCTTCTGCCTATACTCTCTCCACGTAGGATCTTTAATGCAAACTCCGTCCACCTCTGCATTCTAATGGTGAAGATTATCCTCTTCCTAGCAGCCTCGTCTAGCTTAGCGAGGTGATCCTCCAATTGTTCCTCATCTATATTCTCCCACGTGGGCTCATCGAATCTGTAGCCCAAAAGAGCCTTCAGGCCCCTCGGAACATCCGGGTCCTCCATTAGTGCTCTAAGCGCTCTATTTATTTCCTCCTGCCTCCTCGGATGTATGTCGGCTGTTGAATGTCTAATTCCAGAATCGATTATAGCGAATGTTAAATTCCTAAATGGTAATCTCTCGACTCTGTATGGCGGTCTGCACTCAAGCTTTACTATCCCGCCATAGGAGACTCCATACTGATCTAGCCTTCCACATGGAATTCCAACCTCTTCATTCTCGGCTGCGAATGCTATCTCAGCCAGATCCCGCCTTGAAAGTCCCAGTCCATAAGTGACATTTAATAGGTATGTGAAGCCAACCTCTAATGCCGCGCTGCTTGAAAGCCCTGATCCTATAGGTATATCGCTCTTAATGGTAACCTTCATTCCACCGATCTTCTCGGCTAATCCTCTCTTCACCAGCACATTCACCACGCCCCGTAAATAGTCCCCGAAGAACTTTCCTCCAGCCATGTCGTTTATTCCAATGGCGAATGAATCGGTTGAGGGCTCGCCTCTACCCTCAAGATCCAACGATCTCACATGGAATCTTCTATCGCTGATTGTCTCTCCGTAAAGATACATTCTTAGGTTTATGGCTACTGGAACCACGGGTAAGCCCTTATAGTCCTGATGTGTATTCAGGAAGTCCGCCCTTCCAGGAGACGAGACTCTCACTCTACGCATATTAATTCCCTCTCGGGCGATCTGCCTCTGCATGCATTATCTCATGCCCATATCTCTAAGTAATTGAATCAGTATGTCTGGTCTGTCGCTTCCAATGGCGTCTACGCCTAAGCCTATCATCTTCCGCATCTCTTCAATCCTGTTGGGGTTCCAAACTGCAACTTCCAAGCCGCTTCTATGCGCCCCTTTTATGAGCTCAGAATTTACATTTCGATAGTATACATGGATGGAGTTAGCATGAACTTTCAAGGCTCTCTGAAGGATGTCTTTAGGAACGTCGAAGAATAGCGCTCCAGTCTTTATGTTCGGGTTGAGATCATACACTTTCTCTAGCAGTTCATGTAAAAACGAGATCACTATAACATCCTTTTCAGCGTTAAGTTCATTTAGCAATTGAACCGTAGGCTCAGTAGCCTCTGGAACCTTAATTTCAATCTCCAACTTCGCCTTTCCCATGGTGAACTCCAGAATCTCCTCGAGAGTCGGTATCTTCTCACCCATACCCGCATCAAGGCTTCTGAGTTCATTTAGTGTCAATTCGCGGACATATCCATGTCCATTCGTAGTTCTATCTACGGTCTCATCATGCATGATGACTAATCTTCCATCCCTTGAGACTCGAACATCGACCTCGACTCTATCGACTCCGAGCTCAATAGCTCTTCTAACTGATCTTAGCGTATTCTCAGGCTCTAATCCCGCCGCTCCCCTATGCCCAATAACTTCTATCATGCTTATCCCCCCATGATCTTAGGGTTACACCTTATATTATCAGCCTCATCTTTCAGGCCTGATCTCTAAGCGAAGAAATAGTATGTATGAGGCGACGAAGCAGAAGATTAAGGCCGCGATTATCGCCGTTATATTAGGCCAGATCGCCAATAGGCTTTCAGCTAGAGTTAATGATCTAACTGGCCTCTCAAATCCGCCTGATGGATTAGAAGTTAAAATTAGGTTGCAAGCTTCGCTGTAGAGGTATGCTGGGGAGAGCTTCTGAATATTCATTTGGATCTGCACTCTCCTACGCATCGCCTCCTTGAATTCCTCCGACTGAATTACCTGTGTAATGTTTCCATCAGCTACTGTTGGAATTCTGGCTGGAACGAGTAGGAAAGCGATTAGGGCTGCTACTATTGCGATTATTATCGAGAAGAATAGCCATGTCGTAACTGAGATGAGCATTGAAGTTGAGGTCTTCTTAGTGACGGTTGAGTATAGCAGGCCTAATGCATGCCAGAAAGCTAAGTATAGGATCGTAAATAGTGTGTAGATCACTATCCTTATTGATTCTTCGGCTGTCGGTCCGAATCCCAGTATATAGATTGTTACTCCGCACATTATTCCGATGGTTGTTGTGGATAGTAGCGAAAGAGCTATTGTCCCAGCCAAGAACTTGCCGTTTATGACAGAGTCCCTATGTATTGGCTGGGAGAGTATCACTGAGAGGGTTCCGCTGGCTCTCTCCCTATTTATCGAGTCGAAGCTCAGCGATAATCCTATTATAGGCCCGAATATGACCATTATCGCCGTGAATGAGAATCCGGATTGAGCCCCGGTAAAGGCGGCCATGAAGCCTAATCTCGGATGATGCCTTACATATTCTGCCCCTTGATGGGCGAGTAGTATTGAGAGGGATAGTATCAGAGCGAAGAGTATAATGTATCTTTTGCTTCCAAGATGATCCGTCAGCTCCTTACTGCATACGGTGATCATCCCAGCCATATCTCAGTCTCTCCTATAGAATCTAAGGAATATATCCTCTAGACCGTATTCCTTTGGCCTCATGAGCAGAATTATCGATCCGCTTCTTGTTATGGTCTCCGAGACCTCCCTCGCCTTATCCTTCTCCATGTGGACGTAAAGTTTATGATCCTCCTGTTTAACGAAGGATACGCCATCGATCGCCTCTATATTCTTGATCAACTCTGGATTCACATCTGTCAACTCAAACTCCATCACTACTCTTCCGCCGCCGAAGACTCTCCTGGAGAGATTCTCGATTGTATCTGCTACTACCAATCTGCCATCACGTATTATTCCCACTCTATGACATGTCTGCTGAACCTCATATAACAGGTGTGACGATAGGAAGATCGTTAATCCCTCCTCTCTGTTTAGGCGGATGAATAGATCCCTGATCTCCTTCGTTCCCTGAGGATCCAATCCTATGGTCGGCTCATCGAAGAACGCTATCTTAGGCTTCTTTATAAGAACCCCTGCTATTCCTAGGCGTTGCTTCATCCCTCTCGAGAATTTTTCAACCTTAACGTCAGCCCATCTCTTTAAGCCGACGACCTCTAAAAGCTCATCGATCCTCTTCTTCCTCTCAAGCCTCGGAATATCATTCAGCTGCCCAATATAATCTAGATTCTGCCTTGCAGTTAGATCCTCATAGTATCCGGCTCCCTCTGGAAGCAGGCCTGCTATCCTTCTTATTTCTCTCGACTCCCTTATGATGTCGTATCCTCCGACCTTAGCCGTTCCTGACGTGGGAACGGTTAGGCCCATAAGCATAAGTAGCGTAGTTGTCTTTCCAGCTCCATTCGGCCCTAAAAAACCGAATATCTCTCCTTCATAAACCTTTAGATTCAGTCGGTTGACAGCTGTTATATAGCCGTATTTCTTTGTTAGTTCAAACGTTTCTATTACAGTCTCAGGCATAACTATCTCCTCTTGAACTTCAGGAATGCCAATATGAGGAGTAATATCATGATTGCTATCAGGCCTAAGCCTATTAGCCCCCAAGATGTGGGAACAGTAACTGTTACTCTTATTTGAAGAGGATCTGTTCTCGTCTGATCGCTGATGCCTGTAATCGTGATCAAATAGTCCCCGGCGACCGTATTGCTCGGAACCTTAATCTCAACGTTGAATACTGAAGATTCCATCGGCTTAAGAGTTCCTATCTGAGCTGGAGATACGGAGCTCTCCCAGTCCTTGGGAAGTTCAACATTAAGCCTAACAGATGTTATCGGGGTATGCCCAGTATTCCCGATTCTAATAGTAAATGAGGTTGATCCTCCCGCGGTGACGCTCGTCATGAAAGTCGAAGATTTCAATGCCATGCGGTAGGAGCCTATGATCTTCGCTCTTAACTTTGTCTCAGCGTATACTTTTCCGCTCTCGGATACCAGTTGTATGGGTATAGTGTATGCGCCAATACTTACGGTGCTGGGCGGATTAGCCTCAACTACTAGGCTTTCAGAACTTCCAGCCTCGAGGTATATCTTGGATATCTCAAGGCCTCCAGACTTAAATGTTACCTTCCAATCCTCTGGAGGCTCAGCTGACAGATATAGGCTGACATTTGTTTCTCCAAGGTTCAGGATCGTGATTGGATATTCTAGGCTTCTGCCAGCCTCAACAGTCACCTCAAGGAACTTGACTGCTAACCTTATCTCCTCCTTAACTCCAATTAGGGATATGCTTAATGGAAGAAGATCAGCGGCCTTTCCATCTGATGATTCCGCCTTCACCGTTAGATTATATGTCTTCCCAGCCTCAGCCCATTCTGGAACTTCAGCCTCGACTATAAGGCTTACACTCTCTCTTGGACCTAAAATGACCTCTGAGATTGATTCTCCATTTACCGTCTTAATTAAGCCTGCCCAATCGGATGGCAAGGAGCTAAATGATAATTTGAATCTCATTTTGGTTCTGAATGGATTTTCAAGCGTGACCCTAAATTGGACTGTTCCGCCGGTTGTAACTGATTTTCCGGGGAACCTGCATGAGAGCAGATGCCCACTTGGCCGCCTAACATCAATGATAAAGTTTAACGTTGAATTTAACTCTCCAATCGCTACTAATTTGAGGCCGTATCTCCCCTCAGCCCATGCTGGAATTGAAGCTTCCAATCGTAGATTTAGGCTTCCACCCGATGATATCTTTATCTTTTTAACTTCGCGGCTGGCTTGATCTAAGATTTTGGCGGTCCATCCCGGTGGACTGGAAACCTTGAGTTCAATAATTTCTTCTCTTCCGCCTACATTGCTTATGAGGAATGGAAGCGAGATTGTTCCTCCAGAGTCTGCTGATAGGCTTAGGATCGTCGAGAAGAGCCTTATAGACCTAATAAGGGTTATGTTGCCCAGATCGACTCTGCCAGTTCCATATATGCCCACGTTTATCTTCTTGCTTGCTTCGGCGTACCCGCTCTTTACGAATTTAAGTGTGTATTCCCTTCCGACATTTAATTCCATGTTGAATGTGCCATTATGATCAGTCCAAACCCGTCCAACGTGAACTTCAATTCCATAGGTCTCGTCATAGGTGTATGCTTCAACCTTAATATTCTCCAGTGGGATGCCGTCCTCATCTACGACTCTGCCTGAAACGTTAACTGTAAGCGCAATGGAGGTTTTCACCCGCAGATACGGCGAGATTAATAATAAAAGGGAAATGACTAGAATAGCGGCGCATCTCGCTTTATGAATCAAAAATACCCCCCATAAATCATAAAGATATAATCTCTGAATAAATCTTTGTCTCCTTCGGCAGTCTTAAGCCAATAATTCTGGATTTAG
>Ga0190316_1000137_pt1 | contig 19094 bp, 19 predicted proteins | sample 48701112_MG_FD_161663 | JGI IMG/M metagenome (GOLD analysis project Ga0190316, IMG submission 161663) | Hydrothermal vent sediment bacterial communities from Southern Trench, Guaymas Basin, Mexico - 4870-11-1-2_MG | ecosystem: Environmental > Aquatic > Marine > Hydrothermal vents > Sediment ... | reverse complement strand
TTCAAGGTATTTGTAATCTATAATTACATGTTGTATTTCGTACATGATTTTTTCTCCTTTTTTGTTAACTAAAAAGGCCCTACGCCGTATTTCAGGTAAGGGCCTTAAATGTTTTTTATTGTGGTTTATTTTAGGCTGCTAAGCGCTGAATTCCCCATGCTTTCTGTTCTGGATGCCATTGGAAGCCAAGTCGTTTGAGTAGATGTCTATTCCTGTAGGTATCACCTTTCGCAAACACAAATCCATTTTCACGTTCATATTTCACATTTGGCAGACGAGGAAAATCATCTGTTTCTGTCTCTGCTTCCTCACTTTCTGCCGTTTCTGGATTTTGTTCTTCAGGATTTTCTACCACCCGCAAATCGGGACGGGTGTCGGGGCCTTTGTCAGTATCCACGCTATTGTATACGGCTTCCAGGTCGCCTCTGTATGCCGCAGAAGCAATCGAGAAGAGCGAAAATCCTTTTCCGATACCGTCAGTAATCGCACCTTTACTGGCATCGCCAACATTTGAATTCACTATAGTTGACTGACCGTATTGAACACCTTGGGAAAAGAATTCATCGTCTTCCTTGGCTCTCATGAAGACCTCGACCTTTGCTATTACCTGGCCGCTTTTACCGTCGTCTGTGTGGGGAATAATTTCAATGTCATGCAGCTTATAATGCCAGTTTTGTACTCCAAATACCTCATTTACGGCATCAATTAAGGGTTGTGACTTGTATCCGTAAAGAGCAGGTTGATTACCTACTTGCTTTTTCTGAATAATTGCTTTGCCTTGTGCTGCCAGCAAGCTATTTACTTTGTCTACCTTATCTTGAAACATATAATGCCTCCTTTTTTGAAATATCCCTGAAAAAGGACGCACCAATCCACTCGGATTAATACGTCCTTCAGGGTTTGCTCACCGGTTATCAAATTTGGATTTTTTAGTGCTGAATTAGAACTATTGAGAAGGGTTGATGATTGTGGCTGATTGTTTCGTAATAGCCGATGTTGCTCTATTCTCGAAGAAATCACCAAGAGCTGACACCTGCTGTTCTTTGGGACGATTGATGTAATGGTTAATAATGCCGTTTAATATCAGATTTCTTTTGGGCATTACTCTCAAATTGGTGTCTCTCAGGACATTCGTGCAAGCTTCGTGAAATCCCAAAAGTGAGGGCTCGCATTCCCCTCCAAAATACAGTTGCTCAAAACGTGCAAACTTGCTCGGGGGGAATACGCCACCAGCCATAGCATCTACAAGCAGTGCCTTGGCATCTATTTCTGGCAAGGTATAGTTTGTCAGGCTTTCGTGCCAGGCTTGAAATTCAGTTAATTTCTTAACCATTTTTCTCATTGCCTTAAATGCTAAGTACTCGAGTTCCTCGGTATCAAGGCCCTTCGTGTGCTTACGGAATTCTATATACTTGCCACTGAAAGCCAAGTTCGAGCACACAAATACTCTCGTACCGGCGACGATACCCAGTGCCAGGCTCTTATCCATAGAATTCCTGATACCCAATGACCAGCACATGTCAGCGTTCCTGTGGCTCAAATCCCATACTCCAAAAAACTGCATCCCTTCTCTGGCAAGAGTGTACTCGGAATTGACTATCTCCAATCCGACATTCTGGACACTGTTCCGCATCGCTGAGATAACTTCTCTATGATGCACTGGATGGAAAGTATCCGTATAAGGGACTTCTGGGACTTGGATAATTTCTGCTTCTGTGACTGTGTTTCCTAACATGGTAGTTCTCCTTTAAAATAGTTTGGGGCCACTCATCTCTCAACAAGTGGCCCCGTTTGTTAATATTTTGTTTACCTACGACCTTGGTTGATTAAGCTGCTTTTTTTACCTCCTTTCTGATTTCAGCCAAAACAAAATAAGGCCTGTTTGCTGGCTTGAATATTTTGATAGGTTTACCGTTTATGAAACCCTTACCTTTCCTATCATATTGACCAACAATCCTGTCTTTCCATCTCACAGAACCTTTAGAAAGATTGAATTTATTCCCGTCTACAACAGCAACGGCACAACTGGGTTTTTGATATATGCGAGCCCGAACGATAATATGTTCGTGGATTATAGAAGTTTCTGTATTATGCGTAGATATCTTGGTTGTAGTCCTGACATTTATAGTGCTTGATACTTCAGGCTCAGGTGCATCGAGAGCCAGAACCGATTTTACTTCTTGTTGTTTGTATGCCTCCCAGGCATCTTTAACAGAGGCGGTCTTCTCTTCACCCGCTAAAGCACGAGCCATCTCATACAGGATACTGTTTTCACTCTCGGAGAACGCAGCAAGTCCCCTGTCAGATAATTCACCCTCGACAGCCAGTGCTGTTTGCATCTTCTGTGCGATAAGAGAAAGGGCCTTAGATTGCATAGTGTCGGAATAGGAAAGATAGAATATCTTAACAGGTCTATCTTGGCCTATTCTCCAACTACGTCTGCTGGCCTGCCTAAGCGTAAAAATTGAGTATCCAGTCTGAAAGAATACAATTGTAGGGAACTCAAGAAGGTCAAGGCCTGTCTGAACAATCCGAGGATTGCAGATAAGACCGTCATAATCACCAGTAGAGATTTTATCCTGAAGCCACTTTTCTCTTTTATCCGGCTTGACTGCATTGCTTCTCAAGATAAGAGGATTTAACCCCCTGTCTTTAATCTTCTCACACAAAATTGGGATTAAATCTCTTGTCCCCGTGTGTTCTAAAAAGACAGCTACTCTGCGCCCTAAAGCTTTCTCAACTTCCAACATTTCCAGCAATTTTTCTTCTTTGGGCAACAGGTCAATATCGAGAGCTGGGGCATGGGCAATGATTTGTTCTTCTGTCTCCCAATGGCCGTAATCATTGACTACCCGTTTTTCCAAGGTGATGATTTCGCTTCTGCGACAAGTGTCAGGATAGGCAAGAAGACTTTGAACCATCTTCCCAAGAATGCGATGGTCCCCACGAGCCAAGGCACTTCGGCATTCTGATATGAGATCATCTTCAAGGACACTGTATGCTTCACTCTGCTCACCATTCATGTCCACGGAAACTACGATTTCATCATATTTTGGTAAGGCCGAGGCTACATCATTGAGCCGAATGAAGGCCGACCTTGAGAGAAGTAAGTCAGACAAAAGTAGGGGGGAGATACCAGGGGCCTCTTTGACACACACCCTGTTTTTACTGCCTCCAATGCTGGCCGTATTGTAATTGCCGTCTCTGTTTCTATATATGTGCTCAAGGACGCCAAACCGTTCTGCGAATGCCTGTGTCTTGCCATAGAGAATACCAAGTTCCCTCATTTGAGAAGGGAACATTCTCCACAGCAGGAAGAACAGGTCCTTGGAATAGCCACCCATAAGAGTTCCGGTTAAAGCAAGCACCTTCTTTGAACTTGATATAAGACAATGCATCGCTTGGCCTTGAGCCGTTAAGCCTCCCTTCAATTCATGGCACTCATCGAGGAGCAACACGTCAAAGAACTTATGAGGCAAATAACGCTTGATGAACTCTGCCTTGGCAAATCTATGCGTTTTGTCTCGATCAGCCTGCCATATTGGGGTATTACATTTGGGGCATCGAGGCTTTTTCTTAGGATTTGACGGCTCTAACTTCTCACCGCATTGAGGACATTCTGGATTACCAAAGCGGTCAACGCTCCAACCCGATGTTTTTTGGTAATGGAGCTTTGCTCGCTCCTTTCCAATTATGTAGATTTCAGTACCAACAGGCTTCTTTGGATTGTTCTTGAAGTCAAGCAACAATCCCAGCTCCTTGTTGTTGAGATTGAAGCACCTACATCCAGGCAAAGTTGCTGTAGCTTCCCTTTCCCATTTTTGTACCAAGTGTCCTGGACATTGGATTAAAATTCTCTTATTGGGCTTTGGATACAAATCTGCTATAGCCAAAGCCATAATTGTCTTTCCCGTGCCCATTTCACCTACGAGAAAGGCCGACTTATGGCCATGTTTGTAAAAAGCTTTCGCTATTGGCAAAATTCCCCTTTCTGTTTGAGCGGGGAAAGGCTTTCTGATGAGTTTTGTCAACTTTGTTTTGGCATTCCTGTCCCACTCATCTTGGTTTCCAGGTTGGTAGACAGGCTCCATGCTTTTCAACAGTTGCGATTTAAGCGTATCCCCAAATTCTTCAAGGAAAGTAGACAACCCGATGTCTGTAGTGGTTGTAAGCTCCATACTTTGAACCTCCTTTTAAATGCAAAAGAGGCGCTCCCCACCAAGGAAAGCGCCTCTTCAGCAAATTTTATATTTTCATCAATTATATTAAGATATTATATTTTACTCCTTCCAATACCTGTTCTGCCAGCTCTTCTTCATCTGGCCAAGAAATGAGATATGCATCCAGATTTTTTGAGCTATTGAATAACTGCTCATGGTGCAAGGCGTTTTCCCACAGCCAACTACTCCATTCTGGTTTGAGTGGAATGGCTGTTCTGGCATCTACTATGTTAAATGCCCGTCTCTGAGCTGTATTAAGGTCTGGCGCTATGATAACAGCCTGGTTCAATTCATCCTCTATGTCCATCTTTTTGCCGAACCAGCACGGGAGATATACAAGTTTGTGTACAACCCCTGCTTCAAACTTTTTGAGCACAGATCTGACCACTGACATCTGAAATGGACGTACAGCCTCAAATCGCATCTCCTCATAGGCACAATCAACCGCATGCCCAGCTATAATGGCACTGGATACGGCTTCCACGTTAGCGGCTGTACCAAAAAGTGAGGCCAGAAATAAAGTGGATGTTATGGAACCGTCAAATGGGTGAGTTGCGATAATTGCATCAGAGAAACACTCAATTCCCTGAAAGGATATTGTCATCATTGTCTTCTCCTTATTTTTTGTGAAGCGAGGAGAAGACGGACCCGTACGAACTTACGAGGGGTTTTCGCCTTCCCCCCGTAGTTGGTGGAGGGGTTTATTGGATTGTCATTATCTGCGCTGTGTTCATGTCAATCGCCTTCACAGTAATGTTATAGACGTCTCTGACCTTGGTAGTCGTAATTTCGGTTGCAGGATTGTGGGTCTGGCTCATGATCTTGTGGTCTTTGATTACTGTACCTTTTATGACTAAATGCTTGCCATTTTTCTTCACCGATCCGTTCATGAGCCCACCAGCTAAAACCAGACCCATGTGGCCCTGCAGAAGAGGTGCGAGAGGTCTTATTTTCCTCTCATGCTTTGGGTAAAATTGTTCAAGCAGATTAGTAAACAAGCCATCTTTATTAATTCGAGAGACCCAGCTATCAGGGTCTATTCTCCTGCTCTCAAATCTAAACTTTACTTTACCTGGTTCAGGCACCTGTAGACTACCCAGTTTGTTCATATGGCTTGTGCCAGGGGCAACAGACAAGAATTCATCAGCAGTCATGGAACTTACTCTTGTGAACTCTTCTGTCATCTTGTCTGCTACGGCCTTCCGCTGAGTAGCCCTTTTGGCTATCAGGACACATTGCTTAAATGCCTCAAACTCCTCTTTCGGAAATGCAAACAGACGCATCTCCGTGAAGTTCTTGGCAAGCAAAGAAGCTGAATATTTAAGAACGTTGTAAGGAATTATGTATACCAGCCATCCGTCATTCTGGAGCGTCCTGTAGTATTTGTCCAGGAACCTGACCTCAAGCCTCTGGGCTTTCTCTGTATCTGTCTCGACTACGTCATAATCGTATGGTGGATTTAGAAACAACAAACCAAAGGATTTTAGGCTTATTTTTGTCTCTGTGAGAGCATCCCCCCATAGAACATTATCTAACCTCTCCTTCGAGGCATTATGACGGTTTTTATCAAGCTCAACCCCGTATTTTATACCTCCTGTGTCCCTGGCGAGACAAGACAGTGATTTGCCTTCACCACAGCAAGGGTCTAATAGACGAGCACCAGGTGTTATCTCAAGGACTGACTTAATACTTTCCAGGACAGACAGCGGGGTAGGATAGAACCCTGCTTTTGCTTTTGAAGCTAAACGTGCCATTTAATTACCTCCTATATTCTCCTTGAAAAAACGCATTCATGACAGCGTGTTTTATCTCTGCATTTTGCACAAACCTCGGCACTTTCGATTGACTTTGCCGCATGGTCAAGGATCATTTTAATAGCAACCGTCATAGGCACGCCAAAATTCCAAGCAATGCGCCTCAGTGTGCAGCTATATTTCTGGTTTAGCTCAGGTGTATATGCCATTTTGATTACCTCCTAACTTACGTATAGGCGATTGAATGTAGAGGTCTTATTGAATTCTCCGCAGATTTCAGGATGCTCTGCCATGAGGGATTTTGTGTCCAAGCTTGTTCTTGTTGAAGACTTCAGCTTGATAGTATGCTCCCCTGCTTGAGCTTCGCCGTATGGCCGTACTGCCTCTTCAATAAGGGCTTTAAGGGTATCCAAATCAGCCTTGACACTTTTCTCAGTCTCCTTTAGCGATAGATACTCCTCCACCTCTTTTTGGATTGGCAGGTCCACCAAGTCCTGATTAACAAACTCAGGGCACGACTGCCGATAATGGCACCAGGTACATAAAGGGCCTTTTTCGGTATCAGGCTCAACGCCATCTCTCACGGCTGTCCAGATATGCTCTGCTTTCTGTACCAGTCCGTCAAACAGCGGGGGATTGTGCGAGTAATCGTTGAAGACGTGAAATTCCCCGCTGGAGAGGTCTATAACCAATACAGCACCTCTCACAGGTAGTGATGAGTTGTTAAGAGCAACAAGGCCTATCTGGAAATGGATTTGTTGTATCCACGATGGATAAGGAGCATCGGGAATATTGCTTACAGACTTTGTCTCCAATACCGCAATTTCATTCTGCCTGGAAAACATGAAGTCCAGATGCGCTTTGATATGAGGCAATTTAGGATGAATAATCTCAACTTGAGGGTCATATTTAATACCCGCATGATTGAGAGCTTTCTCAACTATGCGCTCAACCAGATTGCCCCTCTCAAAGCGAATAAGGGTCTGTAAATCATATGGTACGGGTTGAGTTTTAGACAGGACAACCTTCCGAGGACACTGACCTACGTCAGACGCTCCAACATATTCAGCCCTATCGCCAAGCTCTATTTTTGGCTGATTAAGATAGTTTTTCAGTATTATTTCCATACTCATTTTTTGCCTCCTGTTAGATGAATTTAAATTTTGATTTGACGACATAAATGGTTAAAAAATCAGACGTAATGAACTAAAAAGATACCCCCTTTCTATCTGATATTGTTAAATAATTTACCTTTCATATGAGATAGAAAGAAAAAGGGGGTTTAGGATAATTCGGGAAGCGCTTAATGTTTCGGGATCAGCGATAAGCAGGAAGAAAGGTTGCCACAGGTGGAGTAAGGCTTAAGCCTGCATAAGCAAGCTGGAGACATGGCAACCTAAACGAACATCAGCGCACGTTCTTATGACATTTCAAGGATTACTAAAAAGATGCCGAAAAAATGGGGATAGAGGGGGGGCTATACAGGATGGAAATAAGAATTAAAGCTACGTAATTATGGAGGGACCTTAACTCACATTTCTGGGAGAATTGGAAATCGAGTAGGTATGTCCTTGGAGGGAAGGGAAGACAGGTAAACTGATATTGTAAATGTTTCTTTAAAATAAAAGAGACGTTATCTTCTTGATTTTTTTATTAAATTTGTGTAAGGATTTTTTGATTTTCAGTGTCCTTTAAAAAGCAGACTTTGCTTAATATATGATGTTATGCATTTAAGGAGTACTAAATGAAAGCGTGGCTAATAACCTGGGAATGGGCAAACGATGCTACAACAGTAGCTGACAGAGTAGTTGGTGTACTAAATCCTAATTGGGGAGGTGAAAAAGTCGCTGATATTGTAGAATTTTTGTATTCGAACACAAATGCCTCAGTTGAACAACTTGCCTCTTATGCCAAAAAACGAAGCAACAATCCCTACCAAGCTACAAAGGAAGGAAGGAGAATTTTTTGTGGTCACAATCCAGAGCTCTATGCACGTGTTGTCTCTGATTTGAAAATTGATATCACCGATGATGGAAGAGAGATCATTAGCTGGAAGGAACCACCAGTCTATAAACTTGTAAATGGGGAAAAGGTTATTGAAAAAGAACCCCTGCCTGACGAATTTACTCGTCGCATCATAGGCCCCGTCTCGCATAAAGTAATTTGGGATAGAATAAACTCAAAATTCATAAACGGATGGGGGCCGGGCGAAATTCCAGGGGAATATGATTAAATGCTATAGATGACCTGATGGCATAATTGGGTAAAGGAACCTTCCCACGCTCAAATGATTTCAGGCCAGACCCAGACCTTGAGCCTGGCCAGAGGGCTGAAGGACTATAAAAGAAGCGGTTATGACAGGGGACATATGGCACCGGCAGGAGCTGCTCGCTCTGATATATTCGACTGCTCTCTTTTTTTGGCTTGGTCATGGATTAGACCTCCATCGCGTTATCGTCTTCGTGTCATTGTGTGTATGGCCGGGTTGCTCGATTGTCTTATCTCCCGACACTTTCAAATAATTTTTTCCATTCATTTAATACACGCTCTGGAACATCCCAAGTGATGTTCGATACGTTCTCCATGTAAACTCGTATAGTTATGTGTCCAGCATTTTTTATTTTTGTTTTTGCCCTTTCATTCAACCAAAATGAAGCCGAATTGGTTTGTGTCAGCAAACAAGGAATACGAGTAATTTTTCCATCTATTTTTATATCCAGCGCTTTGTCAGAAAAGAAACAATAATTTCTTCCAGTATGATAAAAGCCTAAATACGCCCCCTTTGTTGTGCACATCATTACAACAAATTGCCAAGGTCCTTCATCCACAAACTTTGAGAAAATCGTTGTCGTTTCGTCAAAATCATCATATTCTTTAATAATTTTTGAATTTCCTTGATTTACAATAAAAAATGATACCAATACAAAAATCGAGACAAAAACAAATGATTTTCTAAAATGTGTTAATCCGTTCACCATAATAAACCCTTCTTGTGTTTTGGTTAACGTGACCCATTATATACCCTACAAAATAACAAGCCTGTTTTAAGCTGATATAAGCCTGTTTTAAGCCTTGCTACGTGTGCTTGCTATGGCGCTGTTTCAATTCAGGTTATATCCTTATCAAAGCTCATTCTTCCACAAGTTTTTTAGACCGTCTGCATTTATTTGGCACAATGAACGTATCTGCTGGACACGGTTTTGAGTTTGGGTTGTCCTTCAGCTGATAGGAAATCGCTTTTCAGGGACCGCACAAAATGGACCAACATTCTGCCAACACGATTGAAACAATTAAGAAAAAAATAATATTTTAGCCATTGCTCCCCACGGAGCAGGGTTTTGAAAAAATTGCCACGCTGTTTGGCGCTCAGGTTGACCCGATGGTAGATTGCTTTTTTATTCAACAAAATCAGATTATTAAAGATCCTTGCCCAGCTCTTTCTTAATTTTGTTCATCCTTTTTCTTTTAGCCCGCTCAATTAATTCATCTCTTGCTTGGTCTCTCATTTTCATTATTGGCAAATATTCGTAAGTGATAAGGCCAACTTTTTTTCCTATATTTGTCCAAATAAGACCCACTTTCAGCCTATCACTTTTCCAAATCCAACTTTGCGCCAATAAATTTTTACTTTCATATTGAGGGGGGCCATATAAGTCAATATAATTCTGCACCAACTTATTGAAATCATTTCGGCAAGTTACATCGATAGCTAGAAAATAGAATTTACCATTAAATGCATAATACTCAATAGTGTCGATAGAACTACTACCAATTTTTAAGTGTTCATTTTTTCTTTTAAAGCTAGAAACTCCTAAAACATCTGGCTGTCCAACTTGAACCATCCCCTTAACGTTGGCAAGACATTGTCCCCATTTTATCCCTCTGAACTTATTAGGCTCATTTTGAAATGCATAAGTTATATGGATGAGACCTATAAGCAAAAAAACTATTATGAAGAATACATTTCTCATTTACTTCTCCGTCATCATCTCAATGTTGATACTTTTTTGTAACCGGATTTCGATAGACAGAACACGCGCCCAATCTTAGGGATTATATAACCTCGCTCACAAAGAGATTTAAAAGCAGTAAGATATTTGGCAGTATCTGTTGGGTTCCCTTCAACCAAAAAATCTTTGTCGCCGACCCTTACCCAGCAGCCATCTTGATCTGTAGCCAAAAGTGCAAAATAATTATTTTGTTTTGCCGTTTTTAAAAGAACCTTTTCCTCATTTGACAATGTCATGTCTTTACATTTTTTATAAATTGCCTTTCCACCTGCCAACGCTGTCTGGCATGCTGCAATTAAAGTTTTAATGTCAATATTTGGAACATCCATAATTCTCCTCCGCAATCTAACATTTACGTATAAGGCAATTTTGCTTGATATCCTGATATTGAATGGACAAACAGGCCAATTTTGCTTGATTTCAATATTTAACAAAAGCCTTACCTAATTTCAAATTTCCAGTTTCGATATCGGCATTCAATTCGATAATACACGCTTTTTTAAAAAAGTGTAAATTGGTAAATGAAGGATGCCAAATTTTGTCAAGCCCTTCAAGCTTTCTGAATGATGAGCCGATAAGGAAATCATAGATCCAAAAAGACTTTTTAACCGTTAGCCGTTGGCATCCCTCAGTCACCGGCTAACACCTCCTAAAGCCCCCTTGTCCCTCACTTTTCAGCTATAAATTCAACATAGCCTTTCTCGAAGAAAAAAGGCAGGGCCATAATGACCCTGCCTATAAGGACTTTTTTCAGCGGAATCAGAAATTGGGTTACGGAATATCCCACGTTCCATCCATCTTCAGTCGAATTTGGATATTCTGATATATTTTTCCATCTATGCAAACAGTCGGCAACGTCAAGACCGAACTCTCAAGATCAAAAGTTGGTTGATAAGTTGGACAAGTCTCAATCCTTTTGGTTGCATTGAAAGGTGATGGATCACCCCAGCCACTAGCACGATTACCAAAATCTCCATACATATAATTCCCAGTAACTGTCACATAAAAAGGATATGCATATGGGTCCGCTGGATCTATTATCTTGAATTGATTCTGATCTGGCATCCAGCTAACCGCCAAAGGTTCTTCAAATTTGTCGTAACCAATTGCTCCATTCGGGGTGATTTCGGTAAACGTCATTGTCGTATGACCGTCAGGAAAATTTACAGTACCAACACTTCCAAAATGGATAACCCCATCCCATGTTCCAAGTAGTACTGAAAAGTCCACTGCTTTACTGATCCCTGTCATACTAAAGACAAAAACTAAAGTAATAAAAATGGTTTTAAGTAATTGTTTCATAGTTTTTCTTCTTAAAATTTATATGCTTACGGTATGCTAATTATGTTAATAATGTTAAGGTCAATTTTTTATCGCTGAAAAATTGTTTATAGTTGTACATGAATAATCACTATCGTATTCGTCCCATCTATATTTTGCAGTTCCCCAAGCCATTGCTCCGTCTGTACTAAAACTGACATCAAAAGTTTCATAAGTTACCCCGTACTTTTCTTCAATGGTGGTTGTTATATGAATGGAGTAAAAATCACCTTCTTTAACCAATTCAGGAAATATCGGAGCCAAATAACCATCTTCGCCTTCAAGCATACTGAGACCATAAATAGTTAAATTATAGCCATCTTGTTCAATTCCAAACAAAGCCATGCCCCATTCCTCTCCAACAGGCTCATCTTCACAATCTCCATCAACAGTAACTTCAATTTCATACCAAGATCCATCTACATTAGGTGGTCCTTCATCTACCTGTGGTGGTTTCCTGATTTCAAAAGGGGTTTGCCAGAAATAATAATTTTCAAGTATCCCCACAGGTGTTACCATAGCGTACAAATAATATTTTCCGACTTTAAGATCGTCTGTAGAAATATCCCCCCACAGGGTTTGGTAAATAGGGGTATTGAGTTGGCTTTTCCAAGGAACAAACCCATCACTTAAAAGCTGGAGCGTATTATTTGGCTTCACAAGATAGATATTATTTTTATCGTAACTTGGAGCATACAAGCCAAGATAAACGTCAACTGGAGCAGAAAACCGAGGTAATTTTACTCGCACATTAAGAACATTACCCAACCCCACTACAGAATCGACCCCAATCGGTTTAGTATCAATAATTTCTGCGTCTGCATCTCCCAATGGTAACAAAAGTGGTGGATATATAAAACTATATTGATCATCTGGGAGTGGAATAGGTGATCCTAATATCGTACTACGATAAGAATTTACCCATGCATAAGAAGAAAAAGTTACAGTCAATATGATTGCTATAATCCACAATTGAAACATTACTTTTTTCATTTTTATTACTCCTCGGTATTTCTCTAATTGTGCTTTTTATCTCCACTCAGCACTATTTTTGTAGCCGTTTTTGATCAATCAATTTCAAATAGCTTTAGCAACCGCGCTAATTACAGCAATACTACCAGGCCTTCCAAATTCCCTCCATACCGTTTTTTGTTATTCGATAATTTTTAGTATGAACCTTGAGGGAATGAGTTGTCAAATTTAAAAAGTGATGTCGAGTAGGGGGGAAAATTTAGATTATCCTTGGTGAGGTGCTTATGGTTGATGGTGAGGGCTAAGGCTGCAAAAAGGACTGTGAGGATACAGGTGAAGGCACAAAAGGGTAAATAACCTATTTGCCACGGAGAGTTTTAAAAAATCCTGACCTTCCTTTACCCTGTATTTGTGTTTCGCCTTGTGGGGGATGAGAGGAGAAAAACTCCCCTTACCCGATTAGGATTTCAAATGTTGTATTATGAAAAGACCTCTGTAAACCGTATTTTGTAGGTTTGCCCCGATTATCTACACCCCGTTAACTACTTTATCTCACTTTTACAGTTTAAAATGACGAACTTTCAGAAGCATTCTTTATTCTATTAAAAATATTTCTGGTCATCCTACCTTCATGTCCGAAGTCACCCCAACCCCAAATAGTTCCAGTGCTGAATTGCATCATGGTCTGCTTTTCTCCTTTCGGGATTAGTCTTATGCTCACATTATCACCCCAACTCCAAAAAGTAATATGTTTTTTGGCTTCTATGAAGTAATTTTCTTTATTTACATTCTTTAGGGTCATCCTTTCAGTAGGTAATATTTCAAGGGTTCTTTCCCAAACGACATCAATCGGGGCATTAATTATATTTTCAGGCTCCGTCCGCCTAGTAGTAGAATAACTAGCACAGCTTACTATGATCATAAGTAAAATCGCAATTGATAATAATCTTTTCATGTGCTCCCTTCCTTGTCTAATTGAAATTTTCAAAAAGCCTAACATGCAATAGGCGGCCCATTTTATATAGAAAAATGCAACACTAATTCCTTTTATATATGCCTTAAGAGGATGGATTGTCAATTTTAAAAAGTGATGTCGAGTAGAGGGGAAAATTTAGATTATTCTTGGGGGTGAGGTGTTTGTGGTCGGCAGGTGAGAGTGAAGGTTGCAAGAACGACTATGAGGATACGGGTGATAACATAGGAGGTGACAACGCTTCTTGAGGAAATAATGCCCCATTTTTCCTCATGAAGATAAGGGCATCAGTAATTACAATGAAATACAACCCAATAATTTTATGGACAAAATGCTTTATAATTTGCTAAAAGGAAATAAGTTGTCCTGTAGGGTAGAGATAGGCAGTAATTAAATATGGCTACGGCTCGATGCTCTTCTGAACTGCCCAGTGCGGACCCGCTTGCAGGGTGATGTTAGGCCATTTGAACGTACTATATAGTTTACCTATAAAGGTTTTCTATAATTCTAATTGTATCAAACATAGCCTCTAAAACCTCCTTAGCGTTCAATTGCATTTTCGTATCCTTGGCATGAAGAACAGAATTTGCAGTCGTTCTGACCTTATGGGCAATTTCATAGCTGGCACGAGTGATCAGGTGTTTCCGTTTTGCGACATCGATATACCTGTTGAGATTATCCTCTTTTGCTACGTTGATATCTGTGACTTTTGGGTTCTTCACCTTGAATACCCCCCGTGCCTTGAGCTTGTCATAAAGAGCCATTTCTAGCAATGCACGGCACAGGACGAGACTAGATCTATATTGGCCAAAGGCATATATTTCTTTTAATTCGTTGAAGTACGCCAGAATATGATCTGGCACTTTAGATGACGATATAATCGGTCCAATTATGGTCTTGTCAACATAATACCCGATTATATTGAACCATGTATGGAAATCATCAAAAAAGTCATCAAATTTCTGCGTTAAAGAATCTTCTATGGATGTCCATACTTCTTCTGCCCTATTCGCTTTATCAAGATTTATGCTTATGTATTTTGCCCCATTCGCTTTTTTATCAATATTTATGCTTTTGGTGGTGTTTTCGCAAAATGAAATCGAGTAAAATGGATCTCCTTTTCTTAGCCTATCAAGCAACATTAACGCATTTCTGTCATATATTCTCAGTTCTGGAAGATCCCGGATTTCATCAAATATCTCGTTCCTTGTGGTACAAGCTTTACATGCAATGTCAACTGCCTTGAGTATGAATTCTATAGCCTCATCCTTTGTTCTTGGTTTACAGGTTTCATAGGTAAATTTGAGGAATTCCTTTTCGAGTTCTTCAAACCTACGCACTTTCTGTAAGACAAGTTTTTCGCGTGGTGAAATCTCCATTAATTTCCTCTTTCTTAGGGCCTAACGTCGCAAATAACCAGCTGCTAATGGTGCAGAGCGAAGTGGCGCACCTTTAGCAGTCCGAGTTGATTTGCCTTTTAGATATCTTTCTTTTCGTTTGTTTCAATAGTGTAATCTTGTTTGTAGCCGAGCTCTTTGAAGGCATTTGAAAACATTTTCTTGAAATATTTTAAATGTTCTAGGCAATACGATGTCTCAATGACTAACTGATTGTTTTTTGTGGTAATGTTGTTTTTATTTTTGACGTAGTTTTTTAATTTTTTGGTAGCGTTATGCATCTGTCCGTTTTCGTGGATGATTTGGTTTCTTATACGAGAAAATTCTGTGATTTTGTCTATGTCTTTTTTTTCAAGACCTTTAAGATCTAATGCCTTAAAAAATAATTCTACCCTGTCAGCTAAACTACCTTTGAGGTTTTCAAGGGCCAATTTGAGATTTTTTCTTTTGAAAAGGTCATTGCATAGTTCGTTTAGCCTTGTTTCTAAGGTTGTGTAGATCATTGTCACGAAAGAGTAAGTGAGACACCTCGGTAGGTTTTCTTCGTATTGGTGGTAGTGTTCTTGAAATAATGTGCTTGATTGAAACTCATAGTCTTCAATATCTTTGACATTTTCTAATGAAGACCTAATACTTTCCATATTTTTTTTCTTAATATCCTCAATTTGACCATTTATTATTTCAAAGTACGTTTCAATTTGGCTGAAAGCGTACTTAGTATCAAAGCATATCCAATCAAAGTTGAATTTTATTATCATAGTTTTTTTTGATATCTTAACATTATATTCTACAAATTCATATCATAACAAGTCCAGAGTATTGTAAAGAAAATTTCAACAAGGCCAGCCTTCCAAATTCCTCCATACTGGTTCTTGTTATTCGCTAACTTTTTAGTATGGACCTTAAGGGAATGAGTTGTCAAATTTAAAAAGTCATGTCGAGTAGGGGAAAAATTAAATTATCCTTGGGTGAGGGGCCTGTAGTTGGTAGTATATGCTTGTTTGGTGAACGTGTGATATTAAGAACGACTGTGAGGATATGGCTAATAACATAGGAGATGACAGCGCTTCTTGAGGAGATAACACCCCATCCAATAATTTTATGGACAAAATGCCATAAATTGCTAAAAAGAAATAAGTTGTCCTGTAGGGTGGAGATAAGCAGTAATTAAATACGGCTTATTTTTTTTATGAATATTAGATAGTTAAAATAATTTGTTGTTTTTTCTACATGAAATGGATTTTTTGATTATTGGCGTTTTTTTAAAAAATCAAAAAGTAGGCCCTGCTTAATATGTAATGTTAGGCCACTGAAGCTAATGTCCAAGAAATCACCACGCATCCCGATTGACACCTGTGAGGGATTGCTCGAAAAATTGAAATGGGATTACCAGCAACTTCAAGAGGGCTGGACCGAGTACCGGACTTTCAATTTCGTAGTCACGGCTCATCATCTGTACGCCGATTGGATTAATTCAGCAGGTACCCGCAAACAAAAGCAACGCAAGAACAACCTCCCCAAACAAGGAAAGAAACTGTTCTCAACGTTGCGAGACATTACTAACTCCAGCAAGCATTGGAAGCTTAACGCGAAAGGCCAAAAGAAGCAGATCGTGTCTGGCGTTTCAAAACCGGTAGTTGCCGACTACTACGCCTATTTCATTGCCGGCCCGGTGATGTATGTCTCGGTAGGTTCAGCACGGCCGAGCATACCCGAACTCGCTAGCCTGACACTTGAGTGCTTTGACTGGATATTACAAGGAAAAGAAAGGTCCTTTCCCGTAAAGCTTACAGAGGAACTCGACAGAGTTTTCCGCCCACGGTAATGAATGCAAATCGTGGCCTAACCCGGCGTTGCAAAGGACACTGTGCGATAAAGCCGCGCCGTGCCCCTGAACTAGAACGTTCAATATAAGAAGACAATAGAAAAAACCGTATTATCCAAGACAAACAAGTATTAACAGATACATTGATTATTTTAATAGCCTTACCAAAAATTGAGCCCTAAACTCGACTACTGATAACTGGTTATCACTTTACCTTTTTGCGTCTTAATCGCCCTGTTGTCCCACAGGTTCCTCATTTTCTCCTTGAGTATTTTTCTTCAAAAAAGGCTTCCAATTTTTCTTATTAATAAAACTCTTCAGACTGTTCAGTAGTTTTTCAGGATTATTGAAATCAACATCAATAGTAATACGATATCGTTTTGTGGCAGTCTTTTTCAGAATTATTCCATTAGTATCCCTGACGGTGCTCAAAATACGCTCTATGGATTTGTCCGTTGGTGTTTCCTCTTGACCTGAGAGCTTTTCCAAATGACGCAAAAATATAGACGCCTTTTGGCTATTTGCCTGCTTGGCCGAATTCAAAGCCTTTCTTATCTCTTCAAGGTTCAAAAATTTTTGAAACGTTGATATCTCTTTAAGCGAACATAGTTGTTTCATGTTTTCCAGTATTTTATTCAATGCGCTTCTGGAAGCCTTTAGCCCAACGACAATCTCTCGAAAGAGAAGTCTGCGAGCCTTTATACCTCCTCTGTCCTCGCATTTTTCCGCAAGAGCTAAGGCAAGCGAATAACCCAACGGCTTTTCTGACCTACATATAGCTTCAATGATTTCTGGAGACTGATTGTCTTTATAATAGTCATATAATTTTAAATACTTGTTAGCCAACTGGCGAGACATCTTAAAACGTTCACCAAGCTCTTCTTGTGATAAGTTCAGTTCTTTCTTGGCCGCAGCAAGGAACTTACCCATCTCAAGTGGATTGAGTTCACGTCTTTCAGTATTTTCCTCAAAGCTCATTTTGAACAATTGTTCTGGAGAAGTCTCCTTGGGGAGAATTTTTATGGGGATTTTGCCTGGCCTGTCTTTCTGAAGTTGTTTCAATGCCTCATATCTGCGATGCCCACAAATAAGTCTGTATCTCTTCCCATCCTGCTCCTGAACAAGGAGTGTCTGTAATAGATCCTGTTCCTTGATGGACTTTGTTAATTCCTGGGCTTTGTTGTCGAATTGATGGAAACGATAATTGTATGGGGTATCGGGGTCTATTTTCTCAAATGGAATTGTACTAACTCTGGGAATACTCACCAGGGACAGCGAGCCTGTAAGAGCCTTTTCTAACCTTTTTGCCGTATCCTTTGCCGTATCCTCAAAATTTCCTTTTCTTAATTGATATTTAATTTCAAGTTGGACTGCTTCAATTCTCTTACAGAGGTCTTCGGATATACCATTTCTGTATTTGGGATCAGCGGATCTATAGAGTTGCACCAGGTTTGTAGAGTTCCATGCACAATAACGGGGAATGCTGTCAATCTTGATATTCGAGAATTCCTTCTGCCGAAGCATTTCAACCAGAGAGTTCACGGTCTCTGGACATGCTGAATAGTGTTGCTCATGTTCTTTCTTGTCAGGATGCTTTCCCCATCCAATAAAAATGTCTGGATATTTATCAGGATTGTTGCCTAATTTTTTATATATTTTCCCTGTATTTTTAATTGAATACCCATGAATTGTAATAAGATACAATTTTTGTTTTTCATCAGGGAGCTTTCCGAGGATTTCTATCACACACTGGTTCAAGTGATTTAGAAAAGAAGGATATTTGCCTTTTATTTGCTCTAAATCATTGAGGTCTGTGTTCGCTCGACTAATCTTCCGATTGATGTATGCATGGCAGCCAAGCTCTTGTGCCAAATATTCGGTAATTTCATCAGCATGGACCTCGTAGTCATCACCGTCATTTTTGAACGTATGAGGAGCTACCAGAATTAGATTATTAAAACCTGGAATATATTCTACACACATAAAATCTCCTTAACTTACTTAATAAACAAGTGTTCACCTTACCGTCAGGTTAAATAAAAAGAAAAAATAGTTTGTTTAAAATATTGATATAGAGGAGGTAAATACACACAATATTCTTATTATTTTTTTTTCGGCAAAAATTAACGAAGGCACAAATTTTTGGGAATGCCTGTAAAATCTGGGAATAAGGCAAAAAATGGTGGTGATTTTATCGACCGATAGAGATAGAATATTTTGAAGGAAGAATAGTCAACCTGCCTGACAGGTTAGATGATGTTGAGTGGTTGAGTAATTGCTCGTTTTTGCGCTTATGTCCCCCAGAAAGTGGCAAAAAAATGGCAAGAAACGACAGGATAAAACATAAAGGGCTTAGAGTATACACCCTAAACCCTTGATTTCATTGGTGCCGAGAGACGGAATCGAACCATCGACACGTGGATTTTCAGTCCACTGCTCTACCGACTGAGCTATCTCGGCAAAATTTCCAGATCATTATGATGAACCTATTTGGCTTTGTCAACCTCGGCACCGACCCAGACCCGGCAGACATTCAGGGGTCACTCACGGAACCTGATATAATAACGGGATAATCCTTGCCGAACATCACAAGATATCATTCGAGAATTTCATGCGTACCTCC
>Ga0190316_1000135_pt1 | contig 19141 bp, 25 predicted proteins | sample 48701112_MG_FD_161663 | JGI IMG/M metagenome (GOLD analysis project Ga0190316, IMG submission 161663) | Hydrothermal vent sediment bacterial communities from Southern Trench, Guaymas Basin, Mexico - 4870-11-1-2_MG | ecosystem: Environmental > Aquatic > Marine > Hydrothermal vents > Sediment ... | reverse complement strand
TCATTTTTTTCCTTCTCTTTTTTAATTTGTGAGTTTTTATTTTTTTCCTCTTCCTTTTTTTACCACAGGGCATTATTTTAATTATTTTTTAATTTTAAGGAAGGTATTTAATTGCAAAGTATGAAACTTATGGATTTTATCTCAATTTTTAAAATTAAACTCATAAATTATTTTAATCTATTTTTATGAGACACGACTTGCTGGCGGATGTTTTCTCAAGTATAAAGAATGCAGAGAATGCGGGAAAGAAGGAAGTTATTGTAGGAAGCAGCAATCTTGTCAAAAACATTTTAAATGTTTTAAAAGAGAGGGGTTATATAGAGGGTTATGATGTTTTGATGAGAAATAACTATCAGGAACTGCTTGTAAAACTTAAAGGCAAAATAAATGAGTTGAAGGTTGTAAAGCCAAGACACTCTTTCAAGAAAAATGAGATTGTAAAATTTAGAGCAAGATATTTGCCAGGAGAAAATGTTGGTTTTTTGCTTGTTTCTGCTCCTAAAAGCAAAGTAATCACCGACAGAGAACTGAAAAATGAGGGAGGAATTATAATAGGTTATGTTTATTAAATTTTTAACTTCCTAGAGATTTATGGGAGGAAAAAAAGTATCCGGAGCAGTTTACAAAAGATTATTTGAAAATGTATTTGTGTGCCTAAAATGCAAGCACAAAATGAGAGCAAATCCGCAAAAGATAAGAACTGGGAAAATACACTGCAGAAATTGCGGATATTCAAAATTTAGGCCAAAATCCAGACAGGGGAGAAGATAGTATTTTATATACTTTAAACAAATAATATTATGGCAATACTAAGATATAAAGAAATTTTAAAAATGCCAAAGGGAGAAGTTCTTAAAAAAATGAGAGAACTGGAATTAGAGTTGGCTAAGGAGAGGAGCAATGTTTCAATTGGAGGAACTGTAAAAAATCCAAGCAGATTAAGGGAAATTAGAAGGACATTGGCAAGAATTAAATCTACAATAAAATGAGTGAGATTTGTCCAGTTTGCGGATTGCCGAAAGATATTTGCGTCTGCGAAAAGGCTGCAAAGGAAGAACAAAAAATTGTGATTTACACAACAACAGGAAAGTTTGAAAAGAAAATCACAGTAATCTCAGGAATTGATAATAAAAATGTTAGCACAAAGATGCTGTTAAAAAAATTAAAACAAAAACTTGCTTGCGGAGGAACAATAAAAAAGAATGAACTCTGGCTTCAAGGAGAACATAAAGAAAAGTTGAAAGATTTGCTGATAAAAGAAGGTTTCAAAAAAGAACAAATTGAGATAAAATAGTTTATTTTTGTATTTCAAAGCGAACTCAAAAATATTTGGAAATATTTTCTACAACTTTTGAATCCAAATCTTCAACACCATTAAATTTTATCCCATTTTTTAATAATTTTTTATATTGTTCTGGTAGTTTCTCTATAAATTTTTCTGTACTTCCATTCCCTTCGTAAATGCAAGTAACAATTCTTTTATCTTCAAGTCTTTCTAACCAATCTAAATTTTTTTTAGAGGTAAGAAATGGTGGTGTTATGATAGGTATCACAATTTTAGATTGCTCAACAGCCTTCTCGATTTCTTCTTCAAGTTCTTCAAGTTCTATATCTCTAAGAAACATTTTATATTCTTCAATATCCTCTGGTGGAAAAGGGAAACTTCTCCCATATTCTTTAAGTGCTTCTTGTAAACTCTTAGCTAAATTCCCTGCTGTAGGATAGTCATATAAGATTAAAAAATTGTATGGTCTTTTATCATATTCTTTCAAGGTATCTCGTATATTATCTAAAACTTCACGAATTTTTATATATTTTTCAAAGAGATTGGCGTATAGTTCTGATAGGTCCATTATAAATATATATTTGTATATTTAAAATAGATATGAAATTTTTATAACTCTGTTTATTTCTATTCTGAATTATGGAACAAACAAAACCAATAAAAAAACTATTGCTAGAATATTATTCAAATGAGAAACTGCAGAAAATTCTCTGGAAATTTGGGAAAAACAGAGAGGTTGTTGCAAGGAATATTGAGGGTCAATATTTTAAAAGACCTAATATGCTGCTTTATCCAAAAGATGTTTTAAAGTTAGCAGAACTTGGAGGTGTTTCATTTCACTGCTCTGTTGAAAAATGGAAGAATCCTTTATTAATTAATGAAAGAAACTATGATGAGATGAGAATTGGTTTTGATTGGGTTATTGACATTGATTCAAAGAAAGGAATTGAGGAAGCAAAAATTGCGGCAAAACTTGTAAGAGATTTTTTGAATAAATATAATTTAAGTTATTTTTTGAAGTTTTCTGGAAGGAGAGGTTTTCATTTCTGCATTTTTTTTGAGAATTTTCCAAAAGAAATCAATTATAAAGAAACTAGAATGTTATATCCAGAACTTCCAAGAATTTTAGGTTCTTTTTTAAGAGAGCAAATCAAAGATAATTTGTGGAATAAATTAGTTGAGTTTTCTGGTTCAGTAAAAGAGTTGACAAAAGAAAAAGCAGTTGAAGTTCTTGATCCTTTCAATTTTGTTGAAATAGAAAAAGATTGGAGTGTTAGGCACTTATTTAGGATGCCTTATTCTTTGCATGAAAAAACCGGATTAGTTTCTGTTTTAATCAATCCAAAAAATTTAGAAAATTTCAACTTAGAAAATGCAAAAATAGAAAATGTGAAGTTTGAGGATATAGAAATAGAAAAGGGAGATGCAACAAAATTAATTGTTGATTCTTATGACTGGTATGAAAAACAAAGAGAAAAAACAGAAGTTAAACCAAATAGGAATATTGTCATTTATAGCAGAAAAATTGGTTATGAATGTTTTCCTCCATGCATTCAAAGAATTCTCGCTGGAATTAAAGATGGTAGGAAGAGAAGCGTGTTTGTTTTAATTACTTTTCTTAGAAATTGCAACTGGCCAATGTTGGAAGTTGAAAAAATAATTTTGGATTGGGGAAGAAAAGTTGGATTGAAAGATAATTATTTAAAGTCGCAGTTAAACTGGCACAAAAAACAGAACAAAAAAATCTTGCCACCAAACTGCAAAAATGATTTATTTTATAAAGACATTGGGGTCTGCAATCCACTTCCTCTTTGTGAAAAAATAAAGAATCCAATAAACTTTGCAATTCTAAAATGTTCCAGAAAAAAGAGAAAATAAATTATCTTTCAACAATTTTTTTAAATTCTTCAATAAACTCTTCTTCTTTCCCTTTTTTAATTTTTCCACCAGCAGCTTCTTTATGACCTCCTCCTGTTCCACCTAATTTCTCGCAAATTTTGCTTACAATCTCATTTAAATCAACTCTTTCTATTTTTGACCTTGCAGAGATTTTTACCATATCCCCAGAATATGCAAATCCTAGAACAATTTTTTTGTTAGTTAAACTATTTATTACAATAGAAGTTACTGTTCCAATCATATTTTCATCTATTTTTTCTTTTGCATTTATAAATAAAATATTTTCTGTTTGCGGAAAACTATTCATATTTTCTGCAACAAAAGAAAGATAAGTTGCAAGTTTTTTTCTGTATTCAAGCATTATTTCTTCTAATTTTTCTAACTTTCCATCCATCAATTCAAAAGCTTCATCATATCTTTCAAGTCTTCCAAAAGCATTTAAAATTGTTGAAAATTCAAGAGCATCCATCAGTTCTCTTGGCTGCTTTGTCAAAATATAAACATCTGAGAAAATATTTGCAGGTTCTTCTAAATTATTTCTAATTCTTTCTTTTATAATCTCAAGAAGCAATTTTTCTTTTTCCTCTTTTGATAAATCATAATAACTCTTTATTTTTCCATTTTGATTGAGATTTATATCGGAAAGGAATTGCACAACTTCTGAGTAAGTGTTTAGAGGAAAAAAATTTGCATTTTTCAAAGATTCGTGGAGAGGCCTGTTCACATGACCAAAAATTTTTAAACCTTTTTCTATTTTCAATCTCTTGATTTTTTCTGCCTCTGAAACTATTTTCTTGTTTTCCCCAATCTCTACCTGATTATCTCCAATTGCTCCAACAATTGCATAATCTATTAATTCTGGATTCTGATTTATTTTAGAAGCAAAAAGATAACAAATTCCAGCCCCGCAAAGTTCTTTATTTTCAAGATAAGGATTTATCAAGATAATATTTTTAGGAACTTTAATATTTTCTGGAACATGATGATCAAGTATAATGATATCTTTATCTTCTGGAAGTAAACTTAAATAAGGTGAGCCCAAATCTGAAAATATGATTAAATCAAAATTCTCTTTTTCAAATTCATCCTCTATCTCTCTAATTATATCCCTTGAAATTTCTTTTACAATTTTTATTTTTGTCTCTTTTCCTTCTTTTTTTAATGTTGTTTTTAAAATCTTTGCAGAACACAGACCATCGCAATCATAATGCGAAACAATTAGGATTTTGTTTGCTTCTTTCACTTTTAAAATTGCCGGGCTGAAGTCCATTAAATACTTAAAATTATATTTTTATTAATGGAAGTCTTTACTATTGTAATTGCAACAGTTGCAGTTCTAGCTACTTTAGTCTCAACCATAATCCAAAAAAAACTTACAGATGTTGATCTAGTAAAATCACTTAAATCAGAAATAAAGAAAATAAACAAAGAGATGAAAGAATCAAAACAAGATACAAATAAAATAAACGAGTTGATGTCAAAAAGTTTTGAACTTCAAAAGAAAATGATGGGGCAAACAATGAAGCCGACAATGGTTTCAAGCATTGTTGTTTTTGTTGCTTTTTTCTTTGTCTCCGCTTTCTTCAGCCATGTTGTCTTATCTCTGCCTTTCTCCCTACCTTTTTTAGGAAATAAACTCAGTTGGTTCTGGATTTTTGTTATTGCTTCAGTTGTTTCCAGCTTGATTTTCAGGAAAATTTTTGATTTGGGTTGGTAAATTTTGTTAGGCAACATATTGCTCGGCGATTTGTATAGAAATTTATTTAAAGATATGATGTAATTTGATTATGATGAACAAAGAAACAATTAAACAATTTTTGAAACCGGATTGGAGAAAGGTCTTGATATTTCTAATCATATTAGTAGTTTCCATTTCCATAGGAGGGAAATTCGGTGCTATTTGTATTGACTTTCCTAGATCTAATATATCTACATGTAAGATGGGTTGTGGAGAAACAGCCCTTCTATTTTTACCTTTATGGCCTCTTTCATTCTTTGCTCCATGCACTACTTTACAAGGCTTATTTATTGATGTATTTTCACACTCAAATATATTGTTTTATACCGTTCTATTAAATATCCCTTATTGGTATCTGCTTTCTTGCTTAATAATTTCTGTTTATGATAAACTCAGAACTAAAAAATAAATCGCAAAATCATCTGTGTCATACTATTGCCTAAAAGGAAATTAAGCAGTTCAACTTGGCTTCGCTTAATCCAAACTCATTTGTATCCAATTTTGCTCTCTTAAAATTTTATTAAAAAAAGTTTTATGGCAGAAGACATTGTGAAATTAATGAGGAATAGAGAAAACATTAGAAATATTGGTATTGCTGCTCACATAGATCATGGAAAAACAACAATGACTGACAACTTGTTGTCTGGAGCAGGAATGCTCTCAGAAGAACTGGCTGGAAAACAATTATTTACAGATTTTGATAAACAAGAACAAGAGAGGGGAATTACAATCTATTCTGCAAATGTTTCTATTGTTTATAACTATGAAAACAAAGATTATTTAATTAACATAATTGACACCCCAGGTCATGTTGATTTTGGCGCAGATGTGACAAGGGCTATGAGAGCAGTTGATGGCGTGATTGTTTTGGTCTGCGCTGTTGAAGGAGTAATGCCGCAAACAGAAACTGTTTTGAGGCAAGCTTTAAAAGAAAGAGTAAAACCAATTCTCTTTATAAATAAAGTTGACAGGCTAATAAAAGAATTAAAATTATCTCCTGAAGAAATGCAAAAAAGATTTGAAAGGTATATAAGAGAAGTAAATCAGCTAATTAAAAAATATGCTGAACCTGAATACAGTGAAAAATTCTTGGTAAATGTAAAGGACGGTTCTGTTGCTTTTGGTTCTGCATATAAAAACTGGGCTATTTCAGTTCCTTACATGATGAAAACAAAGATTACATTCAAGGATATTGTTAAATTGACAGATCAAGGAAAAGAAAAAGAATTAGCAAAACTTGCTCCTTTGCACAAAGTTGTTCTAGATTCAGTAATAAAACATCTTCCAAATCCTTTAGAAGCACAGAAATATAGAATTAATAAAATATGGACTGGAGATGAAAAAAGTGAAGCTGGAAAAGAGATGATAAACTGCGATCCAAATGGAAATTTAGCAGGAATTATTACAAAAGTTGTTCCAGACCCTCATGCAGGTTTAGTTTCAACAGTGAGATTGTTTTCTGGGACTCTTAAAAGTGGGGATGAAGTTTACCTAATTGGGCAGCACAAAAAAGAAAGGGTTCAGCAAGTTTCTATTTATAGAGGGCCAAGAAGAATACCAATTAATGAAGGTTTATCAGGAAATATTATTGGAGTTATTGGATTAGGTGATGCTTTTTCTGGAGAAACAATTTGCAGTCCAGAAAATATAATTACACCATTTGAGTTAATAAAGCATATTTTTGAACCAGTTGTAACGAAATCAATAGAACCAAAAGATGTAAAAGATTTGCCAAAATTAATTGAATTTCTGAAACAGGTTGGTAGAGAGGACCCCAGTTTGGAAGTTAAGATAAATGAAGAAACTGGAGAGTATTTAGTTTCAGGATTGGGAGAGTTGCACATAAATGCAAAAGTTGAGAATGTGTTAAAGGAGAAGGGAATAGAAATAAAGAGTTCTGCCCCTATTGTTGTTTACAGAGAAACTGTTGAATCCGTTACTCCTCACGAAATAGAAGGAAAAAGTCCAAATAAACACAATAAGTTTTACATCATTGTTGAACCATTAGAAGAACAAGTATGTAATGCTTTTGACTCAGGTGAAATTGAAGGCGAAGAAATAGATAAGATTAAACAGGATACAGTAGAATTATTTGTCAAGAATGGGCTAAAGAGAGAGGAAGCAAAAAAAATTCTTTGCGTATACAACAAAAATCTTCTGATAAATGCAACAAAAGGTGTTCTGTATTTAAATGAAACTTTTGAATTATTGAAACAAGCATTTAAAGATGTCTGTGATGAAGGACCTTTAGCAAAAGAACCTTGCTCAAAAATAAAAGTTAAAATTGTTGATGCTGAGTTGCATGAAGATGCAATACATAGAGGTCCTGCTCAAGTAATTCCTGCTGTAAGAAGTGCTATCAGAGAAGCAATATTGGAATCTAAACCAAGAATTTTGGAACCTTTGCAGATAATAAGGGTAGATGTTCCAGAAGAGTTGGTTGGAAATGCAATGAATGAAATCCAGAACAGAAGAGGACAAATTTTAAATGTTGAAACAGAATTAGGAGCATCAATTATAAAAGCAAAATTGCCTGTTGCAGAAATGTTTGGATTTGAAAGCGCACTGAAATCAGCAACAAAAGGAAAAGGTTTTTATTCCTTAATTAATGTCATATTTGAAAAACTGCCAATTTCTCTTCAAGAACAGGTTATTTCAAAGATTAAAAAAAGGAAGGGATTAGAGTAATTTATCAGTTTCTGAAAAATAATTACTTCTTGTTTTTAAATCCGATTAAAGCATTCTGAGCGGCTACAATAATTGGATAGACTGTAGGTGCTGGAGTTAAAAGCGGATGTGTAGAAATTTGCAGAGTATCAAGATTGTAAATATTCGCTTTTTTCTGAATAGACAATCCAAGTATATTTATCATTTCTCCAACATCTTCTGGTCCAATAATTTGACCCCCAAGCAATTTGCCTGAGTTTTTAGAAAAAATAAGCTTTACCTTTATATCTTGAGTATTTTTTAAGGCTCTGGGATGATGATTTGGAGATTCGCTTATGCCAACTATAATATTATATCCTTTTTCTTTACATCTTCTTTCACTTAAACCAGATATTCCTATTGCCAAACCATTAACAAATGTTGAAAAAATAGACAATGTTCCATCATTCTTTAATAAATTTTCTTTTTTATACAAATTTGCTGCGGCTATTCTTGCTTCATGGCAAGCTGTTGATGCTAACATTACTGGAATATATTCCTTTGTTATCAAATCTCTTGTTTCAGCGCAATCTCCAACTGCAAAAATATCTTTAACATTTGTTTCCATATATTTATCAACTTTAATTCCTCCGTATTTCCCAAGCTTAATTCCGGCTTTTTTTGCCAAATCAACATTTGGTCTTGCACCAATAGATAAAATAACTATATCAGCAGGAATTTCAAAACTTTTTTTTGTTTTTAATTTTACTCCTTCTACTCCATCTTTTCCTATAATCTCTTCTACTATTGCATTAGTATAAATTTTTATACCCATCTCTTTTAATTTTTTCTCAATAGGAATAACAAATTCTTCATCAAAAGTTGTAATAAGGCAATGATTAAGTTTCTCAACAATGTTAATATTTAATTTTTTAATTCTACTCAATTCTTCTGCTAACTCAACACCAATAAATCCTCCGCCAATAATAACAATATTTTTTGATTTTAACACTTCTTTTCTAAATTTTTTCAAATATTCAAAATCTTTTTTTATCGTCCAAACTCCTTTTTTATCTATACCCTTAATTTTGATTAAAGTTGGTTTAGAACCTGTAGCCAAAATTAATTTTTCATAACTTAATTCCTTTCCACTTTCAAGAAAAAGTTTTTTTTCAGCAGGTTTAAGATCAATCGCTTTATCAATTAATAAATCAATTTTATTTGTTTTAAATAATTTATCTGGCATTAAAATTTTTTCAACAGAGTCTAAGCGATTGAATATATATGGGATAGCGCAAGGTATTATTCCCTTTTCTTTTTCTCTAATCAACACAATCTTCTTGTTTTTGTTGTTTTTTCTGGCAGTGATAGCAGCAACAGTTCCTGCCGGTCCACCACCAACAATCAAAATATCTGTTTTTATTTTTTTACCCATTAATTAATATTGCAGAATTTATTAATATAAAAAATTTTTGGTTTATGTTCTCTTTAAATAATAACCTTCACTATTACTTCTCTAAAACATCTAAGTAAACCCCCAATTTTTTTTCTAATTTATCAATTCCTTTTTTCAAAATCATTTTTGGAATTGCTTTTTTGTTTACATAAATTTTGAAATTTTTTTCTGAGACCGCCTCAACCTTTGCTTTTTTATCATATTTTTTTATCTCTTTCAATATTTTTTTAATTTTTTCGTTTATTTTTTGCTCATTTATGCCAATAACAACCGTTTCTTCGCCATAAGAATAAATCTCGTATTTCAACTCTCCTGTTTCAAAATTTCGTACTTCTATTAAAGGTCTTGCTAAGTCATTTTCTACCATTCCTGTTGGAACTCTTACTTTTAAATTTAATGAGAAAACCTCTTTTATCTCTCCATCCTTTACAAAAATAATTGTATCTATGATGTTTGGAAGCATTCCTAAATCAACTTTTCTTATAAATCTTTGTATTGAATCAATTGGGCTTGAAGCATGAACAACTCCAACCATTCCAACTCCGGCAAGCCTCATATCAGCAAAAATCTTAAAATCTGAAGAAGTTCTCATCTCATCAAAGATTGTATAATCTGGTCTAACAAGTAGCAAAATTTCTGCTGTTTTTGAAAAATCTTTTGCTAAAGGTCCATATTGCGTTATTTCAGGTGAAACTTGCAAGTCTCTTGGAGATTCCATTGTTTTTACAATTTTATCCTGTTTTTGATAAAATTCTGCCAAACTGCTTGCCAAAGTTGATTTACCAGATCCAGGAGGCCCAGAAATCAAAATTCCCTCTGCTTTTTCTTTTATTCTCTCTTTTAATTTATTTGATAATTTGTAATCATCCAAAGTTAGTTTTACAATAGGTCTTACAATAGTAATTTCTTCTATATTTGAAAAAGGAGGTCTTGTAATTGCAATTCTTAAATCTTTTATCTGCAAAACCATTGCTCCATATTCTTCAAATTCAACAAAAGCATAATTATCTCTTCTTGCTTCTGTCAAAATTGATTTTGCCAAGCTTTCAAATTCTTTTTTTGATAACTTATTTTTTCCAAGTTTTTCAATTTTGAAAGACCCAGGCTTTCCTCTTTTCGCAAAAGGAATGCAATTAATTTTAAAATGTAAGGACATTGTATTCTTTGTTAAAAAAGGAATGAATTTCAGTTCTCTCTCTTCCTGCTCTAATGGCAAATAGACAACATTTATTCCAAAAACTTCAGCAACAAGAGCCTGAACAAGATCTCTTGTATATAGAGTTGCATTATTTTCCTTTGCCACATCTCTAATTAGAGAATCTATTCTTCCTTTCTTTGCCAATTTTATTTCCTCTGCTGTCGCTTTTCTACCAACAAATTCTAATTTTAAATTCCTTTTTCTTAACTCTTTAATTTCTTCTAAACCAATAAAACCGATTTCTTTTCCTTTGTTTGCTTGTGCTTGCAATTCATCAATTACAAATTCAGGAATTATAATTTTTGGTTTTTTTATTTTTCCTTTATCAACTAATTCTGTAAGTTTCTTTGAAATTAAAACAGATGTATCAGGAACAATAAGTTCTTCTTTTCTAAATGGCATAATTAATATGAAAAATTATATTATGAATCTTAATCTAGCAGAGGGAAGATACTTGGTTAAACTTGCAAGAGATTCAATCTCTTATTATTTGAAAAATCTTGTTCCTCCACCAGCACCAAAAACAAAATTTCCAAATTTGCTTGAAAAAAGAGGAGTTTTCTGCACTTTGCTAACTTACCCTGAAAACAAATTAAGAGGTTGTATTGGATTAATTGCACCTGAAGAAAGTTTAATTAATGCAACAATAGAAGCAAGTTGTTCCGCAACCCAGGACCCAAGATTTTTTCCTTTAGAGGAAAGCGAATTAAATAAAATTATAATTGAACTTACAATATTAAGCGAGATGCAGAGAATTTTGGTTTATGAACCGAGAGATTATCTAAAAGAAATTAAAATTGGAAAAGACGGGTTATATTTAAAATATCACTATAACTCAGGAATTTTTCTCCCGCAAGTCCCAATAGAACAGAGATGGGATGTAAAAACCTATCTTTCAGAGTTGTGCCTAAAAGCCGGTTTAACAGAAGATTCTTGGATTACAAAACCTGTTCAATTATATAAATTTCAGGCTCAGATTTTCTCCGAAGCAGAACCAAACGGCGAGGTTTTTGAGAGAAAATTAAGTATTTAAAATTTTCTATGTTTTAATTTTATGTTTGAGGGAGATATTAATGGGAATCCTGGCAGTGAAATGGTAGATCCTATAGAGTTATTGAAAATACATGATATATATTGTGGAGTATACGAAGTACCTTTAGATGGTATACATAAGGATATCTCAATATATAAACAGGGGATGCTTGAAAAGATGGGGATTAAAGATATTTCTTTGGGATATGTTGAAGAAGAGGTGAAATTTGCTGCAGAATACTTAGAAAACTTAAAAGAAAAGTTAAAAGGGAAAGGGATTGAATATAGTTTGAACGATGTTGAAGAAGAGGTGAAATTTGCTGCAGAATACTTAGAAAACTTAAAAGAAAAGTTAAAAGGGAAAGGGATTGAAGATATTTCTTTGACTGATGTTGAAAAAAGATATGAAAAATTAAGTAAGGATTATGAAAGCTTTTTAAACAACACAAATTTATTTTTTAGTGGAGGAGAGAAGATGTATGAAGATAGTTTAAAAATCAAAAGAGAAATTTACAATTTAAATAGATCTTTCACAGAAGAAATCAAAGAATTAAATGAGTATTGGAGTATATTAAAGGAATTGCTATTAACGACATTAATGTTAAAAAAATCATTAAATGAAGCTGAGATGCTAAGTGAAGAAGGGCTTCAAGATATTTGGGTAAAATAAAAAAGAAATAAATATTTGGAGAAATTTACTATAAGTTCTTTTACTCAAAATAATTATGGATATTGAACATAAGATTAGGAATATAGAAGAGAAAGTAGAGATTTTATATGACTTTAAAGAGTATTTAAAAAGTCTTTATAAGCAATATGAAAACATAACTACACTTAAAACAAATCTTATGCATGATATTTTTAAAGGATTGAAAATATATAATGAAAAGTATCTTATATTACAAAAAGAAATCAAAGATTTAGAAAAAGAAGGAGTGGATAAACAGACTTTAAAAGAAATTCAGGAAAAAATAAAGGATTTAAAGTTTGAACCTTATTCTGAAGAAGATGTTGGAATTGCTTATGCATAGGCTAAAAAATAATCAAGTTTATGTTAGAACTTGATTTAAATAAAGTTATTAAAAAAATAAAAAGAGAAAATTATAAAAAAGTTCTTATTCAGGTCCCAGAAGGTTTAAAAACAAAAGTTGTAAAAATTGCTGAAGAAATAGAAAGGGAAACCAAAGCCCGGGTTTTTATTTCTGCGGAATTCTGCTATGGGAGTTGCGATTTGCCTTTGGAGGAAGCAAGTGTTTTAAAAGTTGATGCAATTGTTCATATTGGACACTCTGATTTTGGTGTTAAAACAAAAATCCCTGTTTTTTATGTTCCTGTTTATTTTGATTTAAAAATTCCAGAAAGACTAAAAAAGGAGATTTCAAAAATAAAAGAAAAAAAACTCTCAATTTATTCTTCAGAACCTTTCAGAAAAGTTCTTGATGATTTGGGGGAATTTTTGTTGAAAGTTGGAAAAGAAGTTATAGAAAAGAAAATTATTTTGGGTTGTTCAGAGATTGAGCAAAAAGGAGAAGCGAACATCTTTGTTGGTTCTGGAAAATTCCATCCTCTTGCCTTGCATGGAAAAACCTATTTCTTGAATTTGGAGAAAAATAAATTAGAGGATATGATAAAAGAAATTGAAAGAGAGGAGATGAAAAAACAGGCAAGAATTTCAAAATTCAAAGAAGCAAAGAAAATCGGAATCTTAATCTCAACAAAACCAGGGCAGTTTTATAAAGATTACGAAAAAATCAAGGAAAAACTTGAAAAAGAGGGAAAAGAAGCAAAGATTATAATTATGGATGAAATAAAAAATGAAAAGTTAATTGGCTTTGATTTTGATGCTTATCTAAACACAGCCTGTCCAAGAATTTTGGATAATCATTTTGACAGATTAATTGTTAACCTAAAAGATTTATTTTAATTATTTTATGGTGACAATAGAAGAAGAGGCAAGAAAATTGTTTGAAAAAGGAAAAAAGCCAGAGGAAGTTTTTAATATTCTTTCTGAGAAGGGAATTAAAGCATCTTCATCCACAATTAAAAATTATTATAGACTTTGGATGAGGGGTTTTAAAAGTCAATCTGAATATCAAACATATTTAGCAAAGAAGAAAGGTTTTGAAAGTCGGTCTAAATACCAAAAAGATTTATTAAAGAAGAAGGGATTTGAAAATTATTCTGAATATAGTAAATATTCAAAAGATCCATACTTCAAAGAGATTTGTAATTTAAATGGATCAGATGGAATAAATGAAGATAATCCTTATATTTTGATGTCAAGAATTTCGGAGATGGAATATATACTTAGAGAAGAAATAACGGAAACAGAAGAATATAAAAAATTAGAAGAAATACTTAAAAATATAGAACCAACGAAAAGAATAGAATATATTGGAAAATTAAGAAGAGGTGTGGAAATTCTTAAACAATTAGGAAAAATAGATTATGGTAGCTTCTCCATTCTCTATTCTGTTTGAAATATTTTTTGTGATTTTTTATAATACAGTTAATACAATTATTGTTGTTTTTAAGTTGTTTATAGAGCTGATTCATTCTCTTGGCTATAGTATTTCTGTTGCCGGACCTCTTGGAATTATTCTTGCTTTTGTTGTTTTATTTCCTTTAATTTATTTTCTGGCAAAATTTTTCTTCGGTAGTGTGAAAATTGCTTTGATTTCTTTCTTTGTTTTGTTTTTGCTGCTGATTTTTATTTTGTCAATTATTTAGATTAATAAAAATTACTCAGTAAGTGCTTTTTCTATATCTTCCATTGTCATATTCTCTAAAATTTCATCCATCTCTTTTTCTACTTCTTGCACCGCCTTTTCTTCAACGTCAATTACTTTTCCTGTCGGTGATACTGAGGATTTTTCTGTATTTTGTATGCATCCACTTAAAAAAATAAATAATAAAAGTATCAAAAAAACAGCTAAAACTTTTCTTAACATATTATTTCATAGAAGGTTTAACATTTACATTGGTGTTAACTGAAGTCACTATACTAGCTACTTCTCTAGAAATCTTTACAGGACAAACTTTCTTAATATTTTCTTCAACAATAACAGGTTTTTCTACTGCACATTTATTAGGGAATTTTGAACAAAATATTTTACATCCAGGTTTGTCTTTGTGTTTGCTACAATAACCTTCTAAATTAACTGCAATTCCTTTACAAGCTCCTGGATGTTCTTTACAATAATTCCTACATTTTATATCATTTTCTCTACCAATACAATATCTTGCAAGTTCTGCTGAAACTATTTTACAAGCAACCGGATGTGCTTTGCAATATTCTATGCATTTTTCACTGTTTGGATTTTTTGCACACAAACTTATTGTACTTGCTGCGAGTTTTACACATGCTTTTGGATGATCCTTACAATAATCTATGCACTTTGTATGATTTGGATTTTCAATGCAAAAATCTGCTAAACTTTTTACAACTTTTAAACACTTCTCAGGATATTTGGAACAGAAATTTCTGCACTTTTCTCTTTCAGGATTTTTTAAGCAATACTCAACCAACTCTTTACTTAGATTTAGACAATATTTTGAATCTGGATTCTTTTCACAATATCTTGCTGACAATCTTAATTTTAAAAGTCTGCATTCTCTTTTTTCTGGATTTTCCTTGCAATAATTTATTATATATTCTCTACATCTCATATCTTCAGAATTATTAATGCAATATCTTCTAAATATCTCTTTACATCTTGCATCATTTGGATTGTTTTTGCAATATTCTTCCATCCGTGCTCTGCAATTTGGATCATTTCTGTTTGCTTTACAATATTCTGCTATCTTATCTTTTAATTCAACTGGTTTAATTTTTCTTACTCCCTGGACAATATAAAGGTTATAGTTACTTCCACTTAAAGATAGTGTGCCAACCCAAACTTCTGTGTTTTCTTTCATTACTGAAGTTAATTCAAATTCACCAACCTTTGTTTTATTTGAATATAAATATCCTGAAACTTTACCTTCCTCTTTTGTAACATTTCTGATTCTATATCTGTCTTCATCTAACTCAAGAATTCCAATTCTTAAACTCTTTATAGAAGTTGCTTCTACACTTGCAATACCAATTTTTGCTAATTTAAAGTCAAAAAGATCTGTTGGAGAAACAGAAAATCCTTTACCTACTAAGAAAAGACTCTTTATTTTTACTTGTGGTTGTGCATATATCGCAGGTGTTGCTAACAAAAACACCGCTATCAAAGTTACAACAAAAGATTTAAAAATTTGATTTCGTATCATAATAATATTTATTAATTTTAGAAAACTTTTATAGAAATTTTAGATACAGAACTTTAAATGAAAATATATGTTATTATGTACGAGGAGTTAATTCAGTTTTTTGGAAAACTTGGAACGAAATATTTTTGGAAAAAACTATTGCCTCTAAAAGAACTTGTTGAAAAATCCAATTTACCAATCATTTATGAAAAATACATAGGAAAACTATTTTTTTATTGTTTCTTATCCTTCAATATTTTTCTTGTCTATTTCCTTTATCTATTTATAATTTTCTGGAAATTTAATTTCATAATTTCTTTTCTAAGTTCAATAATTCTAACAATAACTATAACAAGTTTAATTGCAACAATCTTTTATATATATCCTTTTTATAAATACAACAAACAATTAGAGGATATTGAAAGAAACATGCCCTTAGGGATATCTTATATGAATATCATTGCAAGCAGCGGAGTCCCTCCTAAACAGATGTTTAGATATCTTGGTGAAGCAAAAGAATTTGGAGAGTTTGCAAAGGAGTGCGAGAGAATTTACAAATATATTAACTTTGTTGGAAAAGATGTCATTTCAAGTGTAAAAGAAGTTGCCTTTAGAACCCCTTCTGAAAAATTCAGAGATTTTCTTTTAGGATATGTATCAACAATGTCCTCTGGTGGAAATATAAATCTCTACTTAAATGAAGAATCTAAGAAAGGTATTGGTATTTATAGAGAGAGACAAGAAAAATATACTTCAATGATGGGTTTTTTAGCAGATGTATTCACTGTTGTTCTTATAATTGCGCCAATTGTGATTGTAATTATCTTAACATCTTTCTCTCTAATTGAGCCTGTATTTTTTTCTTTTGAAATCAAGTTTTTAATAAAATTAATAACTTATGTCTTTGTTCCATTAGCAGGAACAATGTTTTTGATTATTCTTAAAAAAATAAGAATATGAATCACATTGTTTTTGTTTTGGGCATTTCTTTAGTAATCTTTATTAGTTTTATCTATTATAGATTTGCAAAAAAGATGGAGATTGTTAAGTCATTTCCAAGGTTCTTTCAAGAAATTTACAATAATACTTCAAGTGGAATGTCATTAATTGAAGCAATAAGAAAAAGTAAAGAAGGATGCTACGGAAGTTTAACCCCTCTAATAAAAAATATGTGTTTGCAGATAGAATGGGGGGTTCCTTTCGTACTTGCATTAAAAAATTTTAGAAAAAAAGCAAACAATGATTTCATTGAAAAAATTGTTACATTAACAGAGAAATCTTCAGAATTTAGTCCAGATATCAGTAAAAGTATGAAAGATATATATGATTATATAAATTTAACAAAAGAATTTGAAAGAGAAAGGAGAACAGAACTATTCCCTCAACTAATCTCATTATACTTTGTTTTCTTTGTTTTCTTAGGGATTATTTTTGTAATTTTTAATTTTTTTATTCCTTCTGTTGGAGCAATTGAAGCTTTAGAATATAAAATTGTATTTCAGCATCTTATTATTATAGAGTCAATTTTTTCAGGTCTTGTCATAGGTAAAATAACTGAAGGTTCATATATTACTGGACTGAAACATACAATAATATTGGTATTTATATCGCTTATATTTCTTTTTATTCTGTAAATCCCTTTACAATTAACTTACTTCTTTCTTCTACCAGTCCTTCTTGGAGCAATAGAACCAACTTTCTGTCCAGGAGGAGCATTTCTTGATACAGATGTTGATCTTCCAGGCTTTGTTTTACCTCCATAAGGATGATCAACAGGATTCATTCTACTACCTGAGGTTTTTGGATAAAGTTTTCCTCTTGACCTCATAACTTTCCATTTATTTCCTGCCTTTAAGAATGGTTTGGTAGTTCTTGCAAATCCTGCAGGTTTTCCAATAATTGCCCTACAGTTACCACTGAATTTTTTTATTTTTTTTGATGGAAACTCCAAAAAAGCATAACCTTTTTCATGTGATTTTACAATTGCAAAAGAGCCTGAAGATTTGCAAAATTTTCCTCCATCTAAATAATTAGATTCAATGCAGTAAACTGAATATCCTTCTGGAATTCTTGCAAGAGGTAAAATATTTCCCATAGAAACACCAGCATTAGGAGAAATATCTATAATCTGACCTGTCATCAATCCAACAGGCGCTGGAATAAAACTTATAGTCCCGTCTTCAAATTTTATTTTAGCAACAGGAGTATTTCTTGCAGATACATGTTGTATATCAACAACTTTTGCTTTTCCCTCTTTTTTTGGCAATTTTAATTCTAATTTTCCTTTTGCTCTATAAGTTGAACTTCCTTTGCCTCTTCTCCTAACAATAATTCTCTTTCCCATAAGCCTTTTATTGATTAAATAATTTAAAAAGGCTTAAGCCAAAAATTGAGAAATTTGGTTAGTAAGAACCCTTTTCTTTTAAAAAAAGAAAAGGTCTTAACAAACTGTGTAACTACAAATCTAAAAAAGAATAAAATTGGTAGTTACGCAGTTTGACCCCAAAAGAAAAAATAATTCAAAGTCTAGGATTAGACAAAAGAACTATATAAATAACTTACTCTTCTATTTTACCCTCACAATACTTTCTTGCTTTTTCTGGATCTTCATTAAATTGATTCCACAGATTTGGATAAGTATCGTTATTAAATGTATCATTAGAATAAAAATGCCATCTCCATTCATTGCATTCTTTCTGCAATTTTGCTTCTTCTCCTATTCCAGAAGCAGGTTGATTAAAACTTCCCGAAAAGAACAAAACTACAATTACAAGAACAAGGACACAGATTACAATTATAACAATTGTTTCAATAGATAGAGAAACTCCTTTCAGTCCCATAATATTTATTATTTAATTTCTTTAAGTTTACCAAACATCTTCTTATAAACTTTAAATTTTTTTAAAGTTAGCAAATGCAATTCAAATTCATAGGGTAATTTTGTTTTCTCCCTTATTTCTGCAATTATTTCAGCCCTTCTCAATCCTTTTTCAGGAACAGAAGGAGAGCAGATTAAAATATCTATATCGCTGCTACCTGTGCACTTTTTTCTAATTACACTACCAAATCCGTAAACATTAGCATCACCCAAAATTTTTTTAGCAACTTTTTTTATTTTTTTAGCATAGGTTTCCCAATTTTTAAAAACTTCTTTCATTCTAATCCCATAATTTTCTGAACAACTTCTATAAGTTTTTTTATCTCTGTTATTTCAAATTCTCTACTAAAATATCTAGATGTTATATATGCATCTTCTAATGCTGCTAATCCTAAATTTTCTTTTTCTAATAATTTCTTTGCCTTTTCATTAAATTCTGCCATCTGCGACAATAAAATTCTTAAAGAATGTGTTTTTGGATAATATCCTCTTTTTTCCAACAAAAAAGATTTTAAAAAAAGTTGTGCTGCCTGTTCTAAATTAAAAGCTGCTAAATCATAAATTTTTTTATTTGCTAAACTTTTAGCATTTTCAAAAAAGTTTTTTGCCCTCTTTTTTAACAAATCAACTTCATCTTTAGAACCCATAATAAATGATATTTCATTTAAATGTTAACAGTCCTGTCCAATAATTCATAGAACACTTCTACACACTCTTTCCACTATTATACCACTCAACCCATTCGTAAACCTTTCTCGCCATATCTTCGG
>Ga0190316_1000134_pt1 | contig 19172 bp, 20 predicted proteins | sample 48701112_MG_FD_161663 | JGI IMG/M metagenome (GOLD analysis project Ga0190316, IMG submission 161663) | Hydrothermal vent sediment bacterial communities from Southern Trench, Guaymas Basin, Mexico - 4870-11-1-2_MG | ecosystem: Environmental > Aquatic > Marine > Hydrothermal vents > Sediment ... | reverse complement strand
AAATTCCTTATGTGGCGACAGCATGCCCCTCATTCCCGCTTGACTTAATGGCGAAGGTGCGAAAGGGCGCTGCTGCTGAGGGTCCTGCTTACATTCATATATTGAGTGCATGCCCGACAGGCTGGCGTTTCCCTCCAAATTTGACGATAGAAATAGGTAGATTAGCGGTGGAGACAGGCGTGTTCCCGCTTTACGAGGTTGAAAATGGCGAATATCGCCTGAACTTTGACAGACCTTTGAAGCCTGTCCGTGAATATTTGATGAAACAGGGCAGATTCAAGCACCTAACCGATGAAGTCATAGAGAAAATAGAGAAGAGGGTGCGTGAGAAATACGAGAGATTGAGGGAGAAGGCGGGAGTGAAGTGAGCGGAGAGTGGTGAGCGGGAAAGTGTGAGTGGTGAGGGGGCTGTTCAAAATGAGAAATTCTGCGGTGGCGTCTGAGCAGTTTGTGAAGATTCCGGCATTCATGGAGAAAGGCTTTGAGGATTTGAAGAGAGAGGTTGTTGAGCGTGGATTTTGCTCTCTTTGTGGCACATGCGCAGCATTTTGCGAAAAAATAAGAATTGAGGGGCGTGAAAGGGTTGCGGGCGGAGCGGAGGGTGGCGTTGAAGAGGGTGGCGTTGAAGCATCAAAGCCAACATTTTGCGAGGACTACGACACGGTTTGCGGTATGTGCTACACGCTTTGCCCGAGAACATTCCTTCCGTTAGAGGAAATAGAGCAGAAAATCTTCGGCAGGTCAAGGTCTTCAGAGCGAGAGAACGCTCTCGGCGTGTTCAGAAAATGCTTTGCTCTTCGCAGTTCGCTACAACACAGCGGGCAGGACGGCGGTGCGGTCACAGCTCTGCTCGCATACGCAATTGAGGAGCATATCTTGGACTGCGCAGTAGTCACGAAGTCCGCAGGGGAGAACTGGCGAGTTTCGGTGGATGTCGCAAGGGACTACGCCACACTACGCAAGAGTGCAGGCACAAAATACACGATTTTTCCGAGCGTTTTGGGCGTGAGGTCTGCAATTGATGCAGGATGCGAGCGCATCGGCTTCGTCGGGCTACCGTGTCAAATTCAAGGATTAAGAAAAGTTCAGACGACAGAACAGCCATACGAGGTGCATCAGGAGAAAATAAAACTGCTCATCGGTCTATTCTGCATGGAAAACTTCAGCGAAAGTCTGCTGGATTTCGTTGATAAACATGTTTTGAGCCTTGAGAAGGTGCGAAAATTTGACATAAAGGGCAAAGAAATGCTTGTTTACGACGAAAGTGGCGAAAAGCATGGAATTCCGCTCGCTGAGATTGAGCGATTTGTGGGCGAAGGATGCCTCGTCTGCACAGATTTCGCTTCAGAGCTTGCTGACATCTCAGTAGGGAGCGTTGGCTCGCCAGAAGGCTTCTCAACGGTCATCGTGAGGAGCAAAATCGGTGAGGAAATCGTTGAAGGAGCAATCCGTAAAGGATATGTGGAGGCAAAAGAACTGAAAGAGGAGGGATTAAAAGAGGTTGAGAAGATTGCAAGATTGAAGAAAAAGAGGAAATAATATTGAGGAAGAAAGTTATTTAAAAGAAAAGGGGGGGTATTATGATGGAGATTATGGATGGATTAGAAATAGCGGGTAGGAAAGCAGTTTTTGATGTTTTAGTGGAAAATGAGGGAGCACAACCGCTGATAGGACAGATAGTATTGGAGCGATTAGATTTAGTTATCGAGCCAAGCACGGGAAGGGTTATACCTAACCCAAGGTCTCCAGAGACGCCTATGATTGAAATATTGGCAACTTCGCATAACAGCAAACAGCTACGCATTGCTTCGACCAAATTCGGCAAAGCCGAAATTCGTATGTCCTCAAAACGTTATACGCAATCGGCTGGATGAAACGGTTTAAGAGGTGAATAAAAATGAAGGACAAAAGAAAGCAATGGTATTTTATATTTTTCCTAATAGGTATCATATCTTTCCCTCTCGGTTTATTTTTAGGGGAGAATGTTTTTGGCTTAGAGGGAGTATCTACAGTATATTTTATTTTGTTAACCTTCTCCATTCTGTTTACTATTGGATTGTATTTCTCTAAACTGCGCTCTCTTGGTTTTGCATTTAAAGCTCTTGCAATCTCCTTCATTACTCTTTTCTTAATTTTTGGTGCGTTTTTCATGTGGAGTGCACATGAACATTACTATGCGAAGGCGATATTTATTGATAAATTACATGACATACCTAGCGAATACGTTAATATAACCGAAAAGGAATTAGAAGAATATCCAGCTCTTAAAAAAGCAACAAGTGGTAATGAATGTATAAAATTCGATGAAGACAGCTGGTATTTAAAAGTACATCCTGATGAATGGAAACGGACTGCTGATTTCCTTAGCGAAAAAGGTTCTTATATCATCAAAGTTGGAGAAGAGTACTATAGGGTTAGATTTGCCACAGCTTAAGAAAGTGTAAGATGAACAGAAAGATAAGAAAATTTATAACGTTTCGCCGACAGCGTATAACAGAGCGCATCTGCTTCGTGCCTTCGGCACTTTGCCCAAATTCCCCTTCGGGAAACTTCAGATACAATCGAAACGTTGTCCGAAATTCGCTCCGCTACGCTTGAAAAAGAAAGTAAAAAAGAAAATTTTAAAAAGAAAAGGAGGTATTATGATGAGCAAAAAATTGCTCTTCGGAATTTTAGCGATTAGTATAGTAGTCATTGCTGGTTGGTATTTGCTTAGTCTCAGACTGAAGTCGTTACGCCTGAGCATCATGAAACTGAAGAATCAGAAACCTCCCTTCCTCCTGCTCCCTTTATTTTTTATTTTGATTTAATTTTTGCGTGATGTCAGCGGTTAAAGCGCCCCCGCACATATTCCGTGCTTACGATATTCGTGGCATATTCAACAAGGACATCTCTCCTTCGGTTTTTTTGAGCATAGGACTCGCTCTCGGCGCTCTCGCAGAGGAGCGGGGTTGGCATCGCTGCGTTGTCGTCGGCAGGGACATTCGCAAGACTTCGGATGCGTTGGCGAAGGCGCTTCAGGCGGGTCTGCTCGCTGCTGGCGTTGATGTTGCGGATGTCGGCGTTGCTCCTTTCGGTGTCTCAGCATTCGCAGGCTTCTCTTTGAGAAAGAGCGTAGTTGCCTTCGTCACTGCTTCGCACCTTCCTCCCGAATGGAACGGCTTGAAGCTATATCTGGGAGAGGGGATTGCCTTCTCTGAAGCGGAGAACGAGGCACTTCGGGAGCTTGTCCTTTCAGGTAAAGCGGAAGAGCGGAGCAAAGGCTGGAGCGAAGTTGGAGCGTCCCATGCGTTGAGCATGCGAGAGGAGTATATAGAGCATCTTTCCTCTGTCTTTGACTGCCGAGACTTCAAAGGGCGAGTGCTGCTTGACTGCGGTAACGGTTGCATGGGACTTGTTGCGTTGGATGTCATGCGAAATGCGGGCGTTGAGCATGTTGATGCGCTCTTTCCGAACCCTGACTGGAGGTTTCCGAACAGAGCGCCTGAGCCTACCGCAGAGAGCATTCGTGCGTTGCGTGAGGAAGTCTTGCGTAAGAATGCTGATTTCGGTGCCGCTTTTGACGGCGACGGCGACAGGGTAGTTTTCGTTGACGACTGCGGAAGAGTTTTAAGTGCGGAGCATGCTGCCGTCGTTGTTGCGAAGGACTTGCTCTCTCGCAGAAAAGGAGGCCGCAATATCGTCTTGGCGAATGTAGAATGCTCTCTGCTCTTGGAGGCGGAACTTGAGGGCATGGGTGCGAAGGTGGAGAGAATTCCCGTAGGACACACATTCTTGACGAGGCTCGCTTCGCAGCGCAAAGCAATATTCGGAGTTGAGAGCAGCGGTCATTTCGTTATTCCAGAGATTTTCCCTTTTGACGATGCGATGCTCATGCCTCTGAAAATGGCGGAAGTGCTTGCGAAAACGGGGCGAAAACTCTCTGAGATTGTTGACGAGATGCCGAAGTTCTACAAACGGAGGGTGAATTTGAGATGCGACGACAAGATTAAGTTTGATGTGATGCGAGTTCTTGAAGAGCGTCTCGTAAGCGAATTCGGCGAAGAAAAAATTAATCTCGCAGACGGCATTCGTGTGGATTTGCGAGAGAGCAGCAGAGGCGGAGCGGGGGAAGAGGAGAGAGGAGGTTGGGTTCTCATCCGTGCCTCTAACACTGAACCGCTCATCCGCATCACTTCAGAAGCAGGAAGCGAGGAGAAAATGGAGGAGCAGCTGAATGCTTTCGTCAAACGCACAAAGCAAGTAATAAATACCCTTTAATTAAGAAATTTCGCTGAAGGCGAGGGAATTAGGCATTGTAAGTCTCAATTCCGAGCATTTCAGCGTCGCTTCTCGCATCCTCGTCTATATAAGGAGAGACAAAAACGAGCTTGGGCGTGATGCCCTTCACTCTCTTGTATAGCTCACCCTTTCTCAGCAGAACGCCCACATCGCTCTTACGCACATGCGATTTTATTTCAACGAGAATATGCTCTTTATCTTTAATGATGAAGTCTACTTCAATTGTAGCAGGATAACCGAAAACGAATCCTTCGCTGTCCTCATATATCCAATGTTCAACAGAACCTCCGAAAAGACGCTCAACGATTCCCCACATACTCCCTCTGAAAGCATCCTCCGAAAGAAGTCCCCAGCGAGCTCCGAGAGCGTCAAGCCTGCGCTGAAATGCTTTCTGTGTCTCTTCAAAAGAATCCATCCTGCGCTGGAAATTGAGAAAATCCTCTCTCAACGCCTTTATTTCCTCCTCATGCCTATCTAATCTCTCAAGAATTTCGTTGAACTTCCTGTCATGTTCGGTGAGATGAGCTTCGTGCCTGTCCAATCTCTCAAGAATCTCATTGAACTTCCTGTCGTTTTCGTCAAAACGCCTGCTATGCTCTTCAAATCCACGATGCATGTCCTCTCGTAGCCGCTTCAATTCCTCTAATATCCCCTTGTATCCGAGCAGTCCCGCCACTGAGAGACGAAACTCCCTGTCCCTTTCCAAAAGCTCAAGCAGCTCCTTCTTCAAATCTGATGCCATCTATTATTATTTGAATGGGCATATAAGTGCTTTTTGGAAGCTCAAACAGCGTTTTGGGTAACGGGGAAGAATGAAGAAGTGAGAAGAAGCGAAAAGAAGCAAAAAGAAGTGAGGGGAAAATGCGTAAGAAAGCGATCTGTGTATGCTCTGGCGGTTTAGATTCGACAGTTGCGGCGACGATTGCACGCAGAGAAGGCTATGAATTGCATCTATTCCACGCATCTTACGGTCAAAGAGCGGAGAAGCGAGAGCGAGAAGCGGTGAAGGAGATTGCGAAAGTGCTGTATGCGGATGTGAAGTTTGCGGAGATTCCCCTCTTGCGTGCTTTGGGCGGTTCTGCTCTCACAGACACATCAATTGAAATTCCTGCGGTGAGCGAGGAAGCATTGAAAGGGGAAGAAGCACGGGAAACGCCTCCAACATGGGTTCCATGCCGAAATCTGCTCATTCTTGCACATGCCTGTGCTTACGCAGAGGTCATAGGTGCGGAGGCGATTTTCGTGGGTTTCAACGCTGAAGAGGCGATGTCTTACCCCGATAACTCTGAAGATTTCGTGCATCGTTTCAACTTCCTGCTTGAAAAGGCAGTATCCTCTCGCTCAATTGCGCCGAAAGTTGTTGCTCCTCTCGTCAAAATGTTCAAGCCTGAGATAGTAAGGCGTGGCGTTGAGGTAAATGCACCTCTTCACCTCACATACTCATGTTATTTGGGCGAGGAGAAGCACTGCGGCGTCTGCGAGAGTTGCATGCGTAGGAAAAGAGCATTCAGAGAAGCCGGCGTGAAAGACCCCACCGAGTATGCCCAAGCGAAAGAGAATGCGGGAAGCGAAGAGTAGTCAAAGAGCATTCAGACAGAGAGCAAGACCTTCTCCTCCCCAGTCTGCGTTTTCTTTCGCATTTCCGCAATTTTCCTTCGCAGGATTCGCTCCTCAACGAGAGCAAAATCGCCTCCTCGCCTCAGTGGAATCTCCTCTGCGTGGAATGTCGGAACGCCGAGAGCAGCGAACCTCTCGTATGCAAAATGAGAGAGATTCTTCCCGTAGATTACCGCTCTTATCCCTTTTTCTGCGAGCATTTCAGCCGTTTTTGGGCCTCCTCCACTGCCATCCTCTATGAAAATGACATCTCCTTCGTTTAATCCGAACTTACTTTCCAGCTCTTCTATCGCTTTCTTGCTGAAATTCCTCAATATCTTAACCCTTAACATGCCTTCACGCACCCTCTCACCCCTCAATTCCTCCACAATCCCCCTTAATTCATCATTTTCAGCACGAATTTCACGCAATTCCGCATTTAAACGCTCTATTTCCGCCTTTAACCGCTTAACCTCCCTATCCTGAAGCACTTCTCGCCTCTTCTCCGAGCGTTCTTCCGCAATTTTCCGCTCCAATTCCCTTATTTTCTGCTCCTTCTTGCTCAATTCCCGCTTCAAACATTCACAAAAGCTCCGCAAACGCTTGATTTCTTCATCCTTCCTGCGATTTTCTTCCTTCAAATGCAAGATTTCTGAGCGCAAAATTTCTACATCTTTTTCATTCCTTTCATTCGCATCTCCACTCCCATTTTCAGCACTTCCTCTCATATTTCCAGTGCTTTCTGCGGTTTCTTCTCCCTCTTTCCGCTCATTTTTCAGCTTATTGATTGCGGACTTAATGGAAATGCCTCTAATAACCATCGCTTTTACCTCTTCCTCTGGGACATCTGGGGGCAATTTCTTGCGAATTTGAGAGAATTTCGCCTTGTATTTGTGGAAAGCATCTAAGCAAGCTGCGAGTGCGTCCCTTTCATGCGTATTCTTGCATTTATAACCTCTTGTCAGACGCTCCTTATACTCAACAGACATGGATTCGTTCAATTCATGAAGCACAGATGCGAAAATAGTGCTTATTTTCTTCACTGTTGATGGTGTAGGAGACACATCAGTCGCAACAACGAGCGGTTTTCCGTATGAAATTATGCGATTTATGAGCGAGGAGAATGTGCAGTTCTTTGAACTGAAGACACTGAGCAGTTTTCCGTTGAGGTCAAGGATTGCGACGCCGACTGTTGTGCCCGGGTCAACGCCGACAATCGTGTAGCGGTGAGCATTTTGCCTCGCAACCGCCATTCAATCTTAAGAAAACATGCTTCCTTAAAAAATTAGCGTGTGAAAGTTGCGTGTGAAAGTTTGTTTGGCATCATTGAGGCGGTGTGCGGTAGCGTGACGATGAAGAGGCGAGTTGTCGTTGTAGGTTCTGGTGCAGGCGGTGCGACAGTTGCGAAGGAGCTTGCATCCGCAGGGATTGATGTCACGCTGATTGAGCGAGGTGCGAGGGTGGAGGGAAAGGATGCGTTCAAGTGCTATGCGAATGTGCATTCTGCGGTAGAAATCATGCGAGCATTCTGTCTCGGCGGCACAACGATGGTCAGCGTCGGGAACGGCGTGAGAACGCTGCGAGAAGAAATTCAGCAGTTCGGCATCCGCCTGAATTACGAGGAAGTTGAGCGAGATTTGGGTGTGCGTTTGCTTCCCGAATCACTGATTGGCGAAGGCACACGCAGGATTGCGGAATCCGCCGAGAAACTTGGATTCAAGGTTGAGAGGATGCCGAAGTTCATCGCTGCGGAGAAATGCACGCAGGACGGCAGGTGTGCCTTCGGATGCCCTTCTTCTGCGAAATGGACGGCGTTGAATTTCGTTGAATCTGCAGAGAGGAGCGGTGCGAGGGTGCTGACTGAAATGCTCGTGGAGGAAATCGTTGTGCGTGGCGGTGAGGTGAAGGGCGTCCTTGCACGCTCCGCACGCTCTCGCAAAAACTCAAAATTCATAGAAGCGGACGCTGTTGTCCTTTCCGCAGGTGCTTTGGAGACGCCGTTGCTCCTGCAAAAGGCTTCGCTGCCCACTTCTTCGTCCTCTCTTTTCGTTGATACTTTCGTTACTGTCGGGGGCGTCCTCGCAGACAACGAAGACATAGGAGGGGAAGAAAAAATGAAAGAGGAAAGAATGAATTTCAGTAAGGAAGTCCCGATGAGTATCCTTATTCAATTCAAAAATTTCATTTTGAGTCCGCATTTCTCACGAGGACTGCTCATTGCTCTCAAACAGAAGGGCATAAATGCGAAGCCTGCGAACATTCTCGGAATAATGGTGAAGATAAAAGACGAAGAGAACGGTAGAATACTCGCAGATGGCAGTGTTGAGAAGGGCATTTCACCCACAGATGCGGAGATACTTGCGGGGGGCGCTTCAATCGCAGGTGCGATTCTCGTGAATGCGGGCGTGAATCCGAATTCGCTCGTTACGACCGCTCCGAGAGGCGCACACCCCGGTGGGACCGCAAAAATAGGCGTTTCGGTTGACAGGAACTTGGAGACTGAAGCGAGCGGTCTTTTCGTTGCGGATGCCTCTTTGCTTCCGAAAGCACCCGGAGCGCCTCCTATTTTGACAATCGTCGCTCTCGCAAAGCACGCCGCTGAAGTCTTGATGGAGTATGTGAGTTGAAGAGTAAGAGGAATAGGAGGGAAGTGGAAGAAGGGCGTGAGGTGGAGAAATCAGGAGAGAAAGGGGGTTGCGTGGCGGTGGTAGTGGAATTGTTGCCTAACGAGGAGGCGTTAGTGCGGGAATTATGCAGGAGACTCAAACAGCGTGAAGCGAGAAGGATTTTGGATGTCGGCTGTGGAACTGGAAAGCTCGCTCTTTTCATCGCCGAAATGCTTCGTGAGCAGAAAGAGGGGTGCACTGTCGTTGGCATAGACACGGATGCAGCGAAAATAGAGAGGGCTCGTGAGCGAGCTTTAAGCATGCGTGAGGGGCGTGTGGTGCGCTTTGAAGTGCAGTCGGCAACGCAAACAAGATTTAAAGATGGGAGTTTTGATGCTGTTGTCTCTTTGAAGGCGCTTCACGAGATTTCAGATGCGGATGCTGCGTTAAGAGAGGCGTTTCGTGTGCTTCGTGCAGGCGGTAGTATTTTTATAATTGACTGGGTGCGGTGCCCTGCGACGGAGAGCCATGCGCATTTCCCGCTTTACTTCACTGAAGAGAGCATGCGGGATGCTCTGCTGAACGCAGGATTTGAGGATGTAAGCATTGAGAAGAGCGAGAGCGGTGAATTGATGCTCGCTTCAGGTTTAAAGCCGAGTAGAAAACAGCCTATTCCGTCTTCTTCAGCCTGAGGGTTTGAGGATTACGCTGTGAAAGAAGGTTACTTGCCGGAAATGGTTGTGGCATGTGGCAGTGAAGTGTGAAACGCACGTAAATTTAAGATTCATATTTTTTAATGGAATGAAATGGTTCAGAGAAATTCACAACCGGCAAATACGATTAACGGATGAGAGGCGGGAACATATTGAAGTTGACCATCCGGAAATGTCTGGGCAAATTGACAGAATACGGGAAACATTGTTAAATCCTGATGTAATTGTGAGATCACGAACAGATTCTGAGGTTGAGCTGTTTTATCGGCATTATGATACCACACCAGTAACGGATAAATATTTATGTGTCGTAGTTAAAGTATTAACCGATGATATATTTATTATAACCGCATATTTCATAGATAAAATAAAAAGAGGTGAGACGCTATGGAAAAGAAAACAATAAAGATATGGTATGATAAGGAGGGGGATTATCTTGAAGTTCTGTTTGAGCGGAGAAAAGGATACTTCAGAGAAACAGAAAACGATGCAGTAATGGAAAAAGTTGACGAAGAAGGGAATGTTATAGGTTTCTCTATTTTGAAAGTAAGTGCATTAAAAAAGCCACTTTCAATAGAGCTCAAAAGTCATGTCGCCTAACAGGGTGGCTCTTCGGGCTTCGCATACCCATTGTTGAGTGATGGGTTTCAGACATTTGGACTTTACAAGAAATGACTAAGAAGCAGTGCGAGGATTGCGGAGCATGTTGCGAATGCGAAAGCCTGCTTGCTCCACACGAATACCTTGCGACCGTCAAAGAAGCCGAATGGAATCATGTTGAAAAGGGCGAGCCACCCGTTTACTTTTGAGCCTATTTCCCCAATCTGCGACGCAAAATCGGCAACAAAACTCGCATCCTCCGCCACGAAGGAATGAGCGGGGACGAAAAATGAGGCGAGAAGCGAGAGGGCGAGGAAAGCGAAAGAGAGTGCGACATTCGTGAGCGGACCTGCGACTGCGATTTTACCGCTCTGCTCCCTTGTGAGGTAGGGATTGAAAATGACGACTGCGCCCGGAGCTGCGAAGACGAAGCCTGCGAAGGCAGTGAGAATTGCGAAGAGAAGCATGAGCGGTTCAGCCCTGAACTCAGACCAAGAGCCGTAGCGCTGTGCGACGATTTTGTGTGCGAGCTCGTGCAAAACGAAGCCGAGACCGACGGTGAGTGCAGAGATGAGGAAAGTGAGGACAAACTGGGGTCTAAGAGTTCTTTCAAATAGAATAGTGAAAGCGAGGGAGATTGCGAGCCATGCAACGAGCAAGTGCTTTATTTCAGTCTCACTCGTCCTTAAACGCATGCTGAACACACCTCTTCGTCAGGAGACAGAAGGAGAGCAAAAAATGAGAGGGGCATGCGGAAGGCGGAATGGCAGAGAGCAGATAGAATAGCCCGGCCAGGATTCGAACCTGGGTCGTGAGGTCCAGAGCCTCACATGATTGACCGCTACACCACCGGGCTGCTCACATTTGAATGCGCCACCCTCCTTTAAAAATCTCACTTCTTCCCGCTGCTTCACTCCTGACCTCACGACGCCCTGCTCAACAAACGCATTTAAAGCAGTTTCAAGCGACCTGTGAGCCTGTCAATTTCAGCGGATGGTGCGGGACCAATGCCGAGAGCGGTGACTGTGCCTGCAGGAATCTCAGTGAGTCCAGCGTCCTGAACGAGAGCGTGGGGCAGACCCGCATTCTCGGCTTCGGCAGCCAATTCAAGCAGTTCTTCAAGCGTCTCAACCTTGAGGACGACCTTCTTCTGACCTTGACGCTTCCAAGCGTTCCTCGCATCCTCAGATGCTTTCTCGTAGCTCAGAAGCGAGGCATGTGCGACTTGAACCGCCAACTTGCCCTTTGAGAGCTTCAGGTCGCTGCGAACAACGATGCACTGCTTGTATTCATTCTCAGGAGCATCCGTAGCAGCAGAAGCGCCAGAAGCACGCTCCGCCATTTTCACTGCTCACTGAATACTGCAATTTCACCGCAATAATAATAAAAGGAAAAGAGGGAGGAGGGAAAGAGAAAGAGAGGGGGAAGCGAGAAATGGCATCAGCGTCTTCGGATGCGAAGCTTAGTAAGAGATACAATGCGGAAGAGATTGAGAGGAAGTGGCTTGAGCGTTGGGACGACTCACTTTACCGCTTCAAAGAGGAGGATGTCGCAGCGGGCAAACCGCCATACATTATTGACACACCACCGCCATACCCGACAGGGGATTTTCATATTGGAAATGCACTGAACTGGTGCTACATAGATTTCATCGCTCGCTACAAAAGAATGCGAGGCTACGCAGTCCTTTTCCCGCAGGGCTGGGACTGTCATGGTCTTCCAACGGAGGTGAAGGTTGAGGAGACTCATGGCATATCAAAACGAGCGGTCTCAAAGCAGGAATTCAGGAGGCTCTGCTCGGAGCTGACACGAAAGAACATCGCTGCGATGAAGGAAATGATGATTCGTCTCGGCTTCTCAATTGACTGGAGTCGTGAGTTCGTGACAATGCATGACGATTACAAAAAATACACGCAACGCTCTTTCCTGCGCATGTTCCGCTCCGGCGAGATTTACAGAGCAGAGCATCCTGTGAATTGGTGTCCGAGATGCGAGACAGCAATCGCATTCGCAGAAGTTGAATACGAGGAGCGTTCCGCTTTGCTGAACTACATACGATTCAAAATCGTGCAGAGCGGGGAAGAGGCGGAAAAAGAGGATGTGGGGGTCGCAGAAGAGTCGCCAGAATATGTTGAGATTGCGACGACACGCCCTGAGCTGCTTGCGAGTTGCGTTGCGGTTGCGGTTCATCCAGAAGACGAACGCTACAAGCATTTAATCGGTTCAACGCTTGAAGTCCCGATTTTTCACCAGAAGGTGAAGGTGTTTGCGGATTCCGCTGTTGACCCATCATTTGGGACGGGCGTCGTGATGATTTGCACATTCGGAGACAGGCAGGATGTGCGTTGGTGGAAGGCTCACCGCTTGCCTCTTCGTGCTTCTATTGACGAGCGTGGCAGAATGACTCATATCGCAGGCAAGTATGCGGGCATGAATGTTGAAGAGTGCAAGAAAAAAATCATTGAGGACTTGAAGAAGCAGGGACTGCTCGTGAAACAGGAGCGGATTAAGCAGAGCGTTGGTGTTTGTTGGAGATGCAAGACGCCTATTGAAATCATTTCAGCGAAGCAGTGGTTTGTTCGTGTGCATAAGGAGAAGGTGAAGGAGGCTGCTCGTAAAATAAAGTGGCATCCTGAACACTTCAGGCTGCGTCTTGAAAATTGGGTCGACTCAATGGAGTGGGACTGGTGCATCTCAAGACAGCGCATATTCGGCGTTCCGATTCCCGTGTGGTATTGCAAGCGTTGTGGTGCTGTGAAGCTTCCATCTGAGGATGAGTTGCCCGTTGACCCGACGACGCAGAAGCCCTCTTCAAGATGCGAGAAATGCGGTAGCGATGAGTTCATTCCTGAAGAGGATGTGCTTGACACTTGGATGGATTCCTCACTAAGCGCACTCTGGGTCGCAGGTTGGAATTACGAAGGAGATTTTAAGCCCGTTCAACTGAGACCTCAAGGGCATGACATCATAAGAACATGGGCATTCTACACCATTTTGAGATGTCTTTCTCTCACAGGGAAGATTCCTTGGGAGATGATTCTCATAAATGGGATGGTTCTCGGCGAAGATGGCTTCAAAATGAGCAAATCACGCAACAATATCATTTCGCCTGAAGAGGTCGTTGCGAAGCACGGCGCTGACGCATTCAGGCAGTGGGCTGCTCTCGGCGGCGCAGTCGGAAGCGATGTTCAATTCCGCTGGAAGGATGTCGTCGCTGCTGAAAGATTCTTGCAGAAACTCTGGAGCATCCTACGCTTCTCGCTGATTCACCTCGCAGACTACAAACCGCTTCCCGTTGAAAAAGTGAATTTGAAAGCTATTGACAAGTGGTTATTGGCGAAACTGAGCGCTCTTGTTGCATCTGTGACTGAAGATATGGAGAAATTCAAGTTTGATGAGGCGTTGAAGCGAATAAAGGCGTTTGCTTGGGGAACGCTTGCTGACGATTACATTGAAATTGCGAAATCAAGGCTCTATGGCGATTCAAAATCGGGCGAAGAGGGCAGGAATGCGGCGAGGTTCGCTCTGTTTGAGACAATGAAAACGCTCTCTCTTCTTATTGCGCCTTTCATGCCTTTCTTTGCGGAGGAGATGCACGAGAGACTGCTGCGAAGCAAGGGATTAGGTGCAAGGAGTGTGCATGCGGAACGCTGGCCAGATGCGAAGACGCCTGTTGAAATCTCTGAAGATGATGTGCGTGAGGGTGAAATAATTGCGGAGATTGTTCGCTCAGTCAGGAGGCTGAAGGCTCAGAGAGGCATTCCGCTGAACAAGCCACTGCGAAAAATAGAGATTTTCTGCGAATTTCCGATAGATGTTGAGGACATTGAGAACGCAACTGCCACGCCTGTTGAGGTGAAACGAGGCAAAAGTATGGAAAGCATTGAGGAAAAGATGAATAAAGAAGGGGAATCGCATGGAAACACTGCCGAAATCGCTGTTGGAGATGCGGTAAGAGCATTTGTTTATTTTTAATCGTGATGTTAAGTGGAGAGGAGTTTGAGGGGTAGCAGAGCATGGTTACGAGATGGAGAGAACGAGACGAAGAGATAAAGAACTGTGAGAGTGCTGAAGGGTGTTGCGAAAGATTAAGCCTGTGAAACCTTCAGAGCGACAGGCAGAAAGAGGGGCAGAAGGGAGTGCGGAGAGAGAAAAACTGCGGTGCGGGAGCTGAAAGGAAGAGGGAAGAACCTACAGATACTCATTCCTCTTTTGCTTTGCATTTCATTTATCCTCAAGCGAACTTCCGCATGTATTTCCGCTCAAGGTATTTTTTGAGGCGGTAGGCGAATGTTTCAAGCAGGAAGCCGTTAAAGTAAGCAATCGCATGTCCATTTCCGAGAGAAATCAACGCTCTCGGCTTCTGAACGGTGTTTTTTGGCGAGTAATGTCGGAGTTTAGAGCCTTTTATGCTTCTCATGATGTTTTCTGCGACTGTTCTGCCTTGTCGCTCCGCCTCCTCCACATTCTTGCCTGAAATTTCACCGTTTTCGAAGTGTGCAATATCGCCCGCAACAAACACATCTTTGAAGCCTTTCAAGCGGAGGAAAGCGTCTGCTTTTAGCCAACCACCCTTCGCTTTCGCTTCTGCAGGGAAATTCGCTGAAATCCGATTCGGCTTCAAACCCGCCGTCCAAATTAAGATGTCGTAGTGAATTTTTCGTCCCGCCTTTTCTTTCAGTGCGAGAAGTTCAATCTCTCGCTCACTGACGGACTGAACAGCGTTACCTGTGAGAATTTCAACGCCTCTACTTCGCAGCACACGCTCAATTCTCGCCGAGACCTTCTCTGGAAACGCAGGTAGAATTCGCTGTGCCATCTCCACTAATAAAACACGAGAGGCTTCACATCCCCGACCACTGAAGAAGTCCACTAATTCGCCTGCAACTTCCACACCTGTGAGACCCGCACCGACAACGACGCACTTGACGCTCTCTTGCTGCACAGCTTCCTCAAGTCTCTTCCTCGTTTTCAAAGTGGCGTCAAGCGAATAAACGGATAAAGCATGCTCCTCCGCACCCGGAATGCCGAAGAAAGCGAGTTCTGCACCGACAGCAACGACAAGGAAGTCGTAAGGAATCCTTTCTTCTGAAGAAGATTTGGGGTTGCGTGCAACGACCTCCTTCGCTTTTAAATCCACGCTTTTAACCTCTCGCTGCAAGAATTCAGCACCGATTTTCGTTGCGAACTTACGCAAACTGCCCGTGATTTCATCTGCGGAGACCTTACCGCTCAATATTTCAGGAAGCGAGGGCAAATACTCAAAGCGTTCCCTGCGGTCAATCATCAGAATTTCCACGCCTCTTGATTTCGCAGAAAGAGCGGATGCGACACTCAAACCTGCGAAGCCACAACCCAAAATGACCGCTCTCATTCCACCTTCAAATGCATTCACATGCTTAAAACATGAGCGACGATGGCAACAATAGTAAGCATCGCAAGCGTAAGTGCAGCACTGACAAGAGAAGCGATTTTCACCACTCGCACAGCGTCCGAGATGTGTGTTGAGCGAGGGAGGGAAAATTCTTCGCCGACGGTGTAGTGTCCCACTTTCTCAAGCCTAACGCACAGCACTGAACTCATCGCAGAAATCGTCAAAGGAGCTTGCTCTCCCTTTTCATTTTGTTCCTTCGCTGCGAGCTTCTTTCGCCTTTCTGCAGCGACGACCCTTGCCTTTCCAACGAGCAGAATAAGGGTGGCAGCGATTCTTTCGGGGATGAAATTCAAGAAGTCGTCCGCTCTCGCTGCGAACCAGCCGAAGTGCCTGTATTTCTCGTTCTTGTAGCCTACAACTGCGTCTAAGGTATTCACAACTCTGTAAGCCATCGCACCTGCGACGCCGAGACCGAGAGGAGAGAGGATTGAGAAGTAGAAGAAGGGAGCGACAACGCTATCTGTGAGGTTTTCTGCGACGCTCTCAATCGCTGCGGAGTTCAGGTGGCTCTCGTCCAATCCTTTAACTCGGCGACTCACGATTTTCTGCACTGCTCTCCGCTTCTCCTCCACGCTTCTCGCCTTGAGAACGAGGGTTGCGAAACGCTCAAGCCCGCTCACTGTGAATGTCATTTTCAGAACGACGGCAGAAATTAGAATGCGAGCAAATTCGTTGCGAATAAGCGTGAGAGACGCACAGGGAAGCGAGAAAAGCACAAGAATGAGAACTGTGTAGAGAATGCCCAAAACTCGCTCTTTCGCAGGGTTGCCTCGCTTCGTCCTTCGGTCAAAGAAAGACATGAGACGGCTTATCCACACAATAGGGTAGAACCTGTCAACGCCTTCAGGCGGGTCTCCAACGGTCAAATCAAGAATGAGTGCAAGGATGAAAATGAGCGTTTGCTCCAAAACACACTCCATCTTCGCCTCTTCGTGCCTTCTTTGGCTTCTTACTTCCTCCGCCACTGCCTACGCTGCCTATGCTACCTATGCTGCCTACGCTGCCAACACTGCCACTACTGACGCCACTGACGCCACTACTCGCATCCACTCACAGCACTTTTCTCTGCGTCATCTGCGTCTTGGCGGAAATTCCCTCTTCAAAATCTCAAAAATCTCATTCAACATGCTTCTTTCCTCACGCTCCGCCCTATCAATGTCTTCAACTTTAATGCCTCTTTCCTTGAATATTTGCATGAGTCTCGCTGCTACTTCGCTGCGGTGAATCCAAAAGCAGAGAGAGCAGTCCCAAACAAGCGAGCCATCCTTTGCCCGCTTCCAAATGCCACCTGTCTGCTCATCTCCGCAGGGGTAAAACGGACAGAAGCACCAAGTGCAGTCCTGACCGACGAAGTGGCAAGGGTAATATTCACAACTCTCGTCGCTGCCCACGACTTCTTTGCGAGAAAGCACTTTCTTCAAATGCTCCCTTGCGAGCGGATGCATGCTTTTATTTTCCTCTCTCTATATTTTCTTCCTCTCTGAATCTTCAACGCTCATCCTTTCATCCTTCTGATTTAATGAGCTTCGCACTTTGCAGGACGCTTCTCTCTATTTCTCTCAATTCTGTCATCTCTCTCGCAATCTCTCTTTCCTCCTTCTTTTTTGCACAGACATATCTCCAGTCCGCAGTATCTTCAGATATTATTCCGTCATAAAGGGCGACATACCAAGATGCGTTGAAAGATGCGCTCAATTCCGGCAATCTCCAAGATATAACGAATGTCTTTTTGAATTCTGGCGGTAGCAACAAAGATTTATTGTTTATCACTTTGAATGAAAGATTGTAATCTGGTATATCAAGAGTCCATAGGAATTTCACGCTTTTTCTTTCATCTGTCGGATTCTCAAATGTTACATTTATAAGCATCACATCTCCCGCTCTGTATTCATATTTATCTGTTGAGACCGATACTATCGGCTCCTCAGGCGCAAAATAATACTCAAATGGCCGCATTAAAGGATAATTATCTTTATCTGAACCTATGCTGTAAGGAATATCTCCTATTCCATCTCCGTTAGCGTCGCTTCCTGTATAATCGATCCAGTAATTGCCCATGTAATTCGTGAATGTTGAACCTTTGTATGTGTATGTTATCTCTTTCGTTGAATTCCATATACTTGTTGAATCGTAATAATCAGCGTTGACTGTGTTATCTATGAAGTTGTTCAAATATATTATGTTTTCGTTTGAATACGCAAGGTATATACCATACCAGTAGTTCAAGATTATGTTGTTTTTGGATATACTGTTATTGTTTGAGTTCCAGAGGAATATACCATTATATTTATTTGAGTCAATGATGTTATCTAATATGCTGTTATTGTTTGAAAACGAAAGCTCTATGCCATTATCGTTTGAGCTGATGTGGTTTTCTGATATGCCGTTATTGTTTGAATCATCAAGGTCTATGCCATAGTTGTTTGAGCAGATGTTGTTATTTGATATGCTATTATTGCTTGAACACACAAGGACTATGCCTCCCCAATTGTTTGAGATGATGTTATTAGATATGCTGTTATTGTTCGAATCATCAAGGTATATGCCATCAAACTTGTTTGAACTGATGGTGTTATTTGATATGTTGTTATTGTTTGAATTCCAAAGGAATATGCCCCAGTTGTTTGAGATAATGTTGTTATTTATTATCGTGTTATTGTTTGAACAAATGTATACATACATGCCTCCTGTGATTGTGAAACCTTCTATTCTTATTCCATCTGCTTTGAGCGTGAATACATCTGAACCACTGCCATTAACGATGCAATTTTCAGAGCCATTCTCTGATTTTATTGTCAGTTGCTTGTACACTGTGATGCTCTCATAGTAAATTCCATTCCTTACAACAATCGTGTCTCCAGCAGAAGCATGATTAATAGCCCATTGAATCTTCGCATAATCGTCAGGCACATATATCGTCTTTGCTGCTGAAACGCTTGCGAAAGCAGTCAGAATTAAAAAGGTGAAGGCAAGGAAGACAAACTTTACCACCTTACGCCTCATCGCTCCCACCTCCCGCCAATCAAGCGCCACAGGCAGGTATTAAGGTATCAAATTTCCTATATAAATAACTTGCGCATCTTCTCATTTTTGAGATATTTCTCTATTTACTTTTTACTTATTTCTTTGCTTTTATGCTTTTCCTATTTCTTTTATCTTCTGAATATACACATGCAAATCATTCAAATATTCACTCATTTCGTCGAAATTTAATGTTCCATCGTAGTAACCTTGTATGTGTAAGCTATCTCTAATAGCCAAATACAGACGCCTCAGCTCCCTATCAGCATGTTTGAACACCATATATCTACGACCTCGCTCGCTTTTCGGCAATCTATCCTCACTTACGCCTCTTTTGACAAGCAAAGCGTTCGTCGCCTCAACAGCGGAAAGCCATCCCTTCGCACAGGCATCCCTTAAATGCGTGCTGTCATTCTTCTCTCTTGCGACCTCAAATTCCTTAAACGCCTTCTGAAACAACTTCTCCGCTTCTTCCAAGTCTCCTCGCTTCTGTCATTTTCCTCACTCATCCTACATTTAAGAACGCCGTCAGTTCTCCTATATGAACTCGCTTCTGCTGCATAGTATCTCTGTCTCTCACCGTAACAGTGTCATTCTCAAGCGTTTCATAGTCAATTGTGATGCAGAATGGCGTCCCTATTTCATCTTGCCTGCGGTATCGCCTACCTATGCTACCAGAATCGTCGTAAACGACGATTGCACCCTGCTTTTGCATCTCCTCACGCAGCATATTGAACACTTCTTCAGCCTTCCGCTTCAACTCTTCTCTGTTCAAAAGCGGGAAAACAGCAGCCCGCACAGGTGCAATCTCTTTCTTGAAGCGTAGCACACGCCTCTTCTCCTCTTTACCAGCACTGACTTGCTCTTCGTGAAACGCACTCTCCAAAATTGCGTAAATTATGCGGTCAATGCCGTAAGAAG
>Ga0190316_1000133_pt1 | contig 19175 bp, 20 predicted proteins | sample 48701112_MG_FD_161663 | JGI IMG/M metagenome (GOLD analysis project Ga0190316, IMG submission 161663) | Hydrothermal vent sediment bacterial communities from Southern Trench, Guaymas Basin, Mexico - 4870-11-1-2_MG | ecosystem: Environmental > Aquatic > Marine > Hydrothermal vents > Sediment ... | reverse complement strand
CTAAAGGGTGAGGGGATTAACGTCAGCAGGGAAGACCTTTCTGGTGCCACTGCCCAGATGAATGTCTGGACAGACAGGGGTGGAAACATACACATGGGATTTCTGGCTACAAAACATGGCAGGACGGTGGCGGAGTATGATACTGCGATAAGGGAAACAGGAGAGCGGACAAAATACTATGATAATCTATATCAGTATTATGGTGGTCTTCTCACCCAGTACAGTCCTGTCCAGCAGCAGACTTACAGTCTTATTAAAGGAATGCTTACAGGTATGGATATGGATGAGGCCAGTGCAGAGAAATATGCCGTGAAAGCGGTGGCATCGGGTTATGGAAGTGTGCAAGAAGGAAGAACTTTTGGGCATTTCCTAACAAGCCCCAGTGCTATCGGAGCTGCCGCAGTAATACAGGGAATAGATATTGCCGCCAAAGTCGTTACAGATCCGGATTACAAAATAATTGGTAATCCCCTAAATCTCATGAAAAACAGGATATTTGGTGAGGTAACCCTCAAACTTAGCAGGGTCCCGAATAGTGTGATGAAAGCCCCTGTAATAGGACAATACATGGACATCGGCCGAAAACTTGGAGAGGCCATTAGGGACAACGATGTAAAAACAATAGCACAAATGCATGGCTGGTCTGAGAAGCAGGCTAGGGATTATATCGATAATGTCCATAGACACTGGGACGACGCTCTGGAGGGAAGGGAACTAAAAGGTCTTGATTTCCATGATGCCGTGGAGGTTCTCTATCCTCCCAATCAAAATCTGCTGGATTCAACGGGAGACAAGATGCAACTTTCGGGAACGATATCTTATAAGAGACCACATGGGGGTAAATAAAATTTGGAGAAGCAGATAAAAATAAAAAATCAAAATGAGGCCAAAAACATTGCCTATCAGGCGCTGTTTCTAGCAGATGGAGTGGTGTTCCTCCTCAGGAAAATCTCACATTTCACAGTTGGCGAGGTAGAGGTGGGAGCTGATGAAAAAGGTGTCTATATTGGACTTGGTAAAAACGTGGCACAAATAACGGAAAGGATAATGGACAACTTGAGGAAACATAAAACTATATTTCTCTATCATGTGCCAGAAGGCGAGTACGATCCAGATACTATGCCCATTGCTTTTGAAATGAAAGCTAGCGCGATGGAAAAACTGGAAATTTTATGGCAAAAAACGGGGGAGAAAAAAGATGCAACAGCAAGCAGTAAACATTGATAAAGAAACCACAGTAGAAGGGGTCGTGACTGCCTATAAATATTTACTTACAAATACAGGGGTAATATTTGTTATTAGTACTGATTCCTTACCTGAGCCTCCGAAAAACCTGAACATTGCAAAAGCAGGTGGATCCGCTTTTCTCCAGTGTGGGAAAATTTACGCCCTGCTTACAGATACAATTATTGGACACCTGAAAAAAGTTATGGGTAAGGCTAATAAGGTTTCTATTTCTTTTGCCTGTAGCCTACCTGGAGATTATGAAATAAAAACAAAATTCTCTGTGATTTTTGACGTGATGGAATGTGCTACCCTCATTAGTCTGTATAAAATTGCCCGGTGAGGGTTTAACTATTTTTCATCTTCGGGCCACACTGGATTACTATGGGAATTCTCATCCTCGGACCAGAAAGGCGCGGTGGAGTCAAATACCGGGTTTCCATGAAATGTATTACATGCCATTCTGGCAAAACCGGGATTATGCACATCCTCATAATTCTTACCAGCGTTTTCAGCTTCCTTGATGGCCGGTCCCATCGCATCCACTCCAGCCTTCTTTGCCTTCCTCACATCCATTGTGTAGACGATGGACTTGACTATCATAAATGCAAAGAATGCAGACACTCCAAGTATTATAAAGATATTCCCCCGGGGGCAGCATACATGCAGGACAACAAAGGCAGGACTGAAAACGCCGAACATAGCAGCCAGCTGCTTCCTTGTCATCTCTTCCCCCTGTTGTACACCTCAACGATACGCTAATACAGGGGGAAGGAAATGTCAAGATAATTTTGTGCAACAGCGGGGGCCAGGTGGCACGGTTTTGGGCATAAAATGGGTGCTTTGAGCCTGCACCGTAGTTAATATGTCTTCATATTTCTAGCCCGATAGGGTGAAAATAATTGTCCTTCAGTAATAGTCTACTCTATCACCTGATTTTCCCACCCGCAATTGGGACAGACATACTTTACGATTCTTATGCTCCTAGTCTTTTCCATCGAACTTTGAATTGGAAGACGGTCAACTGTGACAGAAGCAGCAGTTGAGCTATTTGTGAAAGAAAAAGCCATATCGAAGGATCGAGTTTGCCACCTCTCCACCCTTTCCATTTTGGTCCCACATTTCTCGCAAAAAAATTCCTTTTCTTCATTCATGGCACTGTTCCTTTTTCACTAATGTTGACAAAGCTCTTGTCCTGTCTAATTTTTATAGTAGGTGCATTCCACTTTTTAAACGACCAGTTTATTATAGCTTTGAACCTTAATGGGTCACAATTTTCACCACTGATGATAAAGTATATTACGATATCTCCTTCAAAATCATACTTCTTCGGCACTCCCCTATCAAATGACGTGTCGATCCACACATTCCAGTATACCTCCCCAGATGGGTTAATATGTTTTGTGATAATTTCTTCCAAAACTTCTTTCTTTATCTCCTGCCTATATTTAGCATTATTGAAAGAAAATATTTCAGAGAAAGTTTCATTCTTAGCCCAAAATAGATCCATAAAGAAGTATGACTTGGGCAAGATATCTACAGGATTCCAGCCAGGTTCCCCTGACCACTTGACTGTAGTTGGATGATAATATCTTGGAGGTCTAACCATGGTGTTTTCCCTGTAAAACTCAATTTTTTCTACCTTTGCTTGAACCTTCCTGGCTATTGTTTTTCCGTCATTAATAATCTTCACCCTTGCGTTAAAACCTGGCCTGAAAATGTAGATTGGTCGGCCACCAAAGTCAATCGGCAGATCGTATCGTTCAAAGGCAAGCTTATGAAAGTAGGGATAGCTTCTGTGTTCATCAAAACATAGCTTTAATCTTGGTTTTGTTAATCTCCATTTCCAATCCCCTAAGTACAATGCAACAAGTGCAGTAAAGAAAGCTGCTATTGCTGAGAGTAAAGTGGAGTATTTGTTTAGTTTTTCCGGATACTCAACGATTAAATAGATTAAATAAAGAATTAAGCAACCAAGCCCGAGCCTAATAAAAAAAGGTCGCACACTAGCAGTAGACTCATGTGTGTCTTTTAATCTTCGGTTTAAGTTCCGTTGGCTCACCTATGTATTCACCTCTGGGACTTGGACTTTCCTATTTGTCTACCTCATACTATATCATAGTGTTTTAAAAATTTCCACCACACATTTCTGGTATAACCTCTGTACCTCACATGAGGGGATTGGGTACTACGTCATACACAAGTATAATAAATTGTAAGGCAAGGTTATGAAATTTACTGAGCTTCAACTAATTTTGCCAAAAATAAGTACTCCACCAATCTGTTAATCAATTAAATCTGTTTATCTTCCCCATATACCATGTTTTGGTACTTAAGGCTCTTTGAGAAGGTGTTTGAAAAGCCCAGTATGGTGAAAAAACAGTCTAAGAAATTAAAAATTGCTAGGACTATCTAAAAAATGATTGGGTAGGAATTTCTAACGCAGCAGCTAGGTTATCCTGGTAGTGAAGGGCATAAATTGTCTCGGCGTGATTTACAATCTCGGTTGATAATTGTTTTATCTCATCGTATTTTGCCCTTCCGTCAATAACCTTGATCAATATTCTCTTCACCGCCGCCTTTATTTTTGCCTTCAGGTATTCCTTTCTGTTCCAGTCTGCTACCTTAACATAACCACCCAATTCTTTGATTATTTCCTTTGCAACTGTCCTTATCTCTTCCTGGTTCTCAAAGAATTTCTCTTTTGAAGATAGCAGGTCATAGAATGCTAATTCTTTTTCACTTAAATCAAGTTCCTTTCCTGTTTCCATCTTCCTTTTGAATTCGTGCGCAAGTGTGATTAACAACTCTATAATCTCCACGGTGCTTATACGTTTTAGGTTATATTTTTCTATGATTTTCTTCAACTTCTCGTATAAGGAGCCATACCTAAAGGGATTAATTTTCATTTTAGCAACAATCTGGTCCTTTATTATCTTGGCTAAAACCTCTGCGGCGTAGTTTTTCTGTTTCATATTTTTAAACTCTTCAAGAAACCTTTCATCAAATATGGATATATCAGGTTTTTCTTTTCCCATCAGGGTAAAAAGGTCAACAGGTTTCTCAGCAGCAATGCTTTTTGATATCAGGCGGCCAATTTCATACTCAAGGTCTCTGTTGATTCCTCCCACTCTAGATGGGGAATACTTAATTACCATCTTTTTTATCATCTCAAAAAACCGGATGTCATTTTTTATGCTTATGGCCTCTGGATGAGGACTTGCTAGAGCATATAGCTTCTTTAAAGCTATGTAATTCTTTACAAATCTCTTTTTTGTTTCATTATCCCTGCATACCCTGTCATAAGCCATTGTGGTTAGCAGGGAGAGCTTTTCTGGAGGCTGTTTGTCCCAATCCTTATAATTTATGCCATGGAAAAAGGAGCTAACCACATCGTATTTTTCCTTCAATTGATTGATTACCTCTTCTATATCTAAGAATATCTCTCTGATTGTGTTTAAGGTGTATATGGCAAGGGACTTTCTCAAATCATCTGCTATTCCAATGTAATCAATTATCAGTCCTCCAGGTTTGTCCTTGAATACCCTGTTTACCCTTGCTATTGCCTGAACCAGAGAATGATTTTTCATGGGTTTGTCAAAGTACATAGTGTGCAGGCAAGGGATATCAAAACCGGTAAGCCACATATCCACAACTATGACCATCTGTGGGTCTTTCTCCGGATTTTTAAAGTTATTTTTCAGTTCTTCAAGCTCTTTTCTCTCCCTTATATGAGGCCAGAAATCCTTTGGATCCCGTGCCTTGCTTCCGGACATCACGACTGCCAAGGAGGGGGCACCTCTTTGTTTTATTATTTTCTCATACAATTTAACAGCAACCGTTCTACTTATAACTACGACCATTGCCTTGCCTTCAAGCTCTGTGGTTCTTTCATTAAAATGGATCACGATGTCCTTTGCTATCCTTTCCATTCTTTCCTCAGATTTCAGTATCTTTTCCTCCAGTCTCCGAAATAAGGCCCTCTTGGTGGCATCATCCATTGACTCGGCAAGTTCCTCAAACTCCTCGTCTATGAATTCGTTGGTAAGATGCAATTCAGGAAGCCTTGCCTCATAATATATGGGAACAACAACCTTGTGCCTTCTCGCAACGCTCATTGGGTAGATGCTTATATAATCTCCAAAGACTAGGGTAGTTGACCGGTCCTGGAGCTGGATGGGAGTTGCTGTAAAGCCAATAAATGAGGCATTGGGAATTGCCTTTCTTAGATTCATTGCCAGTTCCCTGTATTGGCTTCTATGTGCCTCATCCGCAATTACAATAATGTTTTTTCTGTCTGTCAAAAATGGATATTCCTCTTCCTTCTTCTTTCCAAATTTCTGGATGGTGGTAAAGATTATCCCCCCAGCCTCTGTTCTGAGGATATTTTGCAAATCTGGGATGCTCTTTGCCTGCCTAACTATTGGCAGCACAGGCGAGAAGACCTCTTTGTAGAGCTGCTCATCTAGATCTCTTCTGTCTGTTATAAAAAGCAACATTGGGTTTTCCAATTCTCTAACCTTCACGAGTTTTCTTGCATAATAAAGCATTGTAAGAGATTTACCGCTGCCCTGAGTGTGCCATATCACGCCTATTCTTCTTTCTTCTGGTTTCTCTCCCTCTACCACTGCCTTTACTGTCCTCTCTACAGCCTTTTTTACTGCATAAAATTGCTGGAACATCGCAATCTTCTTAATCTGGGTTTCTCCAGACTTTTCATAGATAACAAAGTCCTTTATATATTCCACTAAATGATTTTTCCTGAGCAGCCCCTTGATCAGGACCTCAAGGCTTGTCATCTTCTCGCCGGTTTCCCTGAATGTATAGGAATAATGCTTCTCTCCGATTTTTCTTGCCTTTAAATCATCATCACTGAAGATTCCTTCCCATGTAAAAAATCTCTCCCAGTCGCTGCTTATGGACCCGTATTTTGTTTCCAGCCCATCGCTTACTCCTAGGATCTGGGCATAGACATAAAGCTGCGGTATATTTTCTATCTTTGCCTGATGGTCATAAAATGCATCCTTCGCTGTCCCACCTGCATTAAAACCCTTGAATTCAAAAATCACCAATGGGAAGCCATTTATAAAAACAATGAGATCAGGCCTCCTGTAGATTTCCTTTTGGAATTGGAACTCTACCTCAAACTGGTTAGCAGTTAAAAATTCATTGTTGTCAAGATCTTCAAAATCAACAAGCTTTACACGGTATACCTTTTCTCTGCCCCTCTTCCTTGTTTTGATCTTCACACCATTAACGAGCATATCATAAAAAATCCTGCTCTTCATCAAAAAATCCGGGTGGTCAATGTCAGTGACCTTTTTATAAACCCGCTCAGCCAGGTCATCTGTCAGCCATGGATTAATCCTCTTTATTGCCCTAATAAGTCTCGTCTTTAAAACAGCACACCTCATTGATTCTCTTTCCCCGTTTTCTGGAGCCAGTTTTGAGCCATGAATGTAGGAATAACCAACATCCTTTAGCCAGTTCACCGCCGCCTGTTCTACCATATAGTCTTCGGTTAATTGTGCTTGCATGTTTACCTTAAGAATTTCTTTAAATACTCTTCTATCCTCTTATCTTCCCAATTAGTGGTTTCTTTCAAACCGCTTTTTATAACCCTAAGATAAGTTTCAGAGGGAAGATTAATTTCATGAGTCCAACAACCGGTTATGGTATATATTTCCATTCCATCCTTTATGCCTAGATCCAATTTTTTGTGATACCATTCCTTCCCCTCTTGTTGCCAAATGTCATCAAACTGCTCCTTTCTGATTTCCCAAAGTCTCACTATTGTATGGTAGTTTTTATTGGGTTCCTCTTCACATGATATAAAAGCTACCCCTTTATTTTCCCATCTTGGAGACTTTTTGGCAAAGTAAAGTCTATAAGGGATGAACATCCATCCTCTATCAATTGGATCTGTTTTATCCTTACAACCGGAATAATTTCTACCTTTATAATCACCACCCTTAATATAAACTAGAAATCTTTCTTTAAGCAAATTCGAACCATAGGCTGCATAAATAATTTTCTTCATATCTGCACCACCCTTAATTTACCAAAAACAAGCTTCGGAAGTAATACATCCCTTACCTTCCTTAAAACCATGATTTGCTTCTGGTTGAGAATGATTTTTTGGAAAAGAGGTTCAACAAGGGAGTGGAATTTTTGGAGGATGGAAGAGGGTGGGGTAATTATCATTTTATTTACTCGAAAATTATTAATATCCAATCCCAAAACTCCGGTTCCAGTAGCAAAACTGGCACTATCTTCTCTTGTAAATTTCAGAAATAAATATAGAAATAATTTATATATTGGATTGATTGGTAATATCTTAGTTATGTGGTGAGAAAAAACTCCTTTTTTGTTTTTGTAATCATATGGAAAAAATACAATCCCAGGGCTTCCTAGGAGTCTTTCATCTTTTGTCTGCTCTGTGTTGGGTATTATTAAATCACCTTCTTCTAAAAAGTGATGTTTTCTTAATCTATGGCTTTTTATCCATGCAAAAACAGGCTTAAATCCTCCACCTTCTATAGTATTATTTAAAGTGATAAATATATAACTTCCTTCAACAAGTTCTTCATATTTTTCTTTGCCACTATAAGATATACCATTCCTCAAATTAGCTATTTCCCCAATAGCCTTAATCTCCCATTCTTTTGGAATTTCTCTTCCCCACTCAGAATTATAAACAAACTCCCCATTCTTAAACGGCTCAAAATCAATAAACCAGCTCTTGAAAATCGCCATTGCCGTTTTTTCCAAAATTTCATTTTGCGTTTTCTTATTTTCTATTAAATCATCAAACCAGGATAAAACTGAGGCAATGCGGGATTGTTCGGTGGGAGAGGGGTGAGGAATATCTAAATCTTTAAGAGCTGGCAACGGAACTCGTTGTCTTCCACTCGTACCACTCATCGAATTTTCCAAAATGTCTCTTAGGGCAGGATGTTTCAACAAGTAGAAAATAAACTTTAAATCGTTATTATTTTTCGGATTTAAGGAAAATACTTCGGTTGTAGCGAACCATCTGTAACCTTTGATATCTGGAACTACGCACATTTTGCCGTGTTCAAATGAAGGAGTTATTTTTGCCAGTAAAACAGTATTTGGATAAACTTCTTGACCACTTTTAATATCATTCAACTCAACAACTTCAAATGAAGGAACATAGCCATCATTAGGAATATTTTCCATGCTGATAAACCCTATCTTATCTGTAGAAACATTTGTATTTTGGGATTTATTTACATATGAGATACTTTTAATATTTTTAACTTCCCACTGTCGCGGTATCTCTCCAATTTGTGTTTCCCTGAATTCCGTTTCCCATTTAAACCTAAGCATGTTATAGGCCCATTCTTATTTTTATCTCTTTTATTATCTCTTGTTTTCTTAGTTCCATAAATTCCTTTAAGTTGTTACTAAGCAAGGAATCGAGGGCTTTTGTGGGTATTAGATGTGTTTTGAGAATTTTTTTCACTTTGTCTTTACCAAATTCTTTGATTCTTGCAGAAAAATATTCTGAAGGATCTTTATCTATCTTTGATTGATTCGTTGTTATTATAGTCTTATTTAAAATTTTATCTTCCTTATATTTTGATTTTGGGAAGATATGGTCATCTTGGATTTTTTTTCTATCAAACTGTGGAGGTTGTCCTGTTTTGAAATCAAAAGCTCCTTTTAAAGTTATTAGATTTATAATCCCTCTGTAGATTGCATTATTTTGTTTACTTACCTCTAAATCCACTTCTCCTAACTTAAAATCCTTTAAAAACGAAGGCTCTTCCCCATTTATAACCCATTTTTTGAATTCATTGAAATCACTAAAAGATTGTGCGTCCACAGCTTGATCATACCTTTGACCAAAAACTATTGTCCAATACCATTTGTCAATTTTCTCATAATCGGCAGCCCCGCCTTTTATTTTTTCTATCTCATATATCATCACAGCCAAGGGAACAATCATTGTTGAATATGGAGTCCATTTTTTGAAATTTAAAATTCCATAACCGTTTTTTATATCGGTCATCCTCCTATATGCTTTTTCCAAAAATTCACATGCTATTTCCCAGTCACTTTCAAAGTTTTTAGATTCCAAATTTAAAAGATTCCCTCTTTTAGGCTCTTTGTCTCTTAAAAGAGCTATAACCTTTAAGATCATTTGAGGGTTTATTCCCTCATCATCTATGAAATCGTAATTTTTCTGCGTATTTTCTAATAGTTTTCTGGGATTTACTCTATCCCTGTATAGTCTTGCAACCACCAAATCAAATACTGAAAGAGGTTCACCAGTCTTATTTATCCTTTCAAAGGTTTCAACAATCTTTTCTGGTTCTTTATACGGGATATCGACTATATGAAGTTTATATTGCTTGAAATTCTTAGAAATTTCCCATATTTTATCGCCGGTCTTATTTACTCCATCCTCAGGGTCTTTAATTTCGACTGTGTATTTTTCTTTAAATATACCTTTCAATTCATGCTCATATTTTCTCCATAATTTCTTGGCATAGCTTGAGACCGTGGTAAATCCTAAAGTCCACAACTCAGAAAACGGAATTATTTCACCGTCTGATTTTCTATTGTTTAATTCTTTTATCCTTTTCTTATCTCTTTTGTTAACAGGTATAACTGCTTCATTCCAGTTTCCTTCTATGGCTTTTATTAAATCAAGGTAGAAATAATAAGCTGACTTTCTTCCTTTAAGCGGAATGTCAGGCTTAAACACAGCATAGAACAAAGCAGTAGATCTTTGTTGTCCATCTAGAATAACTTTTACAATATTCTGGATTTTGATGTCAGGATTTACCTCTTTAACACCTTCAAATAATCTAAATGCAAAATTGCTATCATCTTTTGTTGTATCTAAAGTGAGCATTGAGCCAATAAAGTAACCAGCGCAAATTGAGTTTAAGAGCTCCCTAACGTCGTCTGGCTCCCAAACAAAACTTCTTTGAAAATCGGGAAGGACAATTTCACCATTTTTTATCCCTTTTAGAAGATCCTCAATATTTTCAATTTTCATATTTGCTTCCTTGAAGTTTTTCCAAATATATCTTAAAGCGCCAATCCCTCAACAATTTTAATTTAAGTCATTTTACTTACTTAATACTAATTTCCTTGAAAAATTCTAGCAAATTTAAGGAATGAACCCCAAATTGTTTAGCTACAAAAGGGATTCTATTTGGTTTGACTTTGTTTTCATTTGTTACTATTGTGGCTTTTGTAGATATCGCTAATGTAATTATCCATGGGTCTCCCCATGGGACAGATTTACTTGTTTCCCTATCCCAATAATCCTTATCATATTTCTTCTTCACCTTTGCATAAATTCGTAACTGCTCTTCATCGATATTCTTAAACATACTTCGATTTTTGGTTGCCCATTTAACTAGCTCGTCTCTACCACGTCTTATTTCTCTTTGTACTTCAACATGCGAAATCAAAAGATCCTTTTTGATAAGATTATTTATTTTAATCCATATTGGAGCGAAAATTTTTCTATCCATTGGGTACCACCTTTTAAGATCAAATAAACTGCTCGCATCGATGCAATAAACTGGAAATATTTTTAACTGTACCATGTTTCATTACCCGATTATCTTCTCTGCATAATTTGTCTTCAGGTTTAGAATCTCAGCAGATTCCAAAAAAGTGATATCTCCTTTCCTGTAGGCATTGCTTACTTCCTGAGCAGCGAAATTTCCAACTCTATTAAAAAATACCCTGTCCCATTTTCTACGACCGGTCTTTTTTGTTTTTAATTTTTCCTTATCAAATTTTTCTTTGAATTGGCGATATCTGTCTCGACTTACTAATCCAAGCTTAAGAAGTCGAAGCATGATAACTTGTTTACTTACCCCGTAGATTTTTGAAAGTTTCGATATTCCCTTGTTATCTACGCCTGTTTTTTTGATTTCTTCTATTAAATCATTAGTTGGTACTAGAAACTCTGCAGCAAACCGATCACAATGAAATTCTATTCTAGGCTGTCTCTCATGTTCAACATCTATTGAACATATAGCGCTAGTTTTTTTGAGTAAGTGGTAAATTTCATGAAAAAGAGAGAATAGTTTTATTGGTGTTTCATCATTTTCATTTAAAACAATAACAGAAATATCAGAAAATATACAAAAAGCCCTAACGCCTTCTGCCTTAAGGGGATATTCTATGATGGCCATTGAAAGTTTTTCCTCTAAAATTTTTTTATAATAATCTAAAATCTCGTCTGCCTTTTTTTGTTTTAAAAGGTCCACACCTAGATATTTCCTAAACCGATTAGCTAACTCTTTTGTTGATAGTCCTTTTGGAAAAGAAGGAATTTTGCTTTTTTTATTACTTAACTCTGCTATTTTCCTTGATAAATAAAATGCTCTTCTTTGTGCCAAATATACTTCTGGTGTTAATCTTCTTTCACGGTTAATCCTATAGTCTGGTAGAGTAGGTAATTTTGGCACTTTATCCGTAAAAAAAGCAGCTAGTGGTCGAGAGTAAATATCTGCAAGCTTTTTAATTTGAGTTAATGTAAAAAAATCCTTTCCTCTTTCAACATTATTTATCTTTTGTACGGAAACTCCGAGTTTTTTTGCCACTTCCAATGGCGAATATCCGGAAGCTTCACGAAGTGCTATTAATATAGAAGGTTTTATATTTATCTTACTCATTCCTCACACCTCAAAATTCAAAGCCCTAAAAACTTCTCTAACCTTTTTTGTTAACTCTTCCTCTTCCTTTAGCAGTTTTGAAAGCTCTTCTGAATAGGTTTTCATCTTCTCTTCAAATGGTGTGTCATTCTCATCCATCTTTATTCCAACATATCTTCCTGGAGTTAAGACATACCCATTTTTTGCTATTTCTTCTAACGTAGCTATCTTAGCAAAACCCACCTCATTTATTTTTTCCTCAGACTCGCCTTTTTCAAACATCCAGAATTTTTCAACAATCTTTGCTATATGCTCATCAGTAAAAATAACCTGTCTCCTTGATATTGGCTTGAACAATTTTTTTGCGTAAACAAATAAAACCTTCCCCTCCATGTGCTTTGGTTTGCTTCCTTTTGCCTTGATAAACCACAAAGAAACGGGCAGGCTTACATTATAAAAAAGCTTGGGAGGACAAGCGACAATCCCCCAAACCAAATCATCTTTTATAAGCTTTTTCCTGATCTCACCCTCAACCCCTCCACCAGATAAAGCCCCATTTGCCATAACAAATCCAGCTTTGCCTCTTGGGGAGAGGTGGTAAATATAATGTTGAATCCAAGCAAAATTCCCATTATTATCTGGTGGGATACCATATTCAAACCTTGGATCATCATACTTCACCCTTTCAGCACCCCAACCACTATCATTAAATGGAGGATTAGAAACCACATAGTCAGCCCTTAAATCAGGAAACTTATCATCATGATATGAATCCCCGATCCTTATATCACCCTCAGCACCCCTCAATGCAAGATTCATTTTACAGAGCTTCCAGGGCATCGGTTTAGACTCCTGCCCATAAATAGAGAGGGTTGCTTTATCTATATCCTCGCTCTCCATTTTCTTTAGGGCAGAAACATAGAAACCTCCACTCCCGCAAGCAGGGTCAAATATTCTTCCTCCCTTAACATCCAGAATTTCAATTATCAGGCTTGTTAGAGACCTAGGGGTATAGAACTCACCACCTTTTTTACCCTCAACCTCTGCAAACTTTCCCAAAAAATACTCATAAATCCTTCCAAAAATGTCTTTGGTTTTGTGGTCATCCCCAAAATTAATGGATGAAAAAAGATTTATGAGATAGGCCAAGTCTAAAGAATCAAGGTTTGTGCCTGTATAGTTTTTTGGTATAACATCCTTTAATTGCTTCGGGTATTCCTCCTCAAGGATTTCCACAGCCCTGTCAAGAATCTCTCCTATATTCGGCTGGGTGGCATTCTTAACTATGTAGTCCCACCTTGCCTCTTCTGGGACATACAGGACACCAATATCAAGATAGTAATCTTTGTCCTCCAAGGCTTGTTTTCTAAAATCCTCATCAGGGATATAGTCCTCGTTAATTGGATCAGAAAAGGCTTTTTGAAGCTCCTTGCGCCTTTCCTCAAAGGCAAACGAAAGATATCTCAAGAATATTAGTCCAAGGACTATGTATTTATATTCATGGACCTCTATCTTCTTTCTGAGCTTGTCCGCTGCCTTCCAAAGTTTATCTTCAAAATTTATGTCCTTTTCTTTCATTTTTTTAACCTTTGCATTATTTATTAACTTTTAACAAAAATATTTTTATTTGCTTATGCTACATACACACCATACAGCCTTCCAAATCATTAAGAGAATACCACAGATCCTAAAACTACTCAAGCTTTCTCCGAGGCTTCGCAGGTAAGGGGCAACTCAAAAACAAACAAAAGTGGGCGTGGTGGCTTTTTACAAGCCGAGTTACAAGGCTGATTCTATTAGCAGTATCTCTACCGGCAAGAAATATAAATTTTACAGGGTGCCGGAACAATACTTTATTCAGGGGGACTGCCCAAATTGCTGTGCCAAGCAAAAAGACATCTAGAAATGGTATGACCGGAAAATATGGGAAGAAAAAGGTTTTACACAAAGACTTTTTGAAGAAGCTTAAGGAGGCAGGGTTGCCAAGGAGGATTGAGGCGTAGATTATTTTTCCTGGATGGTCTACTATATGTTGTATAGTTAGAAATAGGGTACTATATATTGACATTATCTAAAAAAATGCTATAATAAATTACTATGCCAAAAAAGAAAAAACAACCCGACAGCTTGGGGGAACTGCCGGGTTTTAATTTTGCGGCATGCGCCGCGGACTTATTAGGTAATAAGTAATTACCTTATTTCTTTTAGTTAGTCAAGGAAAAAACTCCCGGCGCATGCCAAAATAAATTTTAGGAGGTTTAAAATGTCTATTAAAATTGGGGATTATACGTTTGATGGGCCTTATACCTTAAATTCCAGTTTGAAGGATCGGTCTGGCGTGTACGCAATAATTTGCCGGGAAAATAGGAAATATTATCTTATTGATGTTGGTGAATCGGCTGGAGTTAAAACGAGAATTGAAACTCATGATAGGAAGAGCTGCTGGGAAAGAAAGTGTCAAGGTGTTCTTTTTGTGGCTATTTATTATACACCAAACTTACAACAGCTTGGAAGAAAAGCTGTTGAACAAAAAATCCGCAATCAATATCGTATACCGTGCGGTGAACGTTAACTTACTTATGTAAAAGTCCCAAACTTTAATCCTCTCGGCAGCTCCCCTTTTAAAGAAATAAAAGCTTAAAATTTAAGATAAACATTTAATCTAATCCGCCACCAACCCCTTTTTAGCAGGCTATCCAAGACCGGACCTGATAGCATAAAAACTCGCTTCAGCGAGTCCCGATTCTTTGGGTCTTGAATAAAATCCACAAGCTTCTCCATATGGGAGAGGATCTTTTTCCTTGGTGTCTTCCTTAAATGCGTGATGATTTTTGTAATGTTTACCCCTCCGCCGCACAGGGCTATGATATCCCTTTGATCCGCCAGTCTCATGGAATTTATCTTTAGAGCCATTAACGTCTCCCTGTCTGCGACTCTTGCGTCAACCTAATCCCTTGTACGGAAACCTGTTATCCTTCTTATCCCTGAGTTCATCCCTACATAATCAAAAGAATAGGCTGCCCCGGTCTGCCTTCATGGTTATCGTTGCTTGGATAATAGCGGGATTTGTAAGCCACCACTACACACAAATTCAAATAAACTATTATCTCTTATTCATCATCTTACTTTTGATTTTACTCTATTTTCTTGCAGGGACTCGTCTTTTTCAACAAGTGGTCTTTAAGGTAACGGATCCCTATATGTTTGGTGAGTTTATGAAGAAGAATACAATAAATGAATTTGCAGAAGATAAGATTGTTGACAGGTTAAGAAAGATAACAGAAGAAAAACTAACTTTAGAACATTATATTAGCTCAAAAAAGGATAGAGGGCTCAATTAAAAATATTACAATTAGGTGATCATTAAAAAGATATAGAAACCTGAGCGGAAATACCCCTGGAAGCCTGCCGTAAGGGAGCGTGGTTTAGCCGTCTGTAGCTTTTAGAAAGAACAGCCAGAACAGACTTATCCCAGGCCCAATGGCAGGGAGGACAATTGCTATTTTGAGGGCCACGTCATTAAACATCTTTTGATATCCTGTCAACTCAGGCAAAACAACAAGGCCAAGATCCACAAATACCAGAAGACCTCCTGCAAATATGGATATGTCAAATATTTTGAGTAAAAATATCCTTTTCTTTAAAGTTTTGCTAACTTTTACTCTATCAAGTAGTTTGAGGCGATGCCCGAGAAAGGTAATAAAAAGGCCGGTAAAGAATGTGTTAAAACACATGTGCTTGAAACAGCACGCAATCAAAAAAACACAACGCATGGAATAAACCAGGCCATAACCTTTTTCTCCGGGTTTGGCTGTTAACTTTAGCCTTTTGTTGTTTTCTTGCAAGGACTATTACCAGAGCAATTTTCACGGTTCACGTTTAAGTTTGTCTCCAGATAACTTTCCTTAGATACTCTGATCAGTGCTACTTTCTGTTTTGTGTGGCACTATTTTTTCACATTTTTAATAAGAGATATTGCAGCAGGAGGGATGGAGTTATCCCTTTTTCGTTTCTTGATCCTTCATAAACAAGATCAAAATTGCCGCATTTACAAGAAAAAGCGTTCCGCAGATGACAATCCCAAACTCTATAACCTGAAGCAATGTCTGGTAATTCGGAAACAATAGCTTAAAAAAGCAATAACTGCCCAGTAGAAGCAGACCAATAGATGAAAAATTGATGCAATTTTTCAGGTAACGCTTCGACCTGGCCAGGTTTTTAAGATTAACAATTCTATTTTCAAGGGTGGATTCGAAGGGGGTAGTAAAATAAGCAAGCTCAAAGGCTATAAACATAGCACCAAGCGCAAAAATCACTGTTTCTACACCCCGCAGAATGCCAAAGGCAATTTGGGCAATCAAGGGTATAAATAAAACAATGTAAGCCAGGTGCAGGCAGGTAAGCCTGATTTTTACTCTTTGCATAACCCAGTTTTCCCTACCTCTACATCTCTATTGTTTAGGTAACACTTTTTTATGAACCAGCATGGATACGGCAGTGCTGCATTGCACATACTATGGCACCAGTTCCCCACTTAAAACTGCCAAGGTTTAAGATAAAGAGGGAATAAGTTTTTATAATTGATTTAATGTAAAGGACACTTATATGGCTTTTTTGGGGAGTTTTTCTTCAACAAACCTCTCCCCTGCCTCAGTTATCCTGTATAAGCCCTTCTTTTCAGTCTTAGTAACAAAGCCACGTTTGCTTGAGGCATCCCAGATGGCCTGGCTGTATCGTTATCCTTTTATCCGCGAGGCCAAATTAGTACAAAATTTAAATAAAGCCAACCGATTAAGCATTTTCTTTACAGAAATTATTAAGAGTGGTAGTATACCTTTAGACGATAAAATTAGCAGTATTGTTAATAACAGGCTCATATGGTTGAAAAAAGAACGCCCGGGATATTTTTAATCAAGCACAAAAGAACCAAGCGCCAACAGCGTGAATTTGATCGTTTATCCGTACCTTTAAGGCACCTACCAGAAAACCTCTCCCGTTTTACAGTAAATTGCCCTTTTTGCAAGACTGTATTTAGGCCTGATTGGTTTGAAAAACAGAAATTGCCCATAGTTCCGGTCAAACCGAAATTTGAAACAAAAGGAATTAGATACACAGGACCAGCAAGGTGGATTATGAAACAAGTATCACAAAAGTGCCCCAAGTGTGGAGCTAGTGTAATGATTGATTTGCCTATTAATAAGATGAAGACAAAGGGCTATCTTTTTGGGGATGATGCGGAAAGAAGCTATGGGAACAAAAAAGTATTTATCTATTCTCTTGTCGGTACCGATCAAAGTTTGCTGCCTGAATTTGAAAACAAAATTAAAATGATAAAACAAGGGCTTTTTCCTTCAATTCCTCCTGATAGCTGGAGGATTCACATGAAATATATGTGGGCAGGTAGTAGTAGAAAAAAGCATCCAATTTACCAGGCCTTGAGTTTTAGTGATGTGATTAGATTTGTTGATAAACTTCTTCTGTTGATTAAGAAAAGTAATCTTTTTATATACAATATTGCTTCAGTAGTGGTTCAAAATAATACAGCAAATAGAAAGGTTCAAAGCCTACTGAAAAATGAGGCATATATATTGCTTATTTTGAATGTGATAGATGAATGGACAACAAAAAATGCTCAGCCAAACATATTTTTTGATTCAGAAAAAGACTCAAAGGCCAATGAAGTAATACATAGTTGGGCAAGAGACACATTTAGAGGTAGCCAATATTCACTGCTATATGGATTTCTATCAAAAGGAATTGAAGTACCTGAACCAAAGTTTGTTCCTCCAGCCTCACACCCAGGCTTAGAAGTGGCTGACTTCGTCAGTTTCACTATTGCTAGGTACTATTTAAGAATGTGGCAAGGAAAGGAAATTGAGATAGACCCAAAGGATATGGGGCTTGTAACCTATCTTGGCTATGATAGCAATGGTGATCTCCTATGGAAAAGACAGGAAGGTTATCCATGGGATCAATTTTATCACTGAATATCACATAACACGGCAATTTCTTACAAGAAATGATTAGTTAATTAATATAGCCTAACCTTGGTTTGTTCTTCTGCATTGTATCCTTAAGCCGATCTTTCAAACAAAAATTAGCACAGTGTCACACAGTCCATGTCGCTCGTTATTACCATTTCTAGCCGGTAAAGTGGTAGGATCTACTAATTTAGGAATGGCAAAACTAGTTAAAGAATTGGTTAATCCACTCATTCCAGTTCCTTATACCAACATAGAGCGCAGACACTGACTTTCTGCTCTCAAGAGGAAGAATCCTTATGTTTCCACTATTTTTCGCAAAGACATATGCATTATCATAGAGAGTTACATGTTTTGCAGCGGATAGGTAGAGTCGATTTGCCTTAATCTCTTCAAGCAATGAATTAATTAGATCTCTCTTTTTCTCTCTGCTTGTTAGCCAGTGATCAAATTTAACCGCTCCTAAAGCCAAGAGAACCGTGAATACCATGGAAATCCAATCCCATGCATTGTTCATCATTTGCTTTATACCTCCTAGTAATGTTATTATGTATATGTGCAAGGATCTCATCCCTAGAAAAATCCGGGTTTCTATCTGGTACAGCCTTGAACCCCATCGGCTAGGTCTAGGCTGCCTTAAGGGATTGCACTCCCTTTATTTTTTTAAGTGAAGATATTTGTTAAACTTGGTATCAACCACATCATGTTGGTCTTCGAACCATTTTTTTAAAGTCGATGTTTCTTGTTCCAGTTTTTCCTGCTGTTTTTGAGGTAGGGTCTCCCTATTAAGTTCTCTTTCTTTATACACTAGCTCTGTTCCTTTGCGATACAAGACTTCTATAAAACTTGGAATATCGTCGTCTTCAAATAAGAAGCGTGCATGGGGGGTTTGCCTCAAAAAAATATCTAGCTGCTCCTTATCGCTCGGACTTTCCAAGATGCGAGAGATGAATCTTTTGATGGCACCATATATTTCAACACGCCTGTCATATGCCTCCAGTTTTAATTGGATTGTTCCCAATCGATGTTGGCAATATGCAAAATAAGCTATAACTACAGTGCTAATTGATAAGAGCACATCAGAAAGTTGTTTAACCGAAATAATCATCACTGCAGAACCTAGAAGAACCAGCCATGGCATGTCTTGAATTGTCCTTCTAATAAGGGCTTCCAACTTTGACCTTGATACATTCATATGATCCCTCCTGCAATAAATTAGTTTATATTTCTCATAAATGTGTTATTAAATCCCATATAAAAGAGAGAGGGACAAAGACTCCATGGCTTATAGGCTATAAAGCCTCTGAAGGAGTATGTC
>Ga0190316_1000132_pt1 | contig 19190 bp, 14 predicted proteins | sample 48701112_MG_FD_161663 | JGI IMG/M metagenome (GOLD analysis project Ga0190316, IMG submission 161663) | Hydrothermal vent sediment bacterial communities from Southern Trench, Guaymas Basin, Mexico - 4870-11-1-2_MG | ecosystem: Environmental > Aquatic > Marine > Hydrothermal vents > Sediment ... | reverse complement strand
TTTATGTGTGGGCAAGAGTTCCCAAAGGCTTCTCTTCGGTGGATTTTGCGATGCTATTGCTTGAAAAAGCGGGAATTCTCGCAACTCCCGGCGTTGGATTCGGCGAATACGGCGAAGGATTCCTCCGGTTCTCCCTCTGTGAGAGCGAAAATAGGATTAAAATCGCATGTGAGCGGTTGGAAAAAACTTTGAGCGGAAAACTTAAGCAAAGGTAGAAAACAATTTGATTTAAGGGGATGCCCGGAGAGCCTGTGGAGGTTGTTTGCGGAGATTGCGTGGAATGGTTGAGAGCGAACAGAGAAAAACGAATTCACTTGACATTCCTTGACCCTCCGTTCAGGCAGGGCAAGAATTACAGATATTTCAATGACAACATGCCTGAATGGGAATATTGGAAGTGGATAGAGGAGATTCTATCGCTTATTCACGATATTACAGTGAAAGGAGGAGCTATTTACTTCATGCACCGTGAGAAAAACACGGAATTTGTGTTGAGAGCGCTGCGAGAGTCGGGATGGAATTTCAAAAATTTGATTATTTGGAAGAAGAAAACATCTGCGGTTCCTTACTCTTATTTCTCAAAACAGTATCAAATTATCGCTTTCGCAGTGAAAGGAGAAAGAGCGAGGGTGTTCAACAAACTGCGAGTTGACGCTCCTCTGCCGCCAGAATACAAATACACGAGAAAAAACGGCATATTCGTGACGGATGTTTGGGACGATATAAGAGAGCTCACTTCCGGCTACTTCGCAGGCGAAGAAGCACTAAGAGACGCAAAAGGAAACAGAATACATACACAGCAGACACCTATTGCACTCCTTTTACGCATTATTCTCTCATCTTCCTTCCCAAATGATACGATTCTTGACCCTTTCGCTGGAACAGGAACGACATTAGTCGTGGCAAAGCAGCTTAAAAGAAATGCTATTGGCATTGAAATAGACCCGGAATATGTGAAATTGATAAAGTGGAGGCTCTCAAATTTGAGAGCAGCAGATAATATCATGCGATATTATGATTATTATCGTTTCACGGAGAATTTGGAGAAGATTTGGCCTGTGGAGAGGCGGTTTTCACAAAAAACATTAGAAGAAAATGTATGAGATATTGGAGTTTTTCGTGGAGTGTGCAAAGCGTGAAGGTAAAAGAAATGGAAAGCATAGAGTGTTCTGTGTTCGTTTTTAGCGATGTTGTGCTGCGATAGCCTTTTTCAGCGCTTCAACGCTTGCAGGCACTTCAATCGGCGCCTCGCATACACTAACAGCCCGCTCAGGGTCTTTTAGCAGGTTTCCAGTGGCGATGCACACGACGCTCTCATCCCGCTCAACGATGCCTGCCTCAACAAGCTTCTTCAGACCCGCAAAAGAACTTGCGGATGCAGGCTCAACGCCAATCCCTTCGTAGCGGGCAAGCTCAATTTGAGCCTCCGTGATTTCCGCATCACTCACCGCCTCTGCGTAGCCGTCGGAGGATTTGATTGCGTGCAGAGCCTTCGGAGCATTCACAGGATTACCAATGCGTATTGCGGTCGCAATCGTTTCAGGATGCTCAACAGGCGTGATTTCCTCCGCACCTGCTTTGAAGGCATGAACGATGGGTGCTGCACCTTCCGCCTGAATGCCTGTCATTTTAGGAATTCTCTCTGTGAGTCCAAGCGTCTTCAGCTCCACGAAACCCTTGAAAATCGCACTTATGTTGCCCGCATTACCTACTGGAAGCACGACCCTGTCCGGAACTTCCCAGTAATCTCTGCTCTTCTGAACGCTGCGCTCACTGCTCCCTCCTACGACATCTCCGAGTGTGAGTTGGAGGGCGATTTCAAATGCAATCGTCTTCTGACCTTCAAGCCTAAATGGATTCACTGAATTCAGCAAATAAACATTCTCCTGCTCACAGAATTCAACGACAACACGCAGAGCATCGTCAAAGTTTCCTTGTAAAGAGAACACTTTTGCACCGTGCATAATAGCCTGTGCGAGCTTTCCCAACGCAACTTTACCCTTCGGCAATAAAACATAGCAGGGAAGCGATGCACGAGCAGCGAACACTGCAAGGGATGCGGATGTGTTTCCTGTGGATGCGCAAGCGACTCCTCTCACGCCTAACTCCAACGCCTTCGTAACGCCGACGGTCATGCCTCTGTCTTTGAAAGAGCCTGTCGGGTTCAGACCCTCATGCTTCACGAAAAATTCAACGCCGAGCTTCTTGCCGAGACGCTCACAGCGGTATAGCGGGGTATTACCCTCACCTATGCTCACAGGCGAAACATCCTCGCTGAAAGGGAGCAACTCACGAAAACGCCAAACCCCCTTAAGAGCAGCTCTCTCTCCTATCTTCCCTACACAAGCATCAATTTCATCCACATTCACCGCAGAATAGTCGTATTTCACATCAAGAAGACCTCCGCAACGCCTACATACATACAATATCTCGTCCTTCGGATAGCTCTCTTTACACTTTATGCATTCTAATTCATATGCCTCTGTCATTTTCCACCTCCTTTAACACATTCAAAATCTCTCTCAAATCCGTTATCACACATCTTTCGCCTCCACCGCCTCCCCTGTCTCTCCTTTCATCAGTGCAATTACTGCTTCCCTCTTCACTATTTTCTCTTTCGCCCTGCTCAACGCCACGCCTCAATAAAAATGCGTTTATACCGATTTCACGAGGATTTGCGAAGTCAAAAACGGGATGGTCGCCCACATGAATGACCTCCGCAGGCTCAACTCCAAGCATCTTGCACACTTTCGCATAGAACTCTTGCGACTTCTTCACCTGTTTGAAGTCTGAAGTTGCAGAGAAAATATGCGAGAAATATTTGATAATTGGCTTTATCTGGAAGAAAATGAAATCTTTTGCCGCATTTGAGCATATTATCAGTTTGTAATGAGGATTTAACGCCCTCAACACATCCTCAACCTCATCGTAAATCTTTATTTTCTCCTCGTATCTGCTGAACAACTCTTCTTTCGTGATTTTAAGGCGAAATCTCCTCAACCAATACCCTAAATCATACCATTCTATTCTGTTTTCGCCAACTTCATCGTATGCTGAAGTCACTATTTCGTATGCTCGCTCAAAACTTATCCCTTTTTCTTGAGCATAAGCGGAAGGAATGCCCTCAAGCCAAACAGCATTCACGAAATCTGGCGATACAAGCGTCCCATCAACATCAAAAGAGACAATTTTTACGGGCATCTCTCTCACCTTATTATTCGTTCCTATGTTTGCGTTTGGGTGATGCGAGAGGAGCGGGAGAAGAGAGAATGAGCGGTAAGCACCTCACAGCCGTCATTTTTCACGAGTAAAGTGTGTTCCGCCTGCGAGACGAGTCCATGACCTTCTTCTCTCAGAACTGGGTAAGCCCGCAGGATGCCTTCTCGCTCAAGTGTGCGTAGTGCGATTTCAGAAGGATGAGCAAGCCAGCGCTTCGCAAAAGGCAGTCCTTTGAATTTCATAATTTCAGCGAGCAGACGCCTCGCAGCGGGAAGCCTCACGGGCTTCAACCTCACGAGTTTGTAAATTTCTGTGCGAGAGCCTTCAACTACCTTTCCTGCGCCGTCTGTTGCGAAAGGCTCAATCGCAATCACATCGCCCGCTCGCAAAATCTCACCTGAACGCTGCCTCACATTCGGGATTGAAGGGGGTGCATGCGGGTTGAACCTTGCGAGACCGTGACCTGTGAGATTCACGATGGGTTTGAAGCCTCGCTCTCTGATTGTCCGCTCAATTACCTCGCTTATTTCTGTTGTGCGAACGCCTGCCTTAACGACTGCGATTGCAGCGTTCAGAGCGTCCTCCGCAGCTCTCACAAGAGCCTCATGCCTCCCATCACTGCTCAAATCCACTGTGACTGCTGCGTCTGCGATGTAGCCGTCAATATGAACGCCGATGTCAAGTTTGATGATGTCTCCCTCCTTAAAAGTGGTTTTGTCCTCTGCGGAGGGCGTCGCATGCGAAGCCTCCTCGTTCACTGAAATATTGCAAGGGAACGCAGGCTCCGCACCTTTCTCCCTCGTTTTGTTTTCTACAAACGAAGCGACATCCAAGAGAGGAACGCCCACTTTCACCCGCTCCACCGCTTCTTCAAGCACCTCTGCAAGAATCTTGCCTGCAAGGCGGTATTTCTCCAGCACCTCATCCGATTTCTCCGCCTTTTCCGCCTCTTCTACTGTCATATTCACCTATCCCTGCTCTTCTTTGCTTTTTACTTTTTCTCCCTCTTCCTCCTCCGCTCTTCACTTTTCACCTCTTCATTTTTGTTCAGATGCTTTGTCACGGTTAAATTTCAGTAATTCCCTCGCTTCTTCCTCCAATTCGGAGCCGAAGACTGAAAGACGACGCAAATACCAAGCGCAAGGCGGCTTCTTCTCACGCATTCCCGCTTCCGCAAACAAAGCTCGCAGCGAAGTCTCGCCTCTTTCTGAATGCACCCAGAGGTCAAAGCTCTCGTAGCGTTTTGAAGAGATGAAAAGTGCGAAATGCGGTTTGTAGTTATGCATCTCGAAGGAGAGAACCTTAACGCCCGCTCTGTGAAATGAAGCGGGATGCAGTAGCCTCATTTCCTCAGGAATAATGACAGGCTCGTAGCTTAATGCCTTAAAACCGCCGAGCTCACGAGCAAGCACCTTGTATTCTCGCTCAACTCCCTCGTGCAGAATCTTCGCAGCGTAGAAAGGAGCATCTCCTCTCGCAGAACCCCTGAAATTCACCGCCTCAAATGGAATTGTCTCCCTTGAAATGAGTCCTGTTCTCGTGAAAATGTGGTGCATCTCGTCTGGCGTCTCTCTCACACTCGCCTCTAACTCCATTTTTATCGTGTATGAGGGCTTCCGCTCCGTTCCGTAATTCTTCAATTCCAACACACGAAAATCCCTCCGCAAGACATCAACAGACATCTAAGCACATGCTCTCTCTTCACTCTTTTCCTTTTCCCGCCTCTTAACGCAGTCTGAAAGGTTTGAACGGGATGCCACCGCCCTCGTAAAATTTTGTGAACCACTCGTAGAAGTGAAGCCTCACGGTGTGTATGCCCGCCATTATCGCCTCCAATCCGATTACGAGAGCAGTCCCGAAAAGGAATACAATGCTCGCAGGCAATATTCCAAACGCACCCATTTTCAAACACATGAAAGTCAGCAGAATGAAAACCTCAATAAGAGCAGCATGACACAAGGCGAGTGCGAGAATCCTGCCGTAAGAGACGATGTTCGCAAGGAATCTGAAGAAGTTCTCAAGCAGTGCGTCAATCACACCGTCAATTAAAATGAGCATGTAGTCCATCGCTGACCTCTTGACTGCAGTCGCCGAGCCACCTTCATGCTTTCCTGACCCCGTCGCCTCCGCAGCCGTCTCCGCTGCTCCAGCTGTCTCCTCACCGTGCCTCAACTCGCTCAAAACTCGCAAAATGAAAAGCAATAGAATGGGAAGCAAAATGAAAATGAATGCCTGCTGCATGTCAAATGTGAAAAAGAAATTGAAAAGTGCGAGTAAGAAGTAAAGGGCGCCAAACATGCACCAAATCTTCACAAAACTTGCCACTCCTTCCAGCTTTTCTCCCTCAGAAAGCTTGTTTATTCCGTTTAATGTGAGACCCAATCCTATATGTATCGCTCCTATTAGCATCGTAATGATGAAAAATGTCTCTATATCTCTCAAAGGGTCAAGGAAGAGCGGTTGCTCGTGCAGGAAATGAACAATGCTCTCCAACGGGCCTGTGAATCCCACGCCAAGCGATTCTTCCACAAGCCTGTCAGCCTGCTCGCTGAATCCGAAGAATTCGCCGAAAATCGCACCAAAAATCATGGAAGATGCTCCGCAAAATGATATTATAGAACCCAATTCCCTCATTGATTTCATCTTTATCCTTAATATTAATCCCAAAAGAAGCAAAACGAGACCATGACCAATATCTGGGAACATCAAACCGAAGAGGAGGGGGAAAATTATAGCAGTAATGAGCGTTGGGTCAATGTCCTTATATGAAGGATGCCCGAACAATTCTATAACTTTCTCAAAAGGCTTGAAAATGCTCGGATTTTTGAGCAGAGAAGGCACTCGCCTGTCGTCCCTGCGGGGCTTCAGCACCTCAACAACGCATAAATCCTGAAGTTCCTCTTTTAATGCGGAAATCACACGCTCTACTTCCGCTGCGGGTGTCCAGCCGTGAAGCACACGAACTCGCTCGCTCCTCCCGAAGAGCATCTTCGCCCTCGCCTTCGCATTCTCAACGCTCAAGAATTCTCGCATCGCAGTCAGCGTTTGTATATGCTTCTCTCGCATTTCCGACAACGCTTGCACTTTCTCCGCTCTCTCTCGCTTCAACGCAGAGATTTCTTCAGAAACGGCTGAAATCGCATCAGAAACACTCGCCGGCAAAGAAGACGGGGGATGCCAAAACTCAAATTCGTAGCGCCTCAAAATCCGCTCTGCTTCCTCTTTTTCGCCGAGCAACGCAACAACAACCGCAAAGTCCTTCCCTTTCCATCCCTCCGCTCCCTCTTCTCTCGCCTTTTCCTTTTTGACCTCCTCCGCCTCGCTGCGAACTGCGGTCGCTGCGAAGAAATGACGCTCTCCGAGGCGCTCCTGCAGAGCCTGCTTCAAGCTTTCAGTCGCACTGTGAGGCACGGTGCCTGCGAAAACGCAAATGAATGCCCCTTCACCGACAAAATCGGGGTCAACGCCGAATTCCTGCAAGTGCTTCAGCACGAGGAGGTTCTCTCTCGCTTGCGAAAGCGCCTCTTCCAAACGCTCTTTCTCCGCAGTTAGCCGCTTCGCCTCCTCTTCCAGTTCCGTAAGGCGACGCTCAACCGCCTCTAAAGTCCAAACACTCTCATATGCAGAAACCGCAGAAGCAGCGGTCGTGGCAGAAGCAGTAGTAGCGGTAGTTTCAAGCAATTTGAGCAAATCTTCAATTCTCGTAAGGAGTTCTGCGCTCTTTGTAAGCGTTTCCTCCGCAGGTGCAGGTTGAATAATGCCCTCAAATTCATCAAGAAACTCACGAATATCCGTTAAATGAACATTTCCAAGAGCATCTAACCTCTTAATCACACGCTCAACATCCTCCTCAAGCACAACAATACGCAAACCCCGCATCTCAACGGGCTTCAGCATTTCTCCCTCACGCTACTCACGCATTTTCCTTCTAACGCTTCCAACGCTCTCCTCGCCGAGCTCGCCAAGCTCGCCAAGCGAACCTCACCCGTCTGCGAAAGGAAGCAGCGAATTTAATTTAAAATTTTCCATTTTTCAAGCAAGAGACGCAAGCGTCGCTGTGGCAGCGGGGAGGCGGAAGAAATGGAAGTGGAGGAATTGCTCTCAATTGCTTCAGAAGTGAGGGCAGCTGTGCGGAAATTCGTCGCAGAGAGCGAGGAGGAAGCGAAATACGGCGAAATCATCGGCAGACGGGAGAAAGATGTCACGAGACGCATAGACATTTTTGCGGAGCGAGCTTTGGAGCATGCCTTGGAAAAGCGAGGCATCTGCGCACATATTTTCTCCGAAGAGCTCGGCGACCGCATTTTTCCAGAAGGACGCAAACCCGAATGCACGCTCATTTTTGACCCCATCGACGGCTCTTCAAACGCAGCCGCAGGCATTCCATTTTACTGCTCTTCCCTTGCATACTCGCCTGAAATCAGCGGAGTTAAATTTGAAGACATAAAAGCGGGCGTAGTTGTCCCAATTTTTGGCGGAACTTACCATGCTATTGAAGGCAGTGGAGCTTATGTTGATGGTAAAAAGTTGCCTCTTAAATTCAAAGGGAAGGACAAATTGATGATGAGCATATATACTTACGGCAAACATGCGATACCCAAGTCTCTATTTGATGCTATTTGCGAATTTCAACGCTCTTCAGGTGCGCTTGTCCGTGTGTTCGGTAGCGTGGCAGTTGAGCTCTGCTTCGTCGCTTCTGGCGTCTTGGACGCAGTTTTGGATGTCAGAGGCTCGCTGAACGGCTACGACATCGCTGCTTCGCTGCTCATTCTGAAAGAAGCGGGCGGCGTCGCAACAGACCTCGCAGGTCATGAGATAGAGGGAGAAGTGGCAAAAACAAATTCAATTCCGATTGTCGCTGCTCGCAACGAGGAATTGCTCAAAAAATTACTCACATTCTTGCGAGGTGCGAGGTGCGATGCGGATTGCAGTGCTTGACCGAAGTAGATGTCAGCCGAAGAAGTGCCAGCAGGAATGTATTAAGTTCTGCCCGCTTGTGCGAACGGGCGTTGAGGCTGTCGTTCTCGCATCAGACGGAAAACCAATCATTTCGGAAGAGCTCTGCGAGGGCTGCGGTATTTGCATTAAGCGCTGTCCTTTCAAGGCGATTTCCATAATTGGACTGCCTGAGGAGCTTAAAGGGCGGGAAACTCACAGATACGGTCCGAACGGCTTCGTCCTTTACGGTCTTCCCCTTCCTAAGCCGGGAAGAATCACGGGCATTCTCGGCGCAAACGGCACGGGAAAAAGCACCGCAGTGAAAATCCTCGCAGGCATCCTCATCCCTAACCTCGGAAGGACGGAAGAGACGAACGCAGCAGCAAAAAATGAAAGAGCGGGGAATGAGAGCGTGGAGAGGGAGCGGTGGATGGATGTTGCGAGGCATTTCGCAGGCACAGAACTTCAAAATTACTTTGAGCGTCTTGCTCGCTGCGCTGTTAAAACCGCATTCAAGCCGCAATATGTGGATGCCATCCCGAAAATTTACAGTGGGGAGGTGAAGGAACTGCTTGAGCGAGTTGACGAGCGAGGCATCGCCCTTGAAATCGCAAGAAAACTTGAGCTTGAGGATGTTTTACGCAGAGAAATTTCAGCGTTGAGCGGTGGCGAGCTTCAGCGTGTTGCTGTCGCCGCATGCCTCTCAAGGGACGCAGATTTCTACTTTTTGGACGAAATCACGCCTTATTTGGACATCTACCAGCGGGTTAAGGTCGCAAAAGTCATCAGAGAAAGCGTAGCAGAAGCGGAGAAGGAAGAGAATGCAGGCAGAGCAGTCCTTGTTGTTGAGCATGACCTCGCAATTTTAGATATGCTTGCCGACACTATTCATATTTTCTACGGCGAACCTGCCCGTTATGGCGTAGTTACGATGCCGAAAGGCACAAACAGGGGCATAAATGAGTATTTAAGTGGTTATTTGCGTGCTGAAAATGTGAGAATTCGTGAGAAGCCGATTGAGTTCGTTGCACATCCGCCGAAAGCTGTTGTGCGAAAGGATGAGGAAGTTATTGCGGAATTCACTGATTTTCGCAAGGAATGGGACGGTTTCTGCCTGATTTCAGCCGAAGGTCGCATATACAAGAACGAAATATTGGGCATCGTCGGCAGAAATGCAACAGGTAAAAGCACATTTTTGAAGGTTATTGCGGGTAAAACTCCTCCTTCTGCGGGAAAAATTTCGCTATCAGCGAAAATTTCTTTGAAGGAGCAGTATTTGAAGCGTTTTGACATGCCGGTGAGAGAAATTTTGGAGAGGCTTGAAGTGGGCGATTTTGAGCGAGTGGAGGTGCTTGAGCCTTTGGGCGTGAGCGAGTTTGCGGAGAAGAATGTGCTGGATTTGAGCGGTGGCGAGTTGCAGATGCTTGCAGTTGCAGTGAGCCTCTGCCAGCCAGCGGAGATTTACGCACTTGACGAGCCTTCCGCACACTTGGATGTTGAGCAGAAGGTCAGGCTCGTGAAAGTGCTTCGTCGCTTTGCAGAGAAGAAAGGCGTTGCGATGCTCATCGTTGACCACGACATTTATTTGATTGATTTATTAAGCGACAGGCTCATGGTATTCGGCGGTATTCCATCTGTGAGGGGCGAAATTCGTGGAATTTTCAACATGCGTGAGGGAATGAACACATTTTTGAAGGATTTAGGCATCACTTTCAGAAGAGATGAGAAGACGAAGCGACCGAGAGTGAATAAAATAGGCTCTGCAAAGGACAGAGAGCAGAAAGAAAGGGGAGAATATTATTATTCGTAGTGAAAATAAGGGGAAGGCGGAAATGACGGAAATTGTGGAGATGGTGAGAAGGTGAAAACGCTTAGAGAGACAAGGAGTCTGTGTCCAGTATGCTTGAGAGTGCTTCCTGCGAGGATTTTTGAGGAAGACGGTGCGGTTTTCATGGAGAAGGAATGCCCAAAACATGGATATTTCAGAGATTTATGCTGGTCAGATGCGGAATTATACAAGAGATTTGAAGAGTTGGATGTAGCGGTTGGGAAATTAAAGGGTAAAGATGGTGAATTTGCACCTAATTGCCCTTTCGGATGCGGTCTATGCTCCTTTCATGCCTCTCCGACGGTCTTGGGCGTTGTAGATGTGACGAGCAGGTGCAATTTACGCTGTCCCGTGTGCTTTGCTAATGCAGGCGTGGTGGGCAGCGGGAGAGCAGACAGAGTGGGTTCGCAGAGAGAGAGGGCGAAAGTGGAGCCGGAGAGGACGGAGATAGAGGCAGCGATTGACGCACTCGCCTCTTCAGGAGCGGTAGCGGTGCAGTTCAGCGGAGGGGAGCCGACGCTTCGTGAGGACTTGCCAGAGCTGATTTCTTATGCGAGGAAGCGAGTTCCGCATGTGCAGGTCGACACGAACGGTCTGAAAATGGCGGAGAGCGAGGATTTCTGCCGTGAGATGGAATCAGCGGGCTTAAGCGTCGTCTATTTGCAGTTTGACGGCGTCACAGAGGAGCCTTACCGCATTTTGCGAGGCAGGGAACTTCTGAATGTGAAGAAGAAAGCGATTGAAAACCATCGTCATGCGGGTCCGAATCCAGCGATTGTCCTCGTTCCGACTGTTGTGCGAGGCGTTAACGACAATCAAATCGGCAAAATCATTGAATTTGCAGTCCAAAACAGCGACATCGTCAGAGGCGTTAATTTTCAGCCACTCTCGCTCTGCGGCAGGACGCCTTTCTTGAAGAATGCGGAGGAAAGAGTAACCGTTTCCGATGTCGTCGCTGCTGCGGTCTCTCAGACAAAATTCTTGCGAAAGGAGGATTTCTTCCCGCCTTCGGTGATGAGCGTTTTTCTTGACGCTCTCGGCTCTTTCGTCGGATGCCACCCTGCCTGTGGTGCTTTCACTTACCTGCTCTGCAAAGGAGAGAAGGGAAAAGAGCATGGAAAAGATGGACATGACATTAATGCAGAACCGCTCACAAAATTCATAAATCTGAATACACTTGCAGAAGCTTTCAAGGCGAAAGGGAAAATTACGCTCGCAACTGTGCTACGAAGTATCCGCTCAAAGCTGATTAAGGAAATATTTATGGATGCTTTTCGCAGTAGAAGCTATTGGAAGTTGAGCGAACTGCACAGAAGACTTGTTTTTGTGGGTGCTATGCATTTCATGGATGCATTCAACTTTGACTTTGAGCGGGTGAGGAGATGCTGCATTCATTACGGATTGCCAGATGGCAGGGTCGTGCCTTTCTGTTCTTTCAACACCGCACACAGACAGAGAGCGAGAGGGCGAGAGAGTGCGTGAGAAGGCGTAAAAGGGGGTGAGAAGAGGCGTGAAAAGAGAAGCGAAACGCATTTTTACATTTTACCGCTCATTCTTCTGAATGGGCAAGGTTTATTTGGTGGGGGCGGGACCTGGCGACCCTGAGTTACTGAGTTTGAAGGCGTTCAGGCTTTTGAAGGAGGCGGATGTGATTCTCGTTGACGAGCTTGTTCTCGGCGTTAGGGACATGATTCCTCCCGGAAAGAGGGTAATTGATGTCGGTAAGAGCGGGAAAGAGGGGGGAAAAAGAACATCACAGGCTGAAATAAATCGTTTAATGGTGGAACTTGCGAGAAAGTATGAGTGTGTTGTGCGTTTAAAGGGGGGAGACCCCTTCATTTTCGGCAGAGGAGGTGAGGAGGCGGAGTTTTTGCGAGAGCATGGCGTTGAATTTGAAGTTGTGCCGGGTATTAGTGCTGCTACCGCCGTTCCCGCATTCTTCGGCATCCCGCTCACGCATCGTGAATACGCATCATCGTTGACAATCCTCACGGGTCACGGAAAAGAAGAGGGAGGGGCGGGTGAAGAGCGGGAGAGCGTGAATTGGTCTGCGGTCGCAAAATTGCGAGGGACAATCGTCATTCTAATGGGCGTCGGGACGCTTGAGCGGAATGTTCGCCGACTTTTAGAAGCAGGCATGCCTGCGGAGACGCCTGTTGCGATTCTTGAAAAGGGATTCACGCCTGAAGCGAGAGCGATTGTTGGCACACTCGGCGATATTGTTGAGAAAGCACGCAAAAATTCAGTAGAACCGCCTGCGGTCGTCGTCATCGGTGATGTCGTCAGACTGCGTGAAAAACTACTTTAGATGCCTTCTGTCTTGTGAGTGTGTGGCGAGAGCGTGTGAGAGCGTAAGGAGGAACAAGAAGCTGAGGAGGGTTTAGTTAGAGGTTTTAAGACTTGTGAATGCATAACCTTACGAGCCTGCGAGTATTCTTCTTGCCTCTTCTTCTCCTTCTCTGGGTCCTCGCAAGATTAAAGTGTCACCTGCTCTCAACACTGTTTTCTCGTCGGGGTTGTATATCCAATTTCCTTCTGCCGTGCGTATTGCGAGGACGAACATGCCCGTTTTTGTCTCCAAGCTTATTTCTGCGAGTGTCTTTCCGAAGACTGCTTCGTTCAACACAGTGACCTTCAAAACGACCTCATCTGACTCTTGCAGCGATGCGGTGAATACGGGATGCATGCGAATCTCACGCAATACGGTGTCTGCAATCTCGTAAGCAGCATCCGCAACGATTTCAGATGAAAATGCAACATGCAATATCGCACGCAACTCGCTGAATCTTCTCTTATCTCGGACACTCGCAGCCGCTTCCAGCACAAGCATCTCTAAATCGTCTTTCATGGCGTCCATTCTTTCTTCCAGCGCTGCGACCTCCTCCGCAATCTCCTTGCTTTGAAATCTCACGGATGAGTATGCGAGACCGACCATGAGCTCTGAAATATTTTTCATTTCCGCAATCTTATCCGTGATTTCCTCAAATATCTGACGCCTGCTCCTCCTCTCTGCGAGGAATTCTTTGCAAGAGGCGAGTTTGTAAAATGCTGGAATGCTCTCTGTGGGTCCTGATGCAATTAAAATGTCATTCGCCTCCAATCTCTCATCCTTGCGAGGTGAGTATATCCATCTCTGACCTCGCTTAATCGCAAGAACTCGCATTCCTGTTGCGGTCTCAAGCTTCAACTCGCCGAGTGTCTTACCGCAGAGTGCTGAATTCGGGGCAACTCGCACATTCACAACGCCCTCTTCCAAGTCCTCAAGGTCAAAATAGCAAGTGAGGTCTACTGAAACAGCGGTTTTCGCAATGTCGCCAGCCGCATTTGATATTTTCTCAGCGGCAGAAGCAATCTGCATGATTCCCGCAAGCTCAATCGCATCCTGAACGCTCCTCGCTCCGAGCATCGCAGCAACCCTTAAATTGTAAAGCAGGGCGTCCATTCGCTCCTCAAGACGCAATACTTCAGCAACGACCTCACTGTTCCGGCATAGAACTGCGGAATATGCAAGGTCAAGCATCTCTTCAGAGATGTCCTTCATCTCAGCAAGCACATTCTTCACATTCAAGTCCCTCTCTTCCGCCTCAGAACTCATCCAAATCCTCACCACCTTTGACCTGGTCACGATAACCTACCATATTTTAATATTCACCATGTGAAAGGGTAGGCACGCTTTAAATCTGCTCATGAGGAGCAGACCCCGGATACCAGGTGTCTCCGGGTAGCCTCCGTCCCTTTCTTCTGTTCTTAGAAGAGAGGGCATCATCGCAGCCCAGCATTTCATCCTTTCGTCGTGCTGAGCTGTCCCTGTCGGGGAGCTTCCTCTCTTTCGCCATCCTCTCAGGCTTCCATCGCCTTCATTTGAGGAGACTACAGAGAGGAGCTTGAACATGTGAAAATCCAATAACTTGAGTGCGAATGCGATAGTGGCACATTTATGCACATCCAAGCCAAAGATAGGAGAGAGCATACGACCGACTTTTGTTGTATATGCTTCGCTTCTTTCCTCGCATATCACACCATTTTTCATGCATATGTGCCTTATCCATTTCCTTAACTTGAACTGAGGCATCTGATGAACTATTCTATTCGCCTTCCTGTGAGATTTGAATTTTGAAGTGCGCAATTTACCAACGAAAACATCAGCATTGAAATGTTTAGCCAAGTTCTTCACCTTGTGAGCGACCTTCTTTATCTGATGCTCTCTTTTATTGCTGCGAGTGTTCTGAAGCTCTGATGTGTTTATTTTACCGACTGCAACGATATTCTTCAGGTGCTTATCCATCACGCAGAAATCTATGTGCGATTTGTTCATATCTAAAGCAATTAATCTTGAGCCTTCGTTCAATGCACATTCTACTCTTATCGTGATGCGAACATCATATCCTTTATTATCATGCCTTCGCTTTATTAGAACTGAATAGGGATGGCTTCCATCCAAGTATTTCGCATACTTCTTCATATACTTATCGGGTATGAACAATTTCAAGAGAAGCCATTTTCTATCACCGATATTCACTCTTAAATATTTCTCATCAGCGATTTCAACGATTCTCAAGTTCAAGTTCCCTTTTCTTGACTTATCCCCTCTCGCATATATGATTGAATTCCTTCGCTTCTTATATTCTTCTCTCGTTATTTTACCTTTCTCCCTCATTCTTTGATTCTTAAGACCACCGAAAGTCGCATGCGCAGGCAAATGCTCTATCGTTGCATACGCATCCTTCACATATCTGCTGTTCAATCCTGTGCTGGCTTGAACTCTCTTTATTATCTCGCTCCTTGACATTTCTCCTCTAAGCTCATACTTTTGTCTTAGCGAATAACATAAGCGCCTCGCTTTCCCAAATGCGAAAAATAGGTTTTGAAGCGCCTTCTCCTCTTCTTCTTCGCTCAATTCTATATGCGCAGGTAGCGTGAGCTCAATATGAGATGCATCGCATCTTATATCGATTGCTGACTTCACCATCAGTTGTGTTGGGATGTGTGATTTTATATAAAATTATCGGTAAATGTTGCGAGCCTCCCTCAGAGAAGAGCAAACACACTCTTATTTCAACTCAAAATCCGCACCTAACGCTGCGAGATGCTCAAAGAACTCTGGATATGAGATGCTAACGCTCTCAACCCCGCTGACTTCCCCTCCTGTGCGAAGAGCGGCTACGCAGAGTGCCATCGCAAGCCTGTGGTCGCCGTGAGCATCCAATTTCACAGCAGATTTCACCGCCTTCGCTCCAGAGGAGGAGATAAGCAAGCCATCCTCCCGCTCTTCAACAGAGACGCCAAGCTTACGCAGTTCAGTCGCAAGTGTGCTGATTCTGTCCGTCTCCTTGTGTCTCAAGTGACCGACGCCTTTTATTTCTGTTCTGCCTTCTGCGAATGCTCCCAAGACTGCGACAGTCGGCGCCAAGTCAGGGTTCTCTCGCAAATCCACACTTATTCCTTCAAGTTTCCCGCTGTCTCGCACATGCACGACGCCTGCCTCTTTGTTCCAACTGACTTCTGCGCCCATCTCCTGCAAAATCTCTAAAATTTTAACATCGCCCTGCTCACTCGGCTCAAGATTGCGAACTGCAACGGAAGAGCCTGTGAGGACAGCAGCCGCAAGGATGTATGAAGCGGAGGAGAAGTCACCAGGCACTTTAAAATGCTTTAGTGCATATCTCTGACCGCCTGAAATTTCAAAAATGAAGTCATTCGCCTCACAAATGAACGGTATTTCAGCGGAAGCAGCACGCAAAACTTCAAGCGTCATTCGCATGTAAGGCACTGAAACCGCATTTCTCACGGCAATTCTGCTTTCATTCTCGCAGCGAGGACACGCAATTAAAAGAGCAGAAGCGAACTGCGAGCTGACCGAGCCGTCAATTTCAGTCTCACCGCCTCTCAAGCGACCTCGCACAACTAAAGGAGCGGTGCCGTCGCCTTTTGTTGAGAACGCTTCCGCACCCAAATCGTTCAACGCCTTCAAAAGAGGCTTGTTCGTCCTCCTTCGCAGCGAAGCATCCCCCGTTAGAACAGCAGCACCTTCACAAAGCGAGCATATTGCGGTGAAAAATCGCAGCGTCGTCCCTGAATTCGCAGCATCAATCACATCATCAGGCGTTCTTAAGCGCTCAACTCCCTCAACTCTCATCCTACGAGCATCATATTCCACTTCAGCGCCGATTGCCTTCGCTGCTCTTATCGTCGCCTTCGTATCTTCGCAAATTAATGGTCTTTCTATTTCACATGAGCATGCGCTCAACGACGCAACCGCAATCGCACGGTGCGTGTAGCTCTTTGACGGCGGAGCCTCAACCTCACCCCTCAAATCTGAGCGATGCAATATCGCTTTCATTCCCGCTTCTCTTCGCCTTTCCTATTTGTCAATTTCCTTTAAATTATTTTTGAAGCGGTGCTGTTCAGCGAACGACTTTAAGCACACGGTAGCCGTCGGGAGCGAAGAGAATGCCCGCAGCACACATCTTCTCAATTAATTCTTCCGCCTTCTCACGGGGGATGCCACGCTGCTCCGCAACATTCAGCACCTCCTCACGAGGCACATTCTCGCCATATTCTTGGGAAAGTTCTTTTATTATGTCTGTAAGGATGGTCATTTTGTCTCTTTTCGCCTTTGAAATGCCCACAGATACGACATCTACATCCATCCTGCCAGTTTCAGGGTCTACAAAAACACGCCTTAAGCAGTAAGAAACGAGATTTATCACATGTTCCGCATCCTCTTCCGTCACAACTTCTCTTAGTGAGGCACGAGCACGAGCCTCCCCCAGGCGAATTAAAGCCTCAAGCTGCCTCGCAGTCACGGGAACGGGCGCATTCTCGTCATCGTAGCTCTGACGCCTCAATCCGATGTAGAATTCAAGGAAGCGCCGCCTCGCAGCATCTGAAAGCACCGGAAACACATTCTTGCGAGCATACGCCACATACTTACGCAGTAATTCCGCAGGAATCGCAGACTCCATCTTACGCATCACTTCACTCCTACTCGCAAGCAACGCCTCACTCTTGCATTCTTCCTCCTTTCGCCCTCGCTCTTCTTCCCGCTCTACCTCTTGCTTTACTTCAGCTTTTTCCGGCTCTTCTTCCCCTCTACGCTCGCCTCCCTCGCTTTCTTTTTCATGCCCGCTCGCACTTTCTCCGCTTGAGTGGATGCACGACGAGCCTTTCATGCGATTTCTCGTCAGAATTTCGCCGAATATGTGAGCGTCAAGGATATGTTCAGCGGTTTTTCTGTCTGTTTCCTCGTCAGGCTCGTCCATCATTGTGAAAATCAAATCAAATCGTGATAAAAGCGTTGGTGGCAGGTTTATCTGCTCCGAAATAGGCGTGTATTTGTCAAACCTTCCGAGCTTTGGATTTGCAGCTGCGAGCAGCGCACATCTCGCATTCAGCCTTGCGGTGATGCCAGCTTTCGCTATGCTGACCGTCTGCTGTTCCATTACTTCATGCAGCGCATCCCTGTCTTTCTTCTCCATTTTGTCAATCTCGTCAACGGCTGCAATTCCCTTGTCCGCTAAAACTAAAGCGCCCGCCTCAAGCGTCCAGCGACCTTCGCCGAACTCATCACGAACAGCAACGGCAGTGAGTCCTGCGCTTGTTGAACTTTTTCCCCCTGTGTAAATGCCACGAGGCGCAAGCTCAACGATGTGAGAGAGCATCTGCGACTTCGCAACACCAGGGTCGCCAACTAAAAGAATGTGAATGTCCCCTCTTATTCTCGTCCCGTCTGGAAGCTCCTTCGGCACGCCTCCAAAGAGCTGAAGAAGCAACGCCTCCTTTATCTCGTCGTATCCGTATATGAATGGTGCTATACTTTCACGCAACTTCTCGTAAATGTCGGGCTGTGATGCCAATTCCTTTATTGAACGCTCATCTTCATCAGAAATCTCAATCTCTTCAAACTCCCCTTCCTTCCTCTCTATCCACACACCCTCCAAATAGACATCAAAAAATGGCGTTGCACCCATGTGTGTTCGCCTTTGAAACGATTTAAGAATGCCTATGACCTCTACTCTGTCGCCGGGAGACACTATTCCTGCCAAATCATCCTCCAAATTCACATCTATTATCTGCGGAAGCTCACCGCCTCGCAACTCCTCTGGTGCCTCTTGAACTCTTATCTTTTGAGCATTCACGAATATGCTCTCCGCAGTGAGCAGTTTGAAACGCTTCGCCTTACGACCGCAACTCTCACACAATTCAGGCTCTTTAAACCTGTTCGGCGCATCTCCACTCTCTTGCGAAATCTCAAAAACATTGTGGCAGAGCGGGCATTCAAACCTCGCAACTACAACTTTCGGGCGAACTTCCGTCGCTTTCAGCACTAAACCTTCAACACAAATTAACCTTCCGATGTCTTCGCTCCTTATTTCACGAATCTTCTTTCGCACAGGAATACCATAAATGCGCACATGTGCTTCCTCAAGCGTCTCGTCTATTCTCCTTAATGCATCCTTCGCACATTCAAGTGCAATTTCAGGATGAAAAAGAATCATGTCCGCAAGACTTCCGTCAAACTTCAGCACATCCGAAAATTTCACACGCAGCGACTTCACATCTGAAAGCGAAAGCGCAACTACTTCATCCCAGTAATACTTCCTTAAAAATTCCTCCCACCGCTCAGTCAGCTCCTCACTCATTTCCCCCCCTCGCTCACCCCGCACCTCATCTCACAAACAGGATTCCCTCTAATTTTTTAAGCGGAATGAATTAAAGGTAGCGGGTAACGAAAAGCGTGAAGGAATAGCGTAGAGCATGTGAGAGGAGCAGGATATGAAGGATGTGGGGGGATGGAGCGAAGAAAACGTTTAGCGGTTGTATTTGACGGTGCGGGAGTTATTTATGAGCCTGTTCGCATCGTTAAGGATATTGAACGAGGAGAGGTGAAGCAGAGCAAGCTTTCAGGCATACACCTCGCAGACAGGGTCGGCGGTGCATTTGTCATGCTTCGTGCAGAAATTCGTGAATTGATGCGAGGAGAAGAATGTCTTGAACCGCTCTCGGATTTCTTAAAGAAGAAGAGGGTTCCGGTTGTTGTCGTTTACAAGAGCAGGCATTTCAGCGATGAAGAAGTGAAGCGAGTAGTCCTCTCTGATAAGCGAGTGAAGTTGGGCGATGTGCATGAAACAATATCAATTCTGCTGAATTGTGATATTCTTCCCGTCATCGGCACGGGTCTCGTCGTGAGCGTTGTATCTCATCC
>Ga0190316_1000131_pt1 | contig 19232 bp, 16 predicted proteins | sample 48701112_MG_FD_161663 | JGI IMG/M metagenome (GOLD analysis project Ga0190316, IMG submission 161663) | Hydrothermal vent sediment bacterial communities from Southern Trench, Guaymas Basin, Mexico - 4870-11-1-2_MG | ecosystem: Environmental > Aquatic > Marine > Hydrothermal vents > Sediment ... | reverse complement strand
ATGGTTCTGTTTTTTCACCTTATGGAAGGGACAGTTTGATATACTTCCTCTCAGGAAGGGATGGTAGCAAAAATCTATTTGTTTACAATGTAAATTCAGGCAGAATTTATCAACTCACAAGATTCCTTGAATCAATCCAGGGATACTCAATAGACAGGGATGGAACCTCCTGTGCACTCTCATGTTTTGTTGATGGTGCATGGGATATATTCTATATGGACGACATATCCTCTTTTATACCTACAGAACCCCTTCCATACAGAGAATTCCCCGAGGTTAGGTTCAGATTAATCCCTGAAAAGCCGTCGAATGGGAAAAGGGCTCCAGTTGAGTTGAGTATTGACTACCTCCAGTCTTATGTCATTTATGACACCTATTATGGTCTATGGGGAAAATTCCTTCTGGGGATAAGTGATGTGCTCGGGAATCACCAGATCTCTGCATACTTCAACAATACAGATATCCTCAACAGCGACTTTGAGATCACATACATGTATCTTCCAAGGAGAATAGACTATGGGTTTTCAATCAGTAAATTTTCAGTTGAATTCCTCTCCCGGAACGGCAATGACCTGTTCTACAATTTCGGTACACTCTGGGGTATGGGGACACTTATAAGATATCCCTTTGATACATTCACAAGGTTTGACTTTTACACCTTTTCACATTACCTCACATATGACAGTTACAGGAGGTCAAACGATACATTATATTATACTGGTTCTGTATCTGAATTTGGTGTGTTTGGTGAAACATGGCTTGTTCACGACAATACCCTCTGGAAAGGATATGCACCTGTGAAGGGATTCAGGGGATATGTAAAGTTCATTTTCCCGCTTGTATATTATGAAAAGGCTTGGGACGTGAAGAGCATATCAACAGACCTCAGATGGTATCACTACTTTGGGAACAGATGGAGTTTTGCCACAAGGTTGATGCTCATCAGTTCATGGGGAAGGGATGTGTTCCACCTTGGAGGTACAGTTGGGATTGGTGATCTTGGGTGGGTCAGGGGTTATGATTATTACGAGCAGTATGGGACAAAGGCAGGGGTTTTCAGTATGGAATTAAGATTTCCTTTTGTAAAGAAACTCGAACTTGGATTTCCTCCTATTTCCATATCAGGGATAATGGGCGCTTTCTTCTTTGATGCTGGCGGTGCAACCTATTCCATGGATGAATACAGAATCTTTGACTTTTCAACGGGTTTCCCCAGGCTTGTTGACCCTGTGGCAAGCATAGGGTTTGAGGCAAAGTTAAATCTGGGGATTACTGATGTAAATTTCTATGTGGCAAAGAGGACTGACCTGGCCACAATATCAAGGGAAACCTACTACTCCATATATCTGGGTTATGCATTCTAAAAAGGTTAACATAATTGGGGGAGGGCTATCAGGGGTTGAGTGTGCCCTCTACCTTGCTGATAGAGGGATTGATGTAACTATCTACGAGATGAGACCAAAAAAAATGACACCAGCCCACAGGACAGGGTATCTTGCTGAACTGGTTTGCTCCAATTCCCTGAAATCAGAGGAAATTACAAATGGCCATGGATTGCTCAAGGCGGAGATGAAGATTCTGGGTTCAACCCTTCTTTCATTCGCTGAAAAACACAGGGTGCCTGGTGGTAAGGCACTTGTGGTGGACAGGGAGAGATTCAGCAGGGACATAACAGAATTCACGGAGAAGGTCTGTCAGGTTGTAAGGGAAGAAAGGGGGATTGATGAACTTGATGACACTGTTGTGGTTGCGGGAGGGCCACTTGCATCTGAAAAAATTACACATTCCTTGAAGAAATATACAGGAGAATATCTTTACTTCTATGATGCTGTTTCTCCAATTGTTTCTTCCGAATCCATTGATATGGATTGGGCATTTATGGGCTCAAGGTATGGTGCAGGAGAGGACTACATAAACTGTCCACTCACAAGGGAAGAATACTATGGGTTCGTGGAGGCACTCCTGAATGCAGAAAAGCACATACCACATATAAAGGAGGATTTGTTTTTTGAAGGTTGCCTTCCAATAGAGGAGATGGCAAGGAGAGGAAAAGAGACACTCCGCTTTTCACTGATGAAACCCGTTGGGCTGAAAATCCCTGAAAAATTCAAAAATACCTTTGCCATTGTTCAACTCAGGAAGGAAAACAGAGAGGGAACCATGTGGAATATCGTTGGATTCCAGACAAGGCTGAAGATAGGAGAGCAAAAGAGGGTATTCAGGATGATACCCTGCCTGAAAAGGGCTGAATTTTTGAGGTATGGGAAGATACACAGAAACACATACATAAACTCACCAGAGGTGCTTGACAAATACATGAAATTAATGGAAAATGTTTATGTGATCGGGACGCTCACAGGTGTTGAAGGATATGTGGAGGCCATGGCTACGGGTCTTCTAACAGGTATCAATATTTATAGAGAAATAATTGGTAAGGAACCAGTGCTACCACCAGAAGGAACCATGATGAGAGGGTTGATGAACTACCTTCACGATAAGAAGAAAGATTTTCAGCCTATGAATGCAAATTTTGGACTTCTGCCACCAACCCCTGGGAAGGGTAAAGAAAAGAGGAGGATTGCCTCTGAAAGGGCAATAAAACTCATTGATGAATGGAGGAGAGATTATGGAATCTAAAATCATTAGAGAATCAAGGGGTATTATTCCAATCCCTGAAATGTTTGAAAGGATTGCACAGGAACACCCTGACATCCCTGCCCTCCAGATGAGAAAGGAGTACGGCTGGGAGAGGTACACCTATAGTGAACTCTATACAATTGTGAAGATGCTGGCAAAGGGATTAACAGAAACATTTGGATTGAGAAAGGGAGACCATGTTGCCATAAGGGGTTCAAACTGCCCTGAATGGATAATATCTGCACTTGCTGTCCACTGGTTTGGTGGTGTTGTTGTGCCAATAGATGCAAGGCTCAGCGAATCTGAAGCAGTACACATATTGAGGCTATCTGATTCAAAACTCATTATTACAGATTCACCTTCTGAAGAGTTTGCAAAGGTATGCAGTCAGGTGGAATTTGACGAGATAAAGGACTACTATAAAAGTCCAGGTATGGAGAGGGAGAAGTCCCTCACGCTTGAAGACCTTGCAGTTCTCTTCTTCACATCTGGAACAACAGGAAACTCAAAAGGTGTGATGCTATCCCATAGGAATATCATGTCCAATGTTGACCAGGTATATATGATTCTTGAATTCTACCCTGGTGATAATCAATTCCTCATTCTTCCTCTCCACCATGTGTTCCCTTACACAGTGGGATTTATACTTTCCATCACATCAGGTCTCATACTCACGATTGCAAGGTCCTTCAAGTCCAATGAACTGAAACAGGATATGCTGGCAACAAAACCTTTGATTGTGCTGGCAGTTCCACTTTTACTTGAGAAGATTGTTCAGGGTATAGAGAGGGAGTTGAAGAAGCAAAAAGTACTGAAAAAAGGAATTATTGGCCTGTTCTCAGCCATTGCCTCGCCACTTACAAAGAGGAACATAAGAGGATTATCAAAGAATGTGTTCAAGGCCATAAGGGAAGCACTGGGGATGGACCACCTGAGATACCTTGTATCTGGTGGAGCAGCACTTCCAGAGTGGGTATCAAGAAGACTGGAGATATGGGGATTTCCACTCCTTCAGGGTTATGGACTTACTGAAACCTCACCCGTTGTTTCTGTGAACCCACCAGAAAGGCCTAAAAATACATCCATTGGTCTTCCACTCCCTGGTGTGGATGTAAAACTCATTGATGAGATTGAGGGGGTTGGAGAGCTGGTTGTAAGGGGACCCAATGTTATGGTGGGATACTACAAGAACCCAAAGGCAACAAGGGAAGTCCTCTCAGAGGATGGATGGTTCAGGACCGGTGACCTTGGATATATTGATGACGAAGGGTATATATACATAACCGGAAGGGCAAAATCCGTAATAGTGACCAGAGGTGGGAAAAATATATATCCAGAGGAGATAGAGGAAAAGATAGGGGAATCCCCATTTGTTGAAGAGGTTCTTGTATTAATGGAGAAGAATGCGAATACTGGTCTTGATGAACTTGTAGCACATATCTATCCGAATTTTGAGGCGGTTGACGAGTACTGCCAGAAGAAGGGGGAAATACCCTGTGAAGGGAGTATGTATGATATTCTCATGGGAGAGATAAAGAGGGTCAATGGCAAAATGGCAGCCTATAAAAGGATAAGAAGAATAGTAATCAGAGAAGAGGAATTTCCCAAGACAAGCACAAAGAAGATAAAGCGGTATCTATTTATACAGAAGGGAAGAGAGGTGGAGTAAAAACTCCAATCAAAAGCAGGAAACAGGATTGAAAACTCATAGACCTTTCCTATAATAACCACATCTATAAACTTTTTATTACCTTTCCATTGGTATCATAAAATTCTAATCTTGGATTTTCATCTTCGTCTATATAAAGTCTTATCCTTAAATTTCCCCTTTTGTCATAGAGTTCAATACCTGCTTTCCCATTTTCGTTTTTAATGGAAAAAATAGGAATATACATTTTTCCATATTCTTTTTCCTTCCAATTTTCAAATTCTTTCATTTTTGTCTTCCGTTCTGAGGTATCTTGAATTGAATTTATTTCCGTTAGTTTTTCAAGCATAGGCTTAAGACTTTTTTCTGGTTGATTGAATGCGTTTATCTCCAACCACCTTTCCCCTCCATACTGGGAACAATCAATATGAAAGACCTCATCCTGCTGGAATGCATCAAAACTTATATGAATTCCTTGATAAACATTTCCATTCTCATCCTTTTTGTTCCCAAAAACAATACCCCCAATTTCATCACCATTGTTGTTATAAAACACTATTCCATTCGCATTTAAACCAATATTCCTTAAATTAGAAGGATATCTTTTGCCTTCAATTATAGGAGGTGGTATATTTTCAGAATTAAACAAGATTAAAGCAGGCTTTCCATCTGACTGTATAATTTCTACTTTCTTTGCCTTGATTGTATCAAACTGAGATACTTTTTGCATCTTGAATCTAAGAAAAAGATATAAAACAAACAAAGATAAGGCTATTAAATATAATGCCAGAAACATATTTCCTCCTACGTTGGATTTTTACAATTTTACTGTTGCACAAAAAAGGTTTTCTGGTAGAACGTATGTGTTTTTAAACACCCCTTTTTTAAAAAATACTTTATTTATAAAGCCTTATACCAAGAACACCACCCCAGTCAGGAGAGGGGCTTGTAATGAGCCAGATGCATGGTCCACTCTCCATAAAGATTTCATACTTATTATTGTAGATAAACTTGAATCCAATCCTTGCCTCAACACCAGCCTTTATCCTCTCGTAACCAGAGAAAATCCCAAGTTCCCCTGCAAGTGCGCCCCTACCATAGGCAGTAATCTTTGGGATATCGCTTCCAAGGTCAAATTCAGCCACATCCCTGGCATATCCAGCGGAGAGCCTCCAGTACCCAATCAAGTAATAACTGAAACCTGCCTGAACATCAATTGCAGACTTCTGGCCCTGGGGAAGGTAGAAGTCAATCCCTGTAGGGTCACCAAGAACAAGACCGTATCGTGCCTGCCCCATAAAGACTGGCAAACTCAGCAATAGAATGATTACAAACAACTTTCTCATCATCACCTCCTTTTTTCATGGGATTATATTATACCAAGCCAACGAAAAGTCAAGGAGTAGTGGGAATATGCATGGGTAAAAATATAAACCTTTCATGCCATTGTATATTGCATAAACATAAAAAGTTATTTAATAGAACCTGATGTCACTTTCAAGTATATACCTAAACTCTGATGCCAAAGACTTCAGTCGTTTTTAACTACACCAGCTTTTTCAAGCATCTTCGGGATACATGTCTCATCCTCCTGAAAAAGTATGTTGTGTTTTTCAAAATCCTCTTTTTTATAGTTCCTTTCTCTAAATGTCTCTTTAATATCATTGTAAGAAGAACCGGATATGATAAAGGCGTCCAGCATTAAACTAACAGGTTCTCCCTTTCTCTTCAATTCTTCATTAACCTTCTTTTCTGCTTCCTTTATATATGAGACGCATAATTGAATTTTATCATCATTGAAATTTCCAAGATTTCTGATGCCTTTTGGATCTACAAAAATCATGTTTTTCTTTTTTCCTTTTTTAATCTATATAATGAAATCTGGATAGAATCCAGAACTTATAAAAAATCCTATCCCTTTTCTTGAAAGATTTCTAAGCAAGAATATATCGTTGCCTCCAAGCGACTTTTTATTCCTATTTAAGAACTTCCTTAAATCGCTTACGAATTTTGCATCACCTTTATTCAATTTTACAGGGATTGATTTGGTTTCCTCTTTGTTTTCTTCCAGATAATCAATGGAGTGTACAGATAATTGTTAAGATGCACTATAAAAGAATCCCATTTCTTCCATTCTTCGGGTAGATTTCCGTTATCAGGGTTATATTCGCCAAGATGTTTTATAACCTCTGCTATATCATTTGTAAGTCTTCTTGGAATTTTGATGACAATCTCATTATCTTCAGGAAGCATGACGGAATGTTCTTTTGTTAAAGGTTCCACTTCTAAGTAATCCATAGTTTTCCTTTTTTCTTCTCGTCTGTAAAATTTCTGGATGTAATCCTTCAAAACCATCCAAATTAAATCATACAATTTTTTAATTCCGTCAAAGGATGTTACCCTCAATATAGGTTTGCTTCCATTATTTTCAATTTTCAGCCCCGAAATTTCGGCAACAAATATCTTATACTTTTTAGACAGTATTATTTGCTTGAGGTTCTGTATATCAATAAGCAGATTAAACATTCCCTTGGTGATTTTATAGTTCATAATATCTGAATAAATTGAATCCCAATTAAGCAATTCAAAATAATTATCTGGTATTTCCACAGGTTCTTCAATAATAGTATCCGCACCTCCAACTTTTAAGCCATGAGCAATTGTAATTTTCGGTCGTAAATCTATCTTGATTTTACTCAAGATATTCTCATCAAACTCAATCTTTACAGGATGTTCAAGAAAATCAAAATCTTCTTTGGTTTTAATGGTATAGATTTTCCCCTCCCATTCCTCTGACTTATTGAACCTAATATAATTCACTTCTTCTTTTTCTATTGTGGTAAGGAACGCATTTATGTAATCTGCATTTAAACCAAAGATGAAAAGGGTTTGCAGTGTTTTTATTTGTAATCAGGATTCTCCTCTCTTTTCAATGAATAATTTTTGCCTTTCAGTCTTACACCTCTGCCAAACAATTGGATGATCTGAGGTCCTTCATCCCTTCCCATATTAAGCCCATATTTGAAACTCTCCAAGAGTTCCAACCTTCAACAAATTTTTTTTGAGCCAATAAGTATATTTACATGAGAATTACTCTAACTACATCCGAATTAATACCTTTCCCTGTAACCTTGCTTCCAACGAAAATCCAAAAAGGTTTTTCTATGTTGTATTTTCTTAATTCCTCTCTGTATTTTCCAAAAATGATTAACTGTTTATAAAAAGATAACAAGACTGCTGTAAGCAATAAATCTCTCTGAGCCTCTGTATAAGCATCCACCCTTGTGTTATAAACATAGAAATCCTTACCCTATCCATCTGCGTAGAAGTATTTATATGAGCAATTAAAAATTATTGCTTTAGTGTGTTCATTGTATAACTCAAGATTTGTTTGATTTGATTTCCCCCCTTTGGGTTGTCCAGACTTTGTAAATTCAATAATTTGTCCAAAAGTAGCAGAATATTCAAAAACAAAACCATTTTTGCAACTTTTTCCCTTAAAGATTTCCAACCAGTCTCACTTTCTACTCCTGCTCCTTTATGCCCTTCATCAATGAAAACCAAATTTTTTCCATCAGAATATGAAATATCCACACTTACACCCTCTCCCTTCCTTTCTTCTTTTAACTTGCTAATTTCTATAATAAAAATCTCCTCATCTTTTGTTTTCAAGTTATCAATATTTCCATTGTACAATTTGCAAGGTATTCCACTTAATCTTAATTCTCCATAACGCTGTTTTGAAAGCCCTTCATTTGGAGTAATCAAAATGATGTTATCCCAGATATTTTTTGAGTATTTCAAAATCTGCTTATAATTTATACATTATTAAAGTCTTACCGCTTCCAGTAGCCATCCAGAAGGCAAGTATTTTAAGGTTCATTTCTGTGAATGGTGAAATTTCCATTTTTTTATTATTGAATTTTTCCATAAATTCATTTAACTCTCCTATGAACCTTTCTTTATCATTGTAATACCTCTCAAGAAAAATTTCTGTAAATAAGACTGCCAAATACTGGGAGTATTTAAGGTTAAAGTTTGGCTGCCTTCTGTTTTGCCTTAACTTTTCAACATACTCTCGTATAGCTTCATCATATCTTAAAAGCAAATCTTCCCTTTCTGGCTTCAATCTAATTAAAGTATCAATAAAGTGACTTCTTCCTGTAGAATCATAGCCCTCTTGCGTGTCTTTTAACTTCTCCCTTAACTCCTTGAAATTACTAAAGCCAAAGAGATTAAGAAAAATATTTGTTTAATACCAGATGCTTTTCAAGTTTCTTTGTCATGATGGTCCCCTTATAGATTTTCGAGTAACTGTATCAGCTGAGAATTTGTATATTTCCTAAAAAATGTTTCAAACTTTGCTTCATCATATTTGTCAAAGGCAGACTCGCTTTGTGGTTCCCAAACCCAAAACTCACATTCAAAAGTCTTATGATTCTTTAATTCATATAGTATGATAAAAAATTTAACACCTACTTTCTTGGCCAAAAGAAAAATCGCTTTTGAATTAGGCCCGCACAAGTATTTTTTTTGTTTTACATGGGCTTGCTTTACTTCTAAAAATGCTTTCGGTATAAATCTTCCGTTCTTTTCTATCCTATACTCATAAAAATCTATATCGGTAGTATAACATTTATTACTTAAATATTTCCTGTGCCAATAATTAAAAGCTAAATCTCTTACGCCAGTTTTATCTGTTCTCTTGCCAAATCTATCTCGAGTTAAACCGTTATCCATTTTATTCCACCTCTTCAAACATTAATAATTTAAACATAGGCTCTATGTGCCTGAATCCTTTAACCAAGGCTTCTCCATTAATGTAAATCTCATCTGGCTTAAACTCTTTAAGGTTATCTTCAATGATTTTTTTATCTTTTTCAAAATCAATATCTTTTATGCTTCTCCAGACAATGGCTACTCTCTTTCCACCTTTGTTTCCGAATACCATCACATACTTTCTGCCGTTTTCCTCTATAACTTTGTATCTGTTTACATTCAATCCAAGAAGATAATTGAATGTCTCAATCAGATCAACATTAACTATTTTTCTGTCGTAATTTTCTAAAATCCATAGTTTGTAGTTAAACGGATCTCTCATTTCATCAATGTTAAGGAAAGTTTTGCTATTCTTTGTCTCGCATTCGAGCATGTATTTGACAAAGTAATCCGCGAATTTATATAGTTCTTTTTGAGGTTTTTGAAACTCAATATTTTCAAAAGTGTCTTCGTATTGTTCTAAAGTGTGGTATTTGAAGAATCCTCCTGCTGTTTTGGGATTGTATTTTTCTTTAACATCCTTTTCTTTGCTTATCCCCCATTTATCATAAAACAAAACTCCCTTCATTCTCGGTAAAACCACTTTCCAGAAATGTTCTCCCATCTCAACGCCTATCCATTTTCTTTTTAGTTTATGTGCTACTGCTATTGTTGTTCCAGAGCCCAGGAAGAAGTCTAAAAGTATATCACCTTCATTGGAGGTGGATTCTATGACACGTTTTAGAAGGATTTCAGAGTTTTCAGTTTGGAAATTCCATGTTGTAGAGTAACCATAAATATCACTCCAGTTCGAATCTAAAACTTCGGTATCTTTCTCTTCAACCCAATATTTTGGTATAGGATCGTCTTTTCCACAGAGGGGGCAACCCCTCCATATCTCTTTATTTTTATCATGTATATATCCACAATGCTTACATTGCAAAATCAATTTCCCTTCTTCTATCATTTGATTTATCTTTTTTTGGGAATATTTCCAGTGTTTTCCCGTTGGAGGAGCCAGCTCTTTACCAAAGAAAACCTTTGGGCTACCCTTACCAGAAGAATCACCCATGTGTCTCCAAAACCCGCCTCTTTTTTCGTCTTTTACCTTAAATGGATTAAAGTAGGAAAAATATTCAAAATTTCTTGCATATACATATATTGTATCTAACCCTTCTGGAAGCTTCTTTACATCCCTTTTCATAACATTTTTCTTAAATCTTCTCACACTTATCTCATTCCTAAAATTCTCCTTACCAAAAATCTCATTTAAAAGCATTCTTACATACATATTTCCGTTGTAATCGCATCTTACAAAAATACTTCCTCTCTCATTTAACAAATCTCTTCCTAGCTTAATTCTATTTTCAAGCATTGTTATCCATGTAGCATCTTTATACCCAACTTTGTAAAGATAATCTGCCTCCTTTTCCTTGTTAAACGGCGGATCAATATAAACCGTCTGCACTTTCTCATAGTATTTATTCAAAAGCAAATTTAAAGCCTGCCAATTCTCACTTTTGATCAAAACTCCATCCAAAATCTCATCCAAACCATTTTCTTTTGTTAAAGCAACCAGTAACTTCCACTTAAACTCTTCATCAAAATATTTCGTATCTATTGGCAATTTCTTCCATTTCTTTCCGTTCAAAGTGTTCTTTTCAATCAAATCTTCCTTACTCTTAATCTCAATTCCAAACAATTCCTTCCACTCTTCCAATTGCATTCCATTGCTCAAAATCTCATCCAGAATGCTTTCTAAAAATTCTTCTCTTGCATACTCTTTAATCTTATCCAAGGTTATTACATAATGCGTATCAATAACAAACTTTTTCTTCTCCCAGATTTTCTTCTGAAAATTCTCAATCTGTGCCAGAAATTTAATGATTTTTAAAGCAATGTTTCTGAATGCTCTAACTCCAATCAAATAAAGCCTCAATTTATCAAAGTAACCGCTTTCTTCTAAAACCTTTAAATCATCTAAATGCAAAAATTCATTCTTAATGTAAAAATCTAATTCCCTTTCTAAAAATCTTTTTAAATCCTTGTGAATAAAAAAGTCCGCTGTATTTCTTTTTGTGTATCTCCTTAAATGTCTTTCTATAAGTGTTTTCTCTCCCTCCTTCTCAAAAATTAACCTAGCGAGGCTGTTTTCAGGAATTTTTGTTTGTAAAATTTCTATTGCCGTTTGGTTTATTTTTTCTTGTTTAACTTTATCGCCATTTTTATCACCCCATTTATTCATTTTGGATTCTTTTTTATCAACTGCTCTATATTCAAAATAAATATTCATCACCTTTTCCTCCTTATCAAAATCAAAAACCTTTTCATTTAAAACAAAGAACTTTTTCTCCTGTGCCTTAATATTCCCTTTCTCTTCCTCTGCTTCTATAACTCTGAAGTTAACAGTTAATTCCTTAACTCTAAAAGTGTATTTTCTAAAATATTCTGTGGTTTTTATATAATACTGATCTTTATTTGCCCAATAAAGCAAAACCTCTTCACCATTGTAGGGAATAATATATCTCTCACTTTTTCCGTATCTTCTCTTGCTTATAAAATCTCCTTTATCATAATACATAGAGAAGAAGTTAATCAAGTGATTGTAAATCTCTCTTTCTAAATCTACTGATATTTTTATTTTTTCTACCTGCTTTTTCTTTTCATAATATTCCTTTCCCAAAGGTGTATTTTTGAATTCTTCTTTTAATTCTCCATTCTCAAATACACTATCTCCGAGAGTTTCTTTTATTTTTTGCTTTAATTTTTCAAACTCTTCGTTTATTTTTCTTACTTCCTCTTCCCCAATCAATTCCAGTTGTTTCCTGATTTCACCAATTAACTCTTTTTCAATAAACTCCTTAATCCCTCTTCGTTTGTAATTCAATATTCTGTAAATTCCAAAGTCTAACTCTTCACTTTCAGACTGGAAAATTTCCTTTAGTTTTGTCTTCAATTTTTCTTTCAATCCATTCCCGTTGTTTGCCATGTTCTTTACCTCCTTAATGTGACCTCTCTTATAATTATTTCTGATGCAGTGCGCGGAATTTCTACTGAATCCTTGTATATAATATGGAAATATCCCAAACTATCCACCTCTACATCTGTCCCATAAGCACCTGAGCCTTTACCAGCATCTATAAACACCAGATGCCAGGTAAATATATAAGAATAAAGGAAGAAGACTATTATTGATAGACTCAAATGTCTCGTAACCATATTAACCTCCTGTTATGATGACATTTTATCAAAATATATTCTATTGTCAATTGAAAATATCTATGCCTCCGGAAAAGATCATGCACACATGAACATTTTTATACAATTATCATCAAAACTTGACAGCAGGATTTTCCAAGTACATTTTGATATATATCTTAAAATTCTTAAAGAAAAGTCAGGAGGTATTATGATAATTCAAAGAAACTTACTTGATAAAGTGCTCGAGGTTACCCGTGTCAACGAGATAGTGGTTTGGCTTGGTGCACGGCAGGTAGGCAAAACCACTCTTCCAAAAGACTTACAGTCACGATTAAAAGGTAACACGTTGTTTCTTGACATGGAAGACATTGAAGTAAGAGAGATGGCTGAAAAAACCTCCGAGTTTATCCGGTATCTTGAGATGGAAAGAAAGAATAGAAAGAATTTTTTGTTTTTCTTGATGAAATTCAATATATTCCAGAACCTTCCAATCTTTTAAAGATGATTCAAGACCATCATCCGAATATAAAGTTGATTGTCACTGGTTCTTCTTCTTTTGAAATAAGGAAAAAGTTCAAAGACTCTCTCGCAGGTAGAAAAAGGGTAATCATTTTACGTAAACTTTCCTTTGACGAGTTTCTCCGTTTTAAAGGAGAAAACAAACTGGAGAAAATCCTTAAAGAAATCTCCATTAAAAAAATTTGCGAGAATGGCACAGTCCCATCAGTGCTTAATAAAAAGTTTGTTTCACTTTTGAAGAGTTCGTGCTATATGGTGGTTATCCAAAGCCAGTCCTTACAGAAGATAAAGAGGAAAAAATCCATCAGTTAAAGGAGATTTACACATCCTATATAGAGAAAGACATTAAGAATTTTCTGAAGATAGAGAATGTACCCAAATTCAATAAACAAAAAGAGATAACCAAATCTCCGAAAATCTACTTCCAGGACCCTGGATTGAGGAATTTTTCTGTAAAAGATTTTAGAATATTGGAGTTAAGAGAAGATAAAAGTAAACTGGTGGAACTGGCTATTCTCTCCGAAATCGTTAAAAACCTATCCATACTTCAGGAAGTTTTTTTACTGGAGGACCCAGAGTAAACAGGATGTTGATTTTGTTATAAGACAGGAAGACATGTTAATTCCCATAGAGGTAAAGTATCAAATGTTTTCTGATGATCCTTCAATAACTTCGGGGTTGAGAAATTTTGCTAAGAAATACAAACCACCCTGCCTCTATGTTGCAACCCGTGATTTCTGGTGAAAAACCCGCTACAACAATGTTCCTGTTCACTTTTCCCGGCATATGCAATAGCCCGTATATGAAAAAACACAGTTGCGTGCAATTATCTGAATGTCCACGGAACTGACAGCAGGGGAGATTTGTAAATTTATATTCCAGCACTGAGATTTAGTATTGACTTATCAGGTATGTGGCTTAAATTCAAAGAAAAGAAAGGATTTGTGCATGAGCCTTAATAAATTATTGGGACCTGAGATACAGGAACTCATAAAAACAAGGGATTTCTCAAGTTTGAAGGTGACAATCTCTGACTGGGAAGCACCAGAGATTGCAGAACTCCTGATGATGCTACCCGAGGAAGACCAGCCAATCCTCTTCCGACTTCTTCCAAAAAAAATGGCAGCAGAGGTTTTCTCTTACCTTGACCCTGATGCACAGGAAGACCTTCTTCTTGGGCTGAAGGGAGAAGCAATAAGAAACATCCTTGAGGAACTTGACCCTGATGACAGAACCGCCCTGTTTGAAGAACTCCCTGCAGAGGTTACAAGTAAATTATTAAATTTGCTTCCACCTGATGAGAGGAAAGAGGCTTTGAGCCTTCTCGGGTATCCAGAGGACAGCGTTGGAAGGTTGATGACACCTGATTATGTGAAGGTGAAATCCCACTGGACATCTGAAAGGGCGATTGAACATGTTAGAAACTATGGGACACAGGCCGAAACCATTGATATACTGTATGTTGTTGACAGAGAGGGAAAACTCATTGGTGAGGTGAAACTCTCTGACCTGGTTCTTGCCTCCCCAGAGGAGAGGATTGAAAACATCATGGATACCCACATCCACGCACTTTCTGCTTATCAGGACCAGGAGGAGGCTGCAAAGGTAATGCAACTATACGACAGAATTGCCCTTCCAGTGGTTGATTCTGAGGGTAAACTTATTGGTATTGTTACCTTTGACGACATAATGGATGTTGTGGAAGAGGAAACGACCGAGGACATCCAGAAGATAGCCTCTGTTGAACCATTACAGATTGACTACTCCCGTGCAGGTCCAGGTATCCTTTACAGGAAAAGGGTGATATGGCTGGTTGCACTTCTCATTGCAAGTTTCCTATCATCTGCCGTGATTCAGCATTTTTCGTATATACTCCAGTCCGTAATAGTCCTTGCAATCTTTATACCCGTTATTAATGGTTCCGGTGGTAATACAGGAACCCAATCATCAACCCTCATAATAAGGGCACTTGCCACTGGTGATATTACCCTGAGGGACTGGGTCAAGATTGTTGGCAAGGAGATCCTCGTCGGAATGCTCCTCGGTTCAACACTTGGTGTGTTCCTCTTCCTCAGAAGTTATCTTGATGGTTATGGGATTGAGGTCTCGCTTGTCATAGGGCTTGCCATCTTTTTTGTTGTTATCTGGGCAAACATAATAGGAGCGATTCTACCCATTGTAATCTCCACAATGAGATTAGACCCTGCAGTGGTTTCCAGCCCACTCCTCTCCACCCTTGTTGACTGGACAGGGCTCTTTATCTATTTTTCAATTGCTAAAATAATACTGAATATCTGAGCTTACTCCAGTTTCTCTATCCTTATTCTGTCCTCCATAAATTCCGGGATGAGGATAACATGGTTCACAATGGAGATATCCGCAGGGGATACAAGGTTCTTGAAGAGAACCGTCTTCTTATCCCCTGATAATGAGTAAATGTTACCATCCCACGAGGAGAAAATAATGTCATTTCCTTCAAGCCATACACCATCAAGTTGTTTATAGCCATCGCTCAGGTAATGAAACTCCTTACCCCTTGTGCAATAAAACATCACCTTTCCGCTATTCCATGTGACAATATAAAGATGTGGTGGTTTGTAATGGAGACCATTAGGTCCATCTGTCACAATTATCTTTGTCTCAAGTTTCAATCCAGATGGTGGGGTGTAATCAAACTGATATACAACATTGTTCTTTGTATCACTAACGAATATCTTTCCGTCCCCACCTGTTATATCATTGAGGAACTGCGCACCGTCTACATCTATTGTTTTTAACAGGTTTCCCTTTTTTAGATTTATTATTCTCACCCTATCAATATCAGTAACAAGAAGGAAACTATCCACTATCCACATGCCCTTTGGTGCATCAAGCCCTGTAATAAAATCCTTTTTTACAATCGTTCCATCCATCTTGAGTTTTGCAATATACCCGTTCCCATCCTTCTTTGTCGGAGAACCGTTTATACAGGAGACATAGATAAATACCCCATCGGAAATCATACTCTCAGGTGTATCAAAACCAGTTAAGGTAAGTGAAAGAAGTAAAAACACCATAACCATCCTCCTTTTTTAAACACTTAATCCCTTTTTCCTCAGTGTCTTCCTCAATGCCTCAACAATCTCAGGGTCAAACTCCTTTTCTGCACCAGATTCAATCTCCTTGAAGGCGGATGGTTCATCCCTGCCTTCCTGGAGGAGTTCATCAAATCTGTTTGCAACCGCAATAATCCTTGAACCTATGGGTATCTCATTTCCCTTTAGCCCCTCAGGTTTTCCTGAACCATCATAATGTTCAGACATGTATCTAACATACCTGCTTGGTGTCTTGAGAAACTTAATGGGGGAAAGAATCTTTTCACCAGTAATGAAACTTTCCTTCTCATCAATCACCTTTCCTATATCATGAAGGAGGGCAGCATACCTTACATCATTCAAGTCACTCTCACCAAGTTTGAGTTCACCACCAATCCTTGTGGCTATATCAGAAACACGGAGTGAATGCTCCCTTATACCAGGGTCCTTTGTCTCCTCTATAAGCATAAGGGATAGAACAGCCTCAATGTAACTGGACTTTAAACTTTCAAAGAGCATTGCATTGTGCAGGGAAACTGAAACATAGGATGCAATGGTTTCAAAAAGGTCTTTCATAGACTGCACCCCTTTCTTCTTCACACATACAACCCCAAGGGCTTCATTGCCAAATCTTATTGGTGCACATATGGTCCCATCAAAGGTCCATGCTCCTTTGCTATCTATCTCACCAAAGGGCTTTGAACCTATCGCCACAACACCTCCAACCTCAAGTGGGAATGCACTGTCCGTTTTTCTCACAACAAGTGTCTTTTGCTTCCTGTCCATTAGAAGGAGTGCACAGGCATTTGCATCAGTTGTATTCTTTGTCTCCTCAAAGATAATCCCTATGAGTTTTGACAGGTCAATCTCTGATGAAAGTCTTCTTGAAAATTCATTCAACCGCTGAAGTTCCTGAATCTTCTCCTCAAGTTGCCTGTCAACCAGTGCCTTTTTCTCCTCAAGTATTCTGTTTGCCTCCTCAAGTGCCTCGTTCACCTCGGTGAGTTCGGTCATTAGTCTTTTCTTTTCCATAATCAGGTGCCTTCTCTCAAGCGCATTCTTTACTATTGTCTTCAACTGCTCTGAAGAATCAAATGGCTTATTAATATAGTCGTATGCCCCCTCTCTCACAGCTGCGACCGCTGTTTCCAGGGAGGCAAATCCCGTCATCATAACAACCTGAACATCAGGGTCCATCTGTTTCAGTTGAGCGAGAACATCAATCCCTGATATATCAGGAAGTTTTATATCAAGGAGAACGACATCTGGTTGCAGTTCCCTTGCAAGGTTGATACCATTCTGACCTGTGTTTGCTACCTGAATAGTTAAAGGGTTCTCGGAACTTCCCAGACAGGAGAGTATCTTTTCAATAAACCGGGCAAGTGCTTCCTCATCATCAATTATCAGGATTTTATCCTCATCCATTTTTCCTCCTGGGTAGAATTACCGTGAATGTTGCACCACCTTCTCTGTTTTTCTCAACGCTTATCATACCACCATGGTCCGTGACTATCCTGTGCGTGATTGAAAGGCCAAGACCTGTTCCCTGGCTTCTGGTGGTGAAGAAAGGATCAAAAATTTTCTCCTTCACCTCCTCTGGAATACCAGGCCCATTGTCTGAGACCTTTATTACCACCTTATCATCCCTTTCTTCTATCTCTAACAAGATCTTACCACCCTCAGGCGTTGCATCAACCGCATTGAGGAATAGATTGGATATTACCTCTGTAATCTGGTCCTCATCTCCATACATTATTATACCACCGGCACAATGAACTTCAACCCTGATATTCTTCTCCCTGCTGTTAATGCCATAGATGGCAAGAACCTTTTCAACACACTCACAAATGTCAAATTCCTTCATCCTTAATGGAGGTCTCCTTGCATATGCAAGCATACCCTTAACTATTCTGTCAACCCTATTAATCTCCTTCATAATCAGGTTAAAACTTTCTTTTTTTTCCTCTTCTCTAACACCACGCATAAGATACTCTATACCTGCCTTCACAGCAGCAAGTGGATTTTTTATCTCATGTGCCATACCTGCTGACATCTCACCAAGTGCGGCAAGCCTCTCCTTCCTCTTTATTCTCTCCTCCATCTCCCTGATCTCTGTCAAATCCCTGATGATGTATAGCCCACCGATTATCCTCCCATTTTCATCAAGCATGGGGGCACCACTATATCCGAATACCATATCCCTGAAGTTGAAAACAATCCTATCAACATACCTACCCTCAAGTGGCTCCTTCATTGTTGCCTGGTTAAAGTATTCAACAATATTCTTCCCTACAAGGTTTTCTCCAAGCCATTCCTCAATAAACCTGTTTGAATTTAGCACCAATCCACTTCTGTCCGTTATTATAAGACCCGTTGTTATGTTATCCATAATAAGGGAGGTCAATCTTTCCTCTTTTATTATCTTTTCCCCTGTGAAGAAAATCCAGAGCCATACACTCAAAAGATGGCTCACATCCTCAGCAAAGAGTATATCAAGGTTTGAGAACCCCTCTTTTGTTTCCCTGCCAAGGTCAAGAACCCCAAGTTTCTCATCCCCAAAAGTTATCGGGATGGCAAGTTCGCTCTTTATACCCACTATACCCTCAAGGTAAAAATCGCATTTCTCAACATCCTGAACAAGGATTGGTCTATCAGAATTGAATGCCCTTGTTGTAACTGCATCCTTCTTCAATGGAATCCTGATACCCTTCACGATCTGAGGGGACATGGCATAAAATGAATCAAGTTTTAGATGGTCATCTTCACGGATAAAGAGGCCTGCATAGGCAAGGTTCATTGTTAAGACTATCTCCTTCAGAATCACTCCCTTTGCCTCTGTATGTGACATACTTGAAACAGATTTAAGGGATCTGGAAAGGGAGATAAACTTGTTGTTGAATTCCTCAATCCTGGTCTTCTCATATATGGAATTAACAAACAGCGTTAAAATTTCCCTGAAACAGACAATCTCTTCATCGTTTAAGCCCTTCAGAACAATGATGTCGTTATCGCCTTTAATGCGTTCAATCTTGAAATAAAGAGTATCTCCTGAACGAAACCAGTTATTCCTGTTCAGCTCAGAAAGAACCCTTTTGCTCCTTATCTTTGACATCTTCTTTATGTAAAAGAATTTGCCGTTTTTCTTCAATGGAGGTTCTTCTGGATATGTTTTCAGAAACATGAGGAGTTCATGTATCTTTCCCAAAGAGGCATATTTTCCCGATAATGTGTTTATCAGAATTCCAATCAATGAAAGGAGGTTAATCAAATCCTCTGTGAAGTGGATGAAGCCCGTCTTCTTGTAAACAAGGACATATTTACCAAGTACTGGAATATTCAATGGAATAAACACCATCACCGCTCTGAAATCTGTTTCATCAACAAGTGGATGGTTA
>Ga0190316_1000130_pt1 | contig 19338 bp, 31 predicted proteins | sample 48701112_MG_FD_161663 | JGI IMG/M metagenome (GOLD analysis project Ga0190316, IMG submission 161663) | Hydrothermal vent sediment bacterial communities from Southern Trench, Guaymas Basin, Mexico - 4870-11-1-2_MG | ecosystem: Environmental > Aquatic > Marine > Hydrothermal vents > Sediment ... | reverse complement strand
CAACCCATCTCCCCTCCGGGCGCGCGCGCGGGGGGCGCCGCGGGGGGTTCCCCGGCGCGCCGCGGGCGGGGGGCGGCGGGCGGCGCAGTTGAAGGGGGATCCATATATCCCTTTTCTATGATTTTAAAAAGCGCCGCTAAATACCCCACTCCATCTTTTTGGAATTGGGGTAACCCCACAAACGTGAGAGGCGTAAATCTGCCCTACCAACGCCATTCTCACGTTATTTTTTAACTATTGGGTAGGGCAAGGAGTGTGTTTATGGATATGGAAAAAATTCAGCAGGCATTGCAGCGCTTTCATGATCGCGGGAATGTAGCCGTCACATATGGCTGTATAGCGGCCATATTGGGAACCCAGCCACGTTATGTGGCACAGAATTTTTTATGGCAGATCCCGCCACATCTGCAAGCCATCGTTGTGAAAAATAATGGGGTGATCGGCAACGGAGCACCGTTGCTGGTTAAAAATCTTAACAGGCAGCACTTTGGTGGTCCCTACCCCGCGTATCTAATTAATGATCCATTGGAATTCCTGCAGATTATGCAGGAATCTGCACCCGCCAATTTCGAACAAGAGCTCAAGCAAGAGCTCAAACAAGAATCTACTCCCGCTTCAAAGCCTGATCTTCAGCTCCAAGTGGAGCTGGAACGTTTGAAGAACGAAAATTTGAAGCTCCAATTGGAGCTTCAAAAGCTCGCTACAAAGAAGAAATCCACTACAACAAAGAAATCCAAATCGTAATCTACGAGCCCTGCCCGGAGGCTATTCCGGGCAAGCGCCGGCATCCTTATGGTGAGGGTGCCAACGCTTTAAGATGGGAATTGCGCACTGCCCCGTAATTCTCATCTATTTGTGTAGGGCAGTAGGAGGATCAATTATGAATAAGCACACAATTCCTCGCTACCTGGAAAAGGTAGCGAGAACTTTTGCCCGCTGTGCGGGAAAAAGCGTACCATTAACTAATAAATTGAGTGTCACCCGAGAGGTGACACGATTTATAGCTAATTTCGAAGCGGATTTCTATCACCGCTTCAAAAAGCATTTCAATAAGAATAGACTCGCCAAACTGATTGGCGAGCTAACAGGGATCTTCGAGATAAACGATCTCGAAGACGTGAGGGGGCTATTACGTCCCCTCAAAAGAGAACTAATCTCTTGGGGAGAATATCTCCCCAAGAGATTGTATTCTCTCAAAGTGAGCGAGCTCGCTTTGAGAGTTGAGCTCGCTAATATATATAGCCCGCCCAGAGGCTAATATCTGGGCATATATGGACACCCTTAAGATGAGGGTGTCTATATATTTTATAATGGGAATTATTGGCTGCCCAGAAAGGAGGTTTTTATGGGATTTAAAAGATTAAAGAGAAAATTAAAGAGAGCTCTTCACGAGCTCTTAGATCTCACGAAAGATCGTGAGATTCGGTTAGAATATCTTGACTATGATTTTGAAGTCAAGATATTCACGAGAGCATCATTTATGTTCTCAACATTAGAGGGGATATTCCGTGATGATATAAATCATCAGGATATATTCTATAGACTCCCCAAAATGGAGTCTATAAATGAGAGACAAGTACATTCCCTCATAAATCATATCTTTTTACTAGCAGATCTGCTAGTAAATGGATATGAACACAAGTGCGATGTATGTCATCGTACTTTCATAAGCTTCACACCCAATAATGGGTGGGGAGCTAGATGCAAGTATCACAATAACACAGCAAGGAAATTTAGAATTCCCTTGCGGAAGAAACCTTTCAATATTAAAAATTAGAGATTCCTCATTGGAATCTCTAATATGACATATAGCCCCGCCCAGAGGCAATATCTGGGCATATATGGACACCCTTAAGATGAGGGTGTCTATATATTTTATAATGGGAATTATTAGCTGCCCGATAATTCCCATTTTTTGGTATGGGCAACAAAAGGAGGTTTTTATGAACAACTTAACAGAAATTCTCGCCGAGATTACTCGACAGGAATTAAATGTGTCGGCTTTTAATGAGAAAGCCGATAAAATAATTGCCGATCTTGAAGACAAAGGTTGGCAATTTTCTTCTAAGAAATACTACTTAGAAGAATTAAGGACGAGCGTTGTCAACCTTAAATGGAAGGTTGATGACAAAGGACTGGAGATATATTCTTCCAGCTTCCACATCGTAGAGAATAGAGATATCGTAGACGAGATATTTGAGCGTCTACGATATGAAGATTCTCGAATGAACGATAACATTACAATCGGTGATCTCACCAATCGTAACGAAATGCCCATTAAGGTATTGGCGAGATACCTTAATGAGCACATTGTAGGTGTTGCAGATAAATTGGAGATCAATAGGATCTCCATACCTATGTCCGATAATGATGGTGAGCCCTACCATCTGGCCCACCATATGTTGTTATGGAAAGTAGATGGACTGATTTGTGCCTTTATAATTGAAGGCACGATAATAGATTAATAATGCCCCGCCCAGAGGCAATATCTGGGCATATATGGACATCCTTTAAGATGAGGGTGTCTATATATTTATAATTATAAGGAATCGCTGCCGTTCCTTATAATTATTTATTGGAGGCAGCAAAGGAGGCTCTATGAAATTCCATGAGGAATCTTTCGAATTCAATGGTCAGAAATACGATATTTCTGATCTTGAATATGTGCATATAGCTGTAAAAAGCTATGTGTATAAAAAACCAATTTGGGTTCAATTGAAACCGAACCCAAGCGGGACTTATATTATGGAATTTTCAGAAGATGAAAGTCCATTTAGTCCCATGAAGGGTGAAGTTAGGCTTCGCCTTGTATGGGATGATGGCGAAAGCCTCATCGATCTCATCGCATATTACGGTTGGTGTAAATATCTTACACTACCGTAAGAAATGTACTAATGATAGTCGTTTCCTATAATAGATGGGAATTGCGTACTGCCCGCAATTCCCATTTTGTGGTATAGGAGGATTTGTTATGTTTAGAAAACATGACCTAGGTGTTTTTATATCTACCGCTGAGAGATTTGGCGGCAAAGTGGATGATCAATATGTGAATGATCTTAAATCACAGTTGATCATCAAAGACCAAAAAGAAAATGCGATTTCTATCATTTGCCATCCATTTTCTTATGGTGGCGATGATGGATTGTTTGAAATCGCCATTATCAAAAATGGTGGTTTATGCCATACATCTATTTCTGGCGGTAAAGATGATACTGTCAGAGGATATATGGAAGTGGAGGAAGTCCAAAAAGCTATCGAGGACTTCCTCACAGGAAACTTTCAATGGTTATAGGAGATTTTTTATGAACAACTTAGAGAGATTGACTAGTTTTCTAGATCGTGTATATCTTTACACACGATGGACAGTCTCATTTGCTACAGTCAAGAAATTGACTGGAATGAGATTGTCACGTGTACTGCCAAAATTGGCAGTACATCAATTGTCCATATTGACAAACAGAGGCGGGAGAATACCTCCTAATACGCCTCAAAAAATAAAGGAAATCTATAATCTTAGATTTCCAGAAGGACCTGAAAAGGTTCTCTAATTTTCTATAATAGGAATTATTAGCTGCCCAATAATTCCTATCTTTACGGTATGGGCAGGATGAAAGGAGTTCATATGAATTTTGAAAAGTTTACTTCCGGTAAAAAATCTTCCAAGAAGAAATTCTCGAAGGAAGAAAAAGCTCGTATCGAACGAGCTAAGGCGGTTCTTGAGGAAATGGCAGATTCTGGATTTGCCATTACCTACGGCACGGTTAACAAATACGTCAAGATAAATGGCGTATTTAATCATACCGTTGCCAAATTCTTGGCAAGCCGAGGTCTGAGCCTCAAAGCTCAGGCTATAATCGTCAATAAAGACGGGCAGATTAGCCCTAAAGCTTCGAAAGAGGTTAGGGCAATCTTCGCCAAGAAATTTGGGGAAAAGGTTCCAACCTATAAGTTGGTAACCGATCCCAAAGTCTTTGGATAACCCAGTAAGGCTCCCGTTGCAACAAACAGCGGGAGCCGCTATAATTCAGGAGGTGTTTATGTGTAATAGAATCGATATCATAAAGGTAGAAGCTATTCTAGCTTATGCTTTTGGGGAGAATAAATCTATTTCCCCGGACAAAATAAATGAATGGGGAATAGATATTTCATCACTACCAATACATTTACGAAATGTAGTTGGGAGTGATAATCCAGAATTAGATCCTGAAACTCTTCAGGATTTAATCAAATATGGAACCATTTACGAAGCAAAAATTCGTGATGGTTCCTAAAAGATAACGCCCTGCCCAGAGGCTTCGTATCTGGGCATTTGGAAAATGTTTATTTATTTAATGGGAATTATTAACTGCCCGATAATTCTCATTTTTACGATATGGGCAGCAAGGAGGTCCTTATATGTTTTGTAGAGAAGTTCTCAAAATTCAAGATCAGAAATATGGGATTTCTGATGTTAAATGTGCACATTTGGCTGTAGAAAGCTATATGCACAAAAAACCCATTTGGATCCAGTTAATTCCGGATTCCCATGGTCGCTTTACTCTAGAATTTCATGAGAATGAAATTCTAGAAGATCCAATTGAAGGTGAAGCCAGAATCCATACTGTATGGGATGATGGCGAAAGCCTCATCGATCTCGTCGCATATTACGGATGGTGTAGGTATATTACCCAGCCATCCGGCGATGGAGACTAACCCATAATGCCCTGCCCAGAGGCTTCGTATCTGGGCATATATAAGCATCCTTTAAATGAGGGTGTCTATATATTTTAATTGATTAGGAGGTCATCATCCATGAAATTTTATTTGTGGAGAGGAGAGCTACGTCTTTCTCATGAAGGAGAAAGATACAAAATTAGGTATGTTTATAATACACCTTTAGCTTTCAAATCTCCCATTATTGGGTGGCTATTCCGTCTACATGAAGAATCATGGGACATTTCCTTTGGGAGACATAAACCCAGAGGATATAAATATTATCGACGATTTAGTGTCGATAATATCAAAGGACTGCATTATGCAGTCCAAACTGAGATTCTATTAGCTAGACTTAATTATTACCAAAGTCTAGTTAATAAATAATTATAAGGAATCGCTGCCGTTCCTTATAATTATTTATTGGAGGCAGCAGGAGGAAAATTTTATGCCCAAGTTTATTAACATTACGAGTCATTCTCTGACTCAAGATCAGAGAAACGACGCGATCAACGAATTCGGAGTTACTGAATTCGTTGAAATGCCCGACAACATCAAGAAATTATGGGGAAATGTTCCTCCCGATCTTGATGATTTGGGATTGGATAATCATCTACAACCGTTAATAGCATGGTTGGATGATTATCTTGTTGAACCGGATGGCTCACTTTCGGGTAATATATTTATGATCCAGGGTGATTATGGAGCTACTTTCAAGGTAGTCAATATCGTCCGAGGACTTGAATCTGTTCCCGTGTATGCTACTACAGAAAGAATTACAGAAGAAGTTAAACAGCCCGATGGTAGTGTACAAGTGAAACGTACATTTAAACATGTTCGTTTCAGAAAATACAACTGGAGATCTAGATAGTGGAAATACGAGGAACACAAACTTTCCAAGGAGAATTCTCCTTGAAAGAAAGTATCATCGTTCCATCAGATGCAACGATGATTATCGAAGCAGGAGCAAAGTTCCTTTTTACCAGAGATGCAGGGATTATCTGTAAAGGAACTTTGATTGCTGAAGGAACCAAAGATAATCCAATTATCTTTGATGAAATGCATCAAAATAATGGATGGGAAGGAATACGATTCTGGCATTCATCCAAGAGTAAACTTTCCCATTGTATCATCACTCATGGTAAAGGTCATTATGATCATGAGGATGATTGGATGGAAACGTATGGAGGTGGGTTATTAATTGTTGATAGTTCACCTACAATTGATAATTGCCAAATTGTTGGTTGTAAAGTTACTCTTGAAGGAGGTGGGATCTATTGTTGGGATCATAGCTCACCTGTTATCACAAATTGTACGATTAGAGATAATCATGCAAAAGGTAATGGAGGTGGGATCTATTGTTGGGATCATTGCTCGCCTACAATAAAGAATTGTATAATTAGGGATAACAATACAAGAGGTGACGGAGGTGGGATCTATTGTTGGGAGTATTGCTCACCCACCATTGAACATTGTGAATTTATAAATAATACCGCAGTACGCGGTAATGATGTATATTGTACACATGAAAGTACAATCACCATTAAAAGTAATTAAATAATCGGAGATATATCTCCAGAGCCAGGAGATATATCTCCTGATTACTCTCTATTAAATATGGTATTTCACTAGGGGGTTGATATCGATACCTATTATGAGATCCGTACAAAAACGGATTATCTAAGGAAGCATTATAATGGAATTATAGTGCTTAGTAATCCCAATAGAATTATTGGGATTAATGCAATCTCGAAGGTTGCTATGGATCTAGTAGATGAAGGTAAAACTCCAGATTCTACTAAAGTAATAATTCCTCATGATGAGGAATTAGCTAAAATTATATATTCTATACTCAGAGGCGAATATGAAATGTGGAGGAATCATGAAAGAAATTGAATTCGTTTTAACAATCATTTATATGATGGCTTTCATTACAGCAAGTGCAATGATAGGCATCATATATTTATCAATAATTCATCCTGGTGAGCCCATAGATCAACAATTAGTTATGTTTGCTTCACTAATTGTATTCCTGGCTGCTCATAGGGATGGATATAACTTTGAATACAAAAGGAATCAAAATGATAAGCATTAAAAAAGAATATGATGAATGGTTAATTGGAGTGAGAGATATATTGAAGGCAAGATTCCAATCTATCTCGCTTCAATATGAAGGAAGTGTTAAAGTTATCCCAATTGAAATGCTGATTAGAAGTCTAGTTGGGATAATGGAAAGAGGATTAAAACCTCAAGATATCAATATTATATTCCCTAAAGGCGGAGAATATGAAGAATTAATCAAACAATTAATGCAAATAATTTATGAATATTATCATATATTCATAAAAGATTATGCGAATATAAGGGTAAAATCTAATTCTAAATATAGAATAATTAAGGATCATCCTAGAAAGGATAATTCTTAATTCAATATAGTTCTTTCAAGGATGCCTTTATTAGGTCTCCTTGAAACTCGAATATAGTTTTTTCAAGGAAGCCCTTTATGGGTGTCCTTGAAGAATAATGATCGTGAAGCTATTACGTCGCTATCGGTTTTACAGATTTCTACTGGGTTTATAACAGTTTTCCTTCTGCTAGAATTCTATTTAGCGCCAACATCCCTATTGATGAAGTGCTTCAAGGGTTACGTTTGGTAGCATTTCGCTCCTATACCACCCCGGAAGAATTCTATGAAAAACCGCTCGTGGGTTTATGATTTGCCAGAAGTTTTCCTTCTACTGGGGTCTTCTTTCTAGCTATTACGGCGCTACCGGTTTTATAGGTTGTCTCCTAGATTTATTTGAGAGTTTACTCTCTCTTTCATGATTTTACCATCTATCATGAAAAGGGATTTTCATAGGAGTTTACTCTCCGATTTTAGGGCTATCACCCTGGTTTACCAGTTTTCCTTCTGCTTTATTGGCTGTTACGTCGCCACCGGTTTTATGAGTTGTCTCTCAGGTTTATTTATTTAAGAGTTTTCCTTCTCTTTAATTTATATTTGACTGGAAAAACAAAATTTTTCATTTAAGAGAAATTCTGTTTTTTTAGTTATAGAATGGGGCAATTAGCCTATCGTTGACCCATTCTTTGTTGGAGATAGGCAGTGAAAGGGGATTATTGTGGAGTATTCCCATCTCGTGATCTCAGGTTTAATAGCTCGCGATTTCAAGGATCGCAAGGTAGCTAAGAATGTTTCTCTTATGATTGAGCGAAAGATAGGAATTATCGCTCGTCATATATCCAAACTCTTGGGAACTAATAATTTCCCAAGAAATTTGGTAAGGAAAGCATTTGCTAATCTTTACGGAGCTATAGAAGTTGAGGATCCATATGCTCTGATAGAAGCAATTTTATGGGCTTTGGATTCTTCTATTTCTACATTAGCAGAGTATTATCTATCAATTGGTAAGAGAGGAATTCCTCCTAAGGATATTCCTGGAGTAGATCCAATCAAGGCATCTGCTCATGTAAAATTAATTGCTATAGCAAAAGGATTAATTCCCAGAATGGATCCAATTCCATTGAATCCAGATTTATTCTAATCTACTTGGTAGTGGAGGGTGTCCACTATCTTTAATACAACCCATAATTAAGGAGAATGCTTGTGGGTAGAACAAAGAAATCTGATCTCGCCGCTAAACTTAAAGCAGCTGCTGCTGCTAGTGGCAACTATCACGAAAAGCTCGACAAATTCGTGATTGAAGTGGGGCAAGCTGGATTTCATATTCAGTATGCTGCACTTCGAAAACTCGCTGCCAATATTATTGGCAAAGAGAAAATCCGGCTCGACAAAGCTTTGAGTATGCTTTCTGAAGAAGCTCAAAGCTATATAGTCAACTCTAAAAATGAAGTTGGCTATAAGGCGCCCGATAGTGTCAAAGAGATGTTCTCGGCACACAAAGATAATCAGCTCATCTCGAATGGGGATGAATTGATCAAAATCTTTAACGAGAGCTAGTCTCTAGTTAATGGGGAGGGAATTTCCCTCCCCAATTTTTTATCTTTCAAGGAGGAATAAAAATGCTACAATTGATTATGAATATCGTTTTAGTATTATCATTAATGCTAAATATCCTATTATTTACAGCTGTGTTAGGCTGTGAACGTATCATCAATCCTCACAGAAAGGAGAACTAGATGAAAAAAATCTTTAATGTGGAAGCAATTGATCAAGATGAAATTATCTATCATAAAATTCTGGTTGCCATATGGGAAATCCAGAATGCTTATGGAAATACAATTCCTGTAACTATCGTTAAAGGTAAGGATCCCATTTTATCCGATCCTTCAATTGAAGATATCGGTAAAATCTTTGTGGATAATGAATCTGATGGATGGAATCAGAAATATAATCCTAGAGATTATAGGATTATAGCTGTTAACCATCATTTGGAAAAAGCTCTCTGGAATGTATTTAGGATGATGAACCTAATAATTCACGGTAGGATCGTGAATTGCACTCATGGCGGATGTAGTAACTATATTGTTACTACTAATCCTAAGGTACAGTTTTATACCTGTCCTTATCACAGCGAGTGATATTATGGGAATTGGAGAAGTTATATTAGGAGTTGTATCGTTAATTGTATTAGCATACATTCTTACAATTATTAGAGAGGAGGAAGAGAAAGAACAAAAACAACAAGAACCATCAATCAAAATTAAGAAGCGTCAAATCAATTGTGAAGATATCCGACCTATAGTTGAAAATGCGCCTAATTCGATATTGAAGTCTGAATTGTTAGATATATTAAATTCAGATAATTGTTCTATCAATAAAATTATGAATATCCTGAGGGAAGTGGAGGATCCTCTCAAGGATAATATTATTGACATTATGAAAGGGTAAATGTCTATGTTCAAACAAATAGGTGAAGTAATCAGGCTCGCAGTAGAAACTCGTACACCTGTACTCCTGTGGGGTCCTAGAGGTGTAGGTAAAACCCAATATGCCAAACAGGTAATTGGAGAATTGGGTTATGATTTCCGAATTGTTCGCACCGCAGGTAAAGAGGATACCGACTTTTCAGGTATCCCGGTAGAAATTGATCAAAGGACAATTTATGCCTCGCCTGATTGGATGCCATTTGAAGAATGGAAATGCAAAAAATGTGGGCATAAATTTGGTGAGCCATTCTCCAATAAACCCAGTAAATGCCCGAAATGTAATTCTACTAAAATAGATTATAACAAAGTTGTAATTCTATTTGATGAAGTAAACAGGGGATCAGATGAAACTCTACAAGCTTTATTGGAGTTTGTAGCTGATAAATCATTTGATGGTCGTCCATTTGCTTCTAGAACCTCGATTATAGCTACAGCAAACCCAGCTGGTGGAAGTAGTTATATTGTGAATGCATTTGATGATGAGGCATTCCTGTCGAGATGGGCACATATCTCATTTGGAGTAGATAAGAATTACTTTGATGAATGGTATCAATATTTGCTCCAGAATGTAGATCCGGAAGTGGTTCAAAAGGCAATTATGTATATAGGAGAGGATAGAGATAAGTTAATTGGACCTACAGAATCTGATTGGGGTTTCACAGTTAAACCCGCTCCCAGATCTTGGGAATGGGCACTTAAAGTCATGTCTTATGGTAAAGCTCACGGATATTCTAAGAATGCAATTCTAGATCTAATGAGTGGGTTGCTTGGTAGAGGAATTGCTGGGGAATTCTACAGAACTGATATTAAGGTCCAAGCATCAGAAGTAATTCATGAATGGAGTACGAAAGAAGGTAAACTCTGTAAAATAATTGATAAATTCAATAGAGCAGAAGTTGCCAGTCTCTGCATGTCTGTCACTTCCACAGCACTCTCTATTAAGATCAAAAAATCTGAAAGAGAGAATGTCCGGAATTTCTTACTCTATATAGCGAGTAAGAAAGGGAGTAATAGAGATTTGGTTGCAGCAAGTTTACAGAAATTTATTGCAAGTGAATATCCAACTTCTGTTCAGATCCTCTATAATCATGATCTCAGAGATGCAGTTAGCAAAGCTGCTGAAAAGGAAGCTAAATCTACGGTTAAACCGTGGACTAAGATGATTCTTGGCGATAAAGAACTCAGCAAATTCGCCAAGAATACATTTACTAAAGATGTATTGAAGGATTAATATGTCAAGAGATTTTGAAATGATTGAGAAAGGGCTATTAAGGTTAATAGCCCTAGATCCCTTTTGGGGTCGATTAGCTCAGGATATAGTTTGGAAAAAGGATAACTCGAGCCCATTCCCTATGGGAGTGGGCTTAACTAAAATGGGTTTCCAAGGAGTTTATAATCCTGAGGTAATACGGGAAAATAAATATGATGATCCCGCTACAATATCTGAAATTATTAAACATGAGTTATGGCATATAATTCTGAGACATCCATTTAGATGGTATAGTAATGTTGATCATATGACTCAGAATATAGCTATGGATATGGTTGTAAATGGGACTAAATCTAATCCTAGAATTAAATTGAATGGTGACTTCATCTTCAATAAAGATGAATGGGAAGATGATACCTTTGATGAAATTCTGGAACATTTGATGAAAGATTGTTTACAATGTCCCGTTTTCCAGAATACTATGAAACAATTATTGGAGGGAAATGATCAACAAAATAAAGGTAATTCTCAAGGTCAGCAAGATGGGGATGATTCCCAGCAAGGTGGAGGAGGTAGTTCCCAACAAGATGGGGATGATTCCCAGCAAGGTGGAGGAGGTAGTTCCCAGCAAGATGGGGATGATTCCCAGCAAGGTGGGGATGATTCCCAGCAAGGTGGAGGAGGTAGTTCCCAGCAAGATGGGGATGATAATTCTGGAGATAATGATAATAATTCCAGTAGTTCTGGCGGGACTAATAGCTCTAAAAACCTACCTCATAAATGTGGTCATGATTATTGTCCCTGGCAGCATAAGTTAATTAATGATCATAAATTTATGAAAGATATAACAGATCTAGATGAATCTGAATATAATCAGACTCTGAAAGATCATCTAGAACAAGCTGTTAAAGATGCTGGTTCAGCTCCTGGCGGTATAGAAACAATTATTGAAGAATTAGGAAAATCCAAGGTAAATTGGAAGAAATTATTGAAAATATATCAGGGCAGATATATTGGAGGTAAAATACCAACTCTAAAAAGACCCAATAGGAGAATAAAAAAGTTTGGTATCAAAGGTCGTACCAAGAAATCTCATGCGACATTAACTATTTTTGCAGATGAGAGTTTATCTATTTCGGATGAAGAGAATAAACAGATCTTTGCTGAAATAGATAAAGTAAGTTCCTACTATAAAGTTACTTTAGCAATTTGGTCGGTAGGAATTACTGCAGTTTATAGATATCGTAAAGGAATGTGGAAGAAAGTAATTAATAAGGGTAGAGGTGGTACTGATCTTGATTTAACTCTAGACCAAGCAGAGGAACAAGGTCTTATAGGACAATGTAATATTATCCTGACAGATGGGGAATTCTATTCTGAAGTAAAAGAAAGGAAATATCCTATCATATGGATAATAACTACCGATACCCCAGCTCCTAGTTGGGCAAAAGAAGTAATACGACTGAAGGTGTAGCTCCTAAGGAGCTACCCTTCCCATTATTAGGGTTATAATGAATTTAAATAGATTAATTAAAGATCCAGCAAAATATTTATATAATTATGCTATGAAAAATAGCACTAGATTATTACCTAACTTTGAGCGGGTAATTCTTAGTCACCCTAAATATGCTGCTTTATATGCTGTAAATGTAATGAAGCATAGATGGAAAAGAGCTGAATTAATAATTGTAAATGATAAAGAGGCATCTGCTATATATATTAATGGGTTAAATCTTCCCAAAGATTTTATCAAGAATTATATGAAGATAAAAGATAATTATTGATATGTTAAGTTTAGAATTGATTAAGCAACTTGACAATGCACCAAAATATTTATATAATTATGCTATTATAATAGGAAATAGATTAAGTAGAGAATATGAAGATATAATTTTAGAAGATATAGAGTTTACTTACCTTTATATTAAAGATATAATAAAGGGTAGATGGGAAAGAGGTGAATGTGTAATCAAAAATAATGCAAATTATAGTTATTGGTATGCGAAAGATATAATTATGGGTAGATTTATTGAAGGTGAAGAAATTATTAGTAAGAATCCCAATCTGGCATACCTTTATGCCAGAAATATAATTGGGGGTAGATGGGAAAGAGGAGAAATGGCAATTTTCCAGAATAGAAAGATTGCATATCTATATAAGCAATATATAAGAGAAGCTGAGAAAAATATCTCGAAGTGATTCGAGATATCTTCAAATATATCGATACCCAGAAAGCCACAAAAGTTACAGGAAGATACCAAGAAATGCACGAGAGATATATGACTAACGAAGCCCGAAAAGAAAATGTTCATGAGAGAGACACCCTCTTCAGCCCGTCTGGGAGCTAAAATCTCTAATATATACCTGAGAAATTTTAAGAAACACTTTTTCTCTCTGGCGCCTCGGTACCCAAGGTTAAGAAGGACGGGATTTCTCTGAGGTTATATTAAGAAAGTTTAATAATGACGGGAATTGTGGAGCCATGATACCTTCAAAGTTGGACCTATCTATTATTCTGCTCTACTACTCTATCCTAAATTATTCTACCTATCTCTGCTCTACTACTCTGATCTACTACTCTATCCTATTGCTCTACTACTCTGATCTACTACTCTATCCTATTGCTCTACTACTCTGATCTACTACTCTATCCTAAATTACTCTGCTCTATTACTCTATCCTAAATTACTCTGCTCTATTACTCTATCCTACTACTCTATCCTACTACTCTATCCTAATTATTCTACTTACCTCTATCCTATTGCTCTATCTACCTCTATCTCTACCTTATTATAATTTGATTGAAATATTATTACTTCAAAACAAGAGATTATCCCAATGATTTCACTAGATAAATTATTAAGTATGAATGAATATGAAAGAGCTGAATATTTCTATAACGAATTTATGAAAAATAATAAAATAGACCCTATATATGAAAAAATGACAAATAAAGATCTATGGCCACTGATTCATGCTAGAAATACCCTTAAACTTGAATGGTCAAAGATGGGAAAAAGCAATTTTACAATCTAACCTATTTGTGGTGAAAATAGTAATTCTACTCCTTGTGGAGAATGTTTCAAGTGTAAACAAATGAAGCAGTACGGTCTGTTCGATGAATGGGCTGAAAGATTTCCCAAAGATCCATAATAGATCATTACAAAAAAGTGATGTGGAATAAATTATTGAATATAAAATCCTAAAATATAAAATACCTATACTGATTCCATATTAGAAAAGATAGCATATATAATTTAAGGAGAAAATATGATTTCATTAGATGAATTATTAAATATGGATGAAGATGAAAGAGCTAAATATCTATATAAAGAAGCTGAAAAATTTAGGAAAAGGTTGAATTTCAAATATGAAGAAATGATAAAAATAAACCCTGAATGGGCATATCTATACACTTTAAATATTATAAAAGGGAGATGGAAAGAAGCAGAAATTTATATCAGGAAAGATCCCAAATGGGCATATAATTATGCTTATGATATTGTAAAAGATGAATGGTTAGAAGCTGAAGAATACATAAAAGTAAATCCTAAATACGCATATAAATATGCCAAAAACATAATTAAAGGGAGATGGATAGAAGGCGAAGAATTTATTATGAAAGATCCCAAATGGGCATATAGATATGCTAGAGATATTATTAAAGGGAGATGGAAAGAAGCTGAAGAATTTATTAAAAAAGATCAATTTTATACAAACTGGTACAACAGTGAAATTATAACTGATAAAGAAGAAAAAGAATATATAGATCAAATAGAGAATAATGAAACAACTGAGGAAAAACATGAAGTAATTGAGGAACAAACACAAAAGAAAAATTATATTATCGTAGATGAACTAGCTCAGATAAATAAACGTGAAAGAGCAGAATATTTATATAAAGAAGCTAAAAAAATAAATAAAAGATTGGGTCCTGAATATGAAGAATTTATAAAAATGGATCCTGAATATACATATCTATATGCTTTAAATATAATTAAAGGTAGATGGTTTGAAGCTGAAGAATTTATTTTAAAAGATCCATATTGCGCAGTTAATTATGCCTATGAAATAATAGGAGGAAGATGGCCCGAAGCTGAAGAGATTATTATGAAAGATCCTGAATGTGCGCGTATATATATAGAACTTATAGAAGAAAGATGCCCAGAATTAGAACCTTATATTATGAAAAATCCTGAATATATATATTGGTATGTTGAAAATATAATTAAAGATAGATGGTTAGAAGCAGAAGTTTACATTAAAAAAAGTCCCGAATATGCATATTTATATGCTTTGAACATTATAAAAGGTAGATGGAAAGAAGGCGAAGAATTTATCAAAAAAGATCCTAAATGGGCATATAGATATGCTTTAAATATAATTAAAGGTAGATGGAAAGAAGCAGAAGAATTTATTATGAAAGATCAATTTTATACAGATTGGTACAACAGTGAAATTATAACTGATAAAGAAGAAAAAATTTAGAAAGATCACAATTATAAATCAATAATGGATGATTATGAAAGAGCTAAATATTTACTTTATAGAGCAATAAAACTTGATAGAAGATTATATTATGAAAAGGAGAAAATATGATTTCATTAGATGAATTATTAAATATGGATGAAGATGAAAGAGTTGAATATCTATATAATAAAGCATTAGATATCAATAAAAGATTAGATCCTGAATATGAAGAAATAATAAAGATAGATCCATTTTATGCATACTTATATACTAAAAATATTACTAAAGATAGATGGTTTGAAGCAGAAAAATATATTATAAAAGATTCACATTGGGCATATCAATATGCTTTAAATATTATTAAAGGAAGGTGGAAAGAAGCGGAGCCTGTAATTATAAAAGATCCTAAATATGCTTATTATTATGCCAAAGATGTTATAAAAGGTAGATGGAAAGAGGCAGAAGAGATTATTAAAAAAGATCCTGAATATGCTTATCATTATGCTAAAAATATAATTAAAGATAGATGGTTAAAAGCAGAAGTTTACATTAAAAAAAGTCCCGAATATGCATATTTATATGCTTTGAACATTATAAAAGGTAGATGGTTAGAAGCTGAGGAATACATCATAAAAAATCCATATTATGCATATCAATATGCTAGAGATACTATTAAAGGTAGATGGAAAGAAGCTGAAGAGATTATTATAAAAGACTCCGAATCAGCATATTATTATGCTGAGGATATAATTGAAAATAGATGGCTTGAAGCAGAAGAATTTATTAAAAAACATAAACATTGGTGGAGGGAATACTGCAAGTATTTTAAAATAAAAGGATAAAATGAAATCAATAGATAAATTAATCCAAATGGATGATTATGAAAGAGTTGAATATCTATATAAAGAAGCTGAAAAACTTGGTAAAAGATTAAATCCTGAAATGACAAAATATCTAAAATTTTTGAATGAAATAAATCAACTACTAAAAATTGAATTGAAAGGTTAGTCATGGAACCACTTGATGGATTATTGAATATAGGTGAGAATGAAAGAGCTGAGTATTTATATTGTAAAGCATTAGATATCAATAAAAGATTAGATCCTGAATATGAAGAAATAATAAAGATAGATCCAGAATATGCATATTTATACGCTAGAGATATCATAAAAGGGAGATTGTTTGAAGCAGAAAAATATATTATGAAAGATCCACACTGGGCATATCAATATGCTTTAAATATTATTAAGAGTAAATGGAAAAAAGCTGAAGAATACATTAAAAAAGATCCTGAATATGCTTGTTGGTATGCTAAAAATATTATCAAAGGAAAATGGTTAGAAGCGGAAAAAATTATCATAAAAGATCCTGAATGGGCGTATTGGTATACTTATAATATTATTAAGAAAAGATGGAAGAAAGCTGAAAAATACATTAAGAAAGATCCTGAATGGGCATATCAATATGCTGTGAATATTATCAAAGGGAGATGGAAAGAAGCTGAAGAATTTATTATGAAAGATCCATATTGGGCATATCAATATGCTAAAAATACTATTAAAGGTAAATGGAAAGAAGCTGAAGAATATATTATGAAAGATCCTGAATGGGCGTATTGGTATACTTATAATATTATTAAGAAAAGATGGAAAGAAGCTGAAGAATACATTAAAAAACATATATTTTGGTGGGGGAAATACTGTGAGTATTTTAAAATAAGAGAATAAAATGTATTATAAAATAGATCCTACGTACGAATTTGAATAATCAAAGGTGCAAAAATATGATTTCACTAGATAAATTACTTGAAAGAGAGAAAAATGAAATCAATAAGAAAACTTCGAAAAATGGACTCTAAAAAAAGAGCTATATATTTATATAACAAAGCCAGAAAATTGGGGAAAAGACTAAAATCAAAATATGAAGATATGATATTGGAGGACCCTGATACTACATACTTGTATATGAAAGATATAAATATAACTGGTGAAGAATGGGGAAAAGGTGAGAAAGCAATTCTAAAAGACCCAGTTACTGCATGCCGATATGCTATAACGGTTATGAGATATAGATGGCTAGAAGCAGAAGAGGTAATTGCTAAAAATGCTGAAGCATCCTATCATTATGCTATTGAAATGATTGGTGAAAGATGGCCAGAAGGTGAAGAAGCTATCGCCAAAGACCCAGAATATGCATACCTCTACGCTAAATACATAATCGGTGAAAGATGGGAAGAAGGTGAAAAAGCTATTGCCAAAGATCCTGAATGGTCCTACAAATATGCTAAAGATATAATTGATGGAAGATGGGAAGAAGGTGAAAAAGCTATTGCCAAAAATCCTGAATGGTCCTACAAATATGCTAAAGATATAATTGATGGAAGATGGGAAGAAGGTGAAAAAGCTATTGCCAAAGATACTAGAGGAGCATATTACTACGCTATGGAAATATTAAGAAGGAAATGGCCGGAAGGGGAAGCCGCCATTAAAGAAGATGATCATTTGTGGGAACAATACAACCTCTATCTTGGAGAAATAAAATCTATCGAAGAATTGAAACAAATGTCTAGAGCTGATAGAACCGATTATCTACTCAAATACGCTATAACAAATAATAAAAAACTCGATAAAGAGTATGAGGATATATTGCTAGAAAAACCGAGTCTAGCAATATCATATGCTTCTAAAGTATTGAAAGGTAGATGGAATAAATTAGAGGAAGTTATCAGAAATAACCCAATTTTAATATACAATTATGCTGATGATGTTATCGGTGGAAGATGGGAAGAGATGGAGAAAGTAATATATAGTGATCTTAATTCTGCAAAATATTACAAAACATTTGTATTAGATGAACCATTAGGTGGAACGGAATTCCCGATCCCAACAGATTACGATAATCGTATGAAAATTCTTGAAAAACGCATAAAAGAATTAGACTCCAAATATCGAAAATTATCAGATAAATTAGAGGGATAGATGAAATCACTAGATGAATTATTGAATATGGATGAAGATGAAAAAGTTAAATATTTATATAGTGAAGCTAAAAAAATGAATAAAAGATTAGACCCAGAATACGAGGAAATAATAAAATTAAATCCTGAATATATATTTCATTATGCTGCAAATATTATTAAAGGAAGATGGTTAGAAGCAGAACCCTATATTATGAAAAATATTGAATGGACATATTATTATATAGAAGAATTTATAAAAGGTAGATGGAAAGAAGCTGAAGAATTTATTATGAGAGATCCATATTGGGCATATCATTATGTAAATGAATTTATTGGGGAAAGATGGGAAGAAGCAGAAGAATTTATTGTAAAAGATCCAAACGCTTCAACTTGGTATGCGAGAGATATTATTAAAAGGAGATGGAAGGAAGCTGAAGAATTTATTTTAAAAGATCCATATGCCTCAGTTTGGTATGCTAAAAATGTGATAAAAGGGAGATGGTTAGAAGCTGAAGAAATCATTAGTAAAAGTGCACAAGCATCGGTTTGGTATGTAGAATATATTATAAAAGGGAGATGGTTCAAAGGTGAACCAGCTATCTTTAAAAGTGAATATTATACCAAGCAATATTTAAAACTAATTAGATCTTACAAATCACAATTATGAAACCAATAAATGAATCATCACAAATAAATAAATATCTATATAATTATAATGTAGCTTTTAAGTATAAAATAATCTCATTAGACGAATTACTTGGAATGGATGAATATGAAAGGGCTGAACATTTACTTTATAAAGCAATAAAACTTGGTAGAAGATTAGATCCTGAATATGAAGAAATGATAAAATTAAGCCCAATTCATATTTATTTTTATTCTAATGATGTTATAAAAGGAAGATGGGAAGAGGCTGAACCTTATATTATGAAAGATTCTGAATATGCATATTGGTATGCGAGAGATATTATTAAAAATAGATGGTTAGAAGCAGAACCATATATATTAAAAAATCCAGTGTGGACATATTGGTATATTTATGAAATTATAAAAGATAGATGGTTAGAAGCTGAAGAAACGATTATGAAATATCCAGAATCAGCATATTGGTATGCTA
>Ga0190316_1000125_pt1 | contig 19548 bp, 25 predicted proteins | sample 48701112_MG_FD_161663 | JGI IMG/M metagenome (GOLD analysis project Ga0190316, IMG submission 161663) | Hydrothermal vent sediment bacterial communities from Southern Trench, Guaymas Basin, Mexico - 4870-11-1-2_MG | ecosystem: Environmental > Aquatic > Marine > Hydrothermal vents > Sediment ... | reverse complement strand
TGGGTCTATAATTTCTTTATTGAATTATTTAGATTCTGAAATGATAAAGATAAGCGAGTTCGTTCTACGCTTTCTAGCGGGAGCTGATATAACAGAACAGCTGGAAGCGTGGGACATTCAGGTTGAGAGGAGAGACAAAGTTTATTATCTTACTGGTAAAGTGAGAACCGCTATCCACAGAGAGCTGGACCCAATCAGCTGTTATGTCTGTTTAGCAATGGCTCTCTTTGGGCCATTCTGGATTTTTCTTCTTAAAGAAGACTACAATCAATTTAGAAAGGAGGCAGATAAAATTCTGCGAAAAATGAATAAAGGGATACGGAGGTGATGCCGTGAGTGAATTCTTTTTCCTATATTTCTTTAATAGAGAATTTTATAAATAAGAACAAGGGAATATCAGCAGTAGAGCTCAGTCAAATGAACATAGATGTAAGTCATCTCATAAAATATGGTGCAGTAAGATCCGTGGATGGCAGGCTTTATTGTAATGTCAGATGGAAAATAGAAAAATCGCCGAAGGAATGCATTCTACGATTTATAGAGGAAAGCCCTCGTCCAATAACTTTAAAGACACTAAAGACAATTTTATCGGAGACATTTGATATTGTTGAACTAAACAATGCGTTAACTGAGCTTCTCAATTCAAGGAAAATCTATATAACCGAAGATGGCTATCTCTCAACAGGAAAGAAAACAGTAAGGAATCAAGTATCGGCAGCTGATGTTATGGAAGCAATAGAAATCTACCAAGCACTTGACTTTGATGACCTGCAAGAAATGTTTAATCTTAATTACATGGAGTTAATTGAAATACTCAGAAAGCTTGAGGCAGAGAGAGAAATCTTTGTAGATTGGAACAATAGAGTAGTGGAGCTAAATGAGCTTGGATATGAAAATGAGGAATATAATGGTAGCCTTTATTGGAGTAGCGTGAATGAGAGAGAACAAAATTTAGAGATATTCTTGGTGCGGAGACGTGTGCCAAGCTTAAATTCAGTGCTGAGAAAGATAAAGAATTTCGCATTGATTACTCCGAGCCTTGACATCTCGCTTACATGCAGTCCTAAATATCTGCTTGAACAACTTCCGGAAGTCAAAAAGAGAATGGAAACACCATTTATTATCATAGGCGGTTGCGATAGAAGACAAGGCTGGAGATATTTAAATAACTATATGGTTGAGATTCAAAGTGAAGATGCAACGATGGTAGTAAATTTCGCTGAGCGAGTGGCTGAATTAGAGGGAATTTGGCTAATAACCCCTAAATATATTACAAACTCTCTTCGTCTAATTCCCCATTCTGAAGAGAACAGCAGGATTTTGAGAGCAAAAGGCGATGTTATAAGATTATAGATAGAAATGTGCGGAATAGGCGGAATAATACTGGCGAATAGAAAACTTAAATTTGAAGAAGTCTATAACCTGGCATCCCGCCTTGAGATGCGAGGACGAGATGCATTCGGATTTCTTCTTCTAAATAGGCGTGGAAGGGTAAAGCGATATTTTAAGCTCCCTGCTCCCGCAACGGAAGTCTTATCGGAGCTTGAAAAGTTGATAGCTCCCATTACAGAGAGCTCGTATGGAATACTAATGCATACGAGAGCAGCCACTTTCGGTGAGCCGGTTATAAACAGGAATAATCATCCATTTAGGATTTCTCACTATTATTTTGCTCATAATGGTTATTGTTCATACACGTCTCCAGACTGGTCAGAGAAGCGAATTCAGACAGATAGCTTTAACGGACTGTTTGTTCCTCTAATTCAAAGGATAGAAAAGGGCGAAACACTTAAACAAGCGGTTTGGAAGGCTTACGAGGAATACTGCGCTACTGGAGCGTTCTGGCTCTACGACGAACGATTACGAAAATTATATTTATTTAGGGAGTTCATGCCTTTAACCTATAGTGTTCATGCTGAATCATTCAGGTTTGCCTCAACAGGTGAACCAACTCACCCGGAAGAAGGCTGGATTATAGAAATTCAATTACCGTATCACGGGGAGATTGAGAGATATCCAGCCGAGGACTTTAGAGATTCTACAAACGATTGGCGCTATCCTCCTCGTGCTAGAAGAAATGGCAAAGTCAAAATTATATTTGATGGACATAAAACGGAAACAGTTTATAATAAAGGAGCGCTGCGACAAGCAAGATGAGCTCTATCGCTTTGATTTAATACCATTTTTTGGAGATATGGGCGGATTCACCAAAGCAGTATTCAAATCCTTTGACGAGTATATAAAATATGATTTGAAGGAGGTGCATGGAAGGATAAAGGATAAGAAGGTCAGAGCAAGAAAGATAAAAAACAAGGAATCCTCCGCATTTTTAATTCTGCTGAAAAAGCATGCGAGGAAGGTAAAACGAAAAGCTTGGCGAATGGGTAGGGAGCCAGAATGGTTTAAATATGTGTTTTTATTTGAAAACCGAGAGGAATTCTGGAGTATCGTTAGGAAGTTTTCTAAAAGAATAGAGGTGATTAATTGGCTATGAGAAGGATAAGATGCGGGGGCTTCTATAATTTAGGCTTGCCTGCAAACCAGACACGAATGAAATTTATATTCTCCTATACGGACCCATTAACCTGCTGCTGGGAGCCTTTAATCGCAGACATATTCGCATGCTTTGACGAAGTCATTCAGATTCCCGATGATTATGCTCTTCCAAACGAAAATATAAAAGAAGCTCTTAAGGAAAGAATTAAAAAGAGCCGAGGATTTGAAGTTAAACTGGAGAATTCACTGATTATTTATCCCGACTGGATGAGCGAAGTGCTCTTCTTCAGTAATGACAATAAAATTGACGAGGGCATCTATGTATTGGATAAATCAGTGATTTTCATGCGGGAGAGCAAGTATCATAAATTAGCGGATCATCCTTCGCCCACAATACATGCAGCAATAGAAAACTATATGCTGGAAAACTACATTCAGCATCCAGAGCCGAAAAGCGTAAGGGTAATGCTTGGTTGCGATCCCGAATTAACAATAGTTACCGATAATTATACAATTATCTCAGCATCGGATTACTTTGATATAGAATATGGAGATCCAGAAGATGAATATTATGATGCACCTGATACGGGTGACTTGTTAGAAGCTCCGATAGGAATTGACGGAGCTCAGCGGGAGCTTGAGATTCGTCCCGACCCAGTTCGAACTCCTGCAATGATGGTTCAAAACATAAGCGAATTGATTTCCAGACTTGATAATGGATTTGGCTACCTAACGACTTCGTTCAGGAGGCCTCTCGGAGGCCACATACACATTACGGTAACAACACGGGATGGACACTCCATTCGTTTGTATCCGAACGCAGCAGGGCAGTTATGGAAACTCTGTGATTTCTTTTTGCAACCACTATTTTTAGTGGATAAAATTAATTGCGAAACACGGAGGGAACACGGGTATTTGAGCCTTCCGCAGGCTGTTCGTGTATCACACTTTAATGGAATAGAGTATCGCAGGCCGTCGTCCCTCTGGCTTACGAGACCCTCCCTAACAAAAGTTGTATTTTCATTAATAAAGAAAGTTGTTGAATACTATTTCACGCACTTATTCACGGTGCAGGAATTTACCGCTGACAAAAGAGGGCCCACGCTAGCAGCTTACGCTAAAATAGGCGCATATAGAGAGGGGCGGAAACTTCGCAGCCTTCGTTTGGGCATTGATTTCATGCGAGACATTAAATATCATTGGACAGGGAACAGGAGAAATATAGTAAGAGTTGATCCGAATTCATTTCGGTTTGAAACTTGCGAGTATCTGGAATCATTAGATATTAGTGTCCCGACATACATTTATGGGCTGAAGGCTTCACGAGGCGATGTGCTTGCATTAAGAAATAATCTTCGCTCATGTGAAAAACTGATACCAGCTAGCGTATATCAATTCGCTAAGGAAATAACAGGAAAAACTCACAGACAAATAGAAACACCTGCTCATTTAAAGGGGCGCCACACTGTGATTTTAATCGGTTTGTCTCGGAGCTTGCGTGAGACGATAGAGGAGACAAAGAATTATAAAGCGCTAGGAGAGCAGATTATCTCTCTCGTAAAAGCTGGTCTCGCTGCGCCTTGCTGCTCTAACTTAATGGCATTAAATACAGTTGATAATCAGCGCTCTATGAGAAATAGAATAGTGTATTATATGCCTTGGAGCGAATTAGACAGTTTCAGAATTTCCTCAAATAACTTATATTCTAACCTGCTTGATTAATGACGTTTAGTGGATTACAAAAATTAATATTCATTTGGGTGAATAGGGCATGAGTGTCCGGGTTGTAATACCCGAAAGAGTGGAAATTTTGAGAAGAGGTTTTCCACTAACTCCCGATGCTGTTGGTGTTGTATTTACAGAGCGCTGGTTGGCTTGCACTCTTCCCTCCTGTCTTCCCATGGATTATAGCAGAAAACGAGTATTTAAAATTAATAAAAAGCTAGAGCCCTTTAGAGCAGCAGAAAATACCTGCGGAGCGCCATGCTGGGAATTTTATAATATCGAAGGCAAACTTTGTGGAGTTGTGTGTCCAGCCAATAGAATTGTTTATACACCGAGCATTGAGAATTTCAAATACATCGTTGATAACTATATTGTAAAACCACGGATAGTCGTTTCATTAGGAACGGATGTTGAGCTAGAGCTTTCACATTATTCTTCGGATCTTAGAGTGCGAGCAAGAAACACCAGATATAATACTCTTTCAGGCGTCGTAGGAGCTGATGGAACAGGCGGGCCGTTGGAAATACGAGTTCCACCAGCTCTTTCACCCAAGACGCTAAGACAGAACTTGGAATTCATACTTCATCGTTTGAGAGATTATAGATTGACAATGCGATGTGTCTCGCAAAACGAGCCGCTTGGCGGGCATATACATATTTGTATAAGAAATCAATTCATGGACGACCTTCTGCCTGCTTCCCTCGTGGAACCTCTAGCGTATTTGCTTGATTACTTTGTAGGCTCACATTTTGTCAGGCACGAGCCGTATAAAATCCGCCGTCTATACGGATATGGACGATTATACGACGAGAGCGCGGATGCGGTGCGGGATGTGCCGCAGGCGCATCCTGGTATAGAATATAGAGCTCCTTCCGCATTTCTTATTCATGACCCGCTATTCTTTGAAATCACATTTGAGATAGTGCGACGAATTGTAGATTACATATTTGAGCATCCCGGCACCGAGTTAAAATTCACCTCTCTTGATATAGAGCAGGGAGCGGAGCTAGAAGACTATGTAACTATGCTTCGGATGGATAGGAATAGAGCAGCATACTTCCTCAGAGCATTTAAAAAACCAGTTCCAGCAGCGGATGTCCGAGTGTTGTGGGATGTGGTCAGCCCACGCAGAAAAAGAAATCTTATCCGCCGCATGACAACGGCTGAAAAATTTGAAATCGTAGGACGAATGCGACCTGCTGACTTCAGGCGATTCCTCCGAGTGGTAGAGAATATCGAAATCCTTAAGCACTTTCCTGAAAAGAGCGTTTGCATAGAGCAGGAGAGTTGGTGGGGACAAAATAAATTTAGATTAGGAATCAATTCACAGTTTCAAACGAATAATGAATTGATAGAGGTGGAGCATCAACCATACGAAGGCCGTCCTTTTATAGTATTACCCTACACTCTCACCTACGAGAAATTAATGAGAGTGCAAGAGGATCTCGTAGAATTCTTTAGATGTGCTTATAAAATTATGTGTGTGAAAACGGGAGGTGATATAAATGCTTTTGCATGAAGTTTGTATGGCTTATATCCTTGCACGGAAGGGACAGCCAGGTATCAGCTTCTATGAGCTGCGAAAAATTATCAGAAAAATAGAGCAACGAACACATCTCGGAATTTGGCGTGATGATTCTGACATCTACAACACAATAATAACAATGCGTGATAAAGGCTACTTAGTGTGGGACAAGAAGCGAAAGATAATCCAGCCGCTCCAAGAGATACAAAGCATATTAGAAAATCAGATGTTGATTGTTGAGCTGCTAGCAAAAAAGGATATGCAGAGATTTAAGATAGCGGTGGATGCATGTCTCTAACTCAACCTTTCTCATTCCGCAGATACCAACCGCCTGCGGAACTCACGGAATAGAGCCAGCCATCCAACTATCCCTTTCTTATTTTCTTTCTCTCTCATAATATATATTTCCGCCCCGAAAATACATTTGCCCCCCCATCCTATATAGATGCCTGGCATATTAACAAGAATATAATCTCAACGGAAATTCCGTATTTAGAAAATTGGCGGGAGGACATTCTTTCATCCAAGAAACTGACGGCTCTCCTTCAGAATTGAGTGGCATGAAATTTTGAAAAGACGATGTCCAAGACATATAATATTCTGCTTCCATGTTTTCAAATTTATATGAAAGGAAATACCCGCTCTCCACCCTTCTCTATTGAAAAGAAGACACCTGAACCGTCCATTCCTTAAATTTTCTCAATAACGCACCAGAGCTTTCCATTCCTTCAACAGAGGAATTTCTGTTAAGATTTAGGATGCACATTTTTATACATTCTCTAACTTGTGGGATAACTACACAGAAACAGAATTCATGAAAAAAGATAAAAGGATATGTGATAGCTTGGAAGAGAATGAGAGGAATGCTATCGTTCATAAAAAAATACGAGGCAGTGAATACAATTTCGGGGCGGAAATATATATTATGAAGGAGGAGTGGATCGAGAAGGGATCTTAAGAGAGGAGATCTAAGAAAGAGGAGGAAGCATAAAGATAAGAGAGTAGGTTGAGAGAAAGGATCAAAGCAAAGCATATAATAAAAAGAAAAAGGAAAACGGCTATAAAAAATAAAGAGCAAATCCTTAAAAGATAAGGAACATAAATTTCCTTCACTAAGGAAATAACATAATATTCCTTTATATGAGCCGGCCATCCAATAGGATAGAAGAGAAAAGATATAAAATGCAGGTGAATCTCCTATAAAGATAAGAGCTCAAACAAAATATCGCTTATGAGAATAAACCAGGAGCGAGTTTTAAAACTAGCAAGATATGGAATAATAAATGGAGACATCACTGAAATATCTATACATGAAGAAATCTCCGAAATAAAAATTCATCTAATAGTGGTCTTGCCACGAGTGAGCCGCTTTGAGGAAATGGAGGATTCTGAGATTAGATTGATAAGCGAAGAAGAGTTTTCATCCCTTCTCTCTTACCTCACCCTAAGGCGGAAGCTTAAATTTATTCCAGTGAATAAAAACGAAGCTCTCCAGATAATCAACACTTTAGTTGCTAGACCCGAATGGATATTAGATTATAAAGCGCAATTCACCTTCAGTGATGAGTATTACAAAGTAGCGCTTAATATCTTGGTTCCTAACTTTTTAATAGAGAAACATCTTTTTAAGTCAAAAATCAAGTATGGATTCCGATATTAAATATGCGAGTAGAGATACTTGATTTCACACGGAATTGGAAAGAAATAATAAAGGAAGCAATTACCACTTCAGATAAGAAATTGAGTGATGAGACAATAGAAAATCTTTTAGATTTGGTTATAGAAAACGACTATTCCTCAGTCCTTGAGCATATCTCTGTAACAATGAAAATTAAAGGCATCAGCATAGCTCTTTCACGAGAATTGCTCGAGCATAGAATAGGAGTTTCCCACACTGGTCGCTCAACGAGATACAATGAGGAAACGGATTTTCATTACTACGTGCCTAAAGAACTGCCTTCTTGGGCGTATAATAAATTCCTTCGCTTAATGGAGAGAATTCAGAAGCTCTATGATGAGATGATAAGCAATGGAATTCCAAAAGAAAAAGCGAGATACATTCTTCCATTAGCAGCTCACACTGAGTATGTCGTAACCATGAATATGAGAAGTTTAAGACATTTTCTTTCACTACGGCTGTGTGCTAGAGCGTCTCCTGAGATGAGAGAATTGGCTGAGATGATTAAAAAAGAAGTATCCGCTATCTTCCCTTTTGTAAAGAAGTTTGGTTGTAGAGGAGAAAATATGGGTGTCTGTCCTGAAAATGATGTAAGACCAAATTCCTGCCAAAAGAAGAAAATTCCTTCGTCAAAAGATATAAGGAGGAGAAATTTAATATGGAACCGTTTGTCTGGAGAATAAAATTAGCGCATAATATAAGTTTAGATGAAGCGATACTGCGGATTGAAGGTGTAAGGTGTCTTTTTTGTGGTAAAATAATTGAAAAACGACGAAATCGTAAGGGCAGGCGAAGGAGATTCTGCTCCAATAATTGTAAATGGCGCTATAAACATTTTCAGCAAACAAGAAGACAGATATTAAGTTTAGAGACTCAAAGCGAAAACGAGCAAGAGCTTGGAACGATTTTTATCAGGCCCAAACTGGATAATGAAACCTGGCAGCAATATCATCAATATCTCCAAAGCTTAAAGCCATGGATTATAAGATGACAAAGAAGTATCCTACCCCTTATTTATTTGAAGTAGCAAAACAGTTAGGCTCGTATCAGGTTGCTCTTGAAAAAATAAGATTTAAGCAGTGTCTATATTGCGGAAGACACTTGGATGAGAGCGAGGAGAAAGAATTTTGCAGTAGAGCATGTAGGAGAACATTCTATAAATGGCGGGCCATTAATTCTCAACAGGTTGGAACAATAAAAATAAGACCTAAAAGAAGGGACGAGACATGGGAAGAGTATCATGATTATTTAAATTCGTTAAAGGTATGGTAATTTGTATTGAGCGTGGAGATTGGTGGCAGGTTTGGGAATTTAAATGCACTGGTAGGAAAGTAGCTAGATGGAAGTGCGGAAAAAGATGGATATGGGAAGAGCCACTTGTGAGATGTGAAAAGACTGAGTGGCAGGTTTTGCTTCACAAAATGAAAAGGCTTGATAATAGATTAAAGAACGAAAATTTAATTTAGGAGGAAAGAAATGCCCCAGGTATTAAATTATGAGAATTTCAAGCTGAGATACGAAGAGATGGAAAAGCGAAGAATGCGGAGATTTTTATTCGCTGACGCCGAAGAGACATTTACAGTAGTTGAGCATCCAGTTATTTATTTTGGAGGTGAAACGACTAAAAGCGGATATACAGTTAAGCGGGGAAGCATGGTTGAAATTCCAGTGCAGTCAAAGACTCGTCCAGAAGTAAAATACATCCTTACGAACGAGAGAATTCTCGCAGAAATATATGCAGTCGCTAAAGGCGACCTTACTGGGAAAACCTTCCATATAGTTGTAGATGAAAATGGTGGTGTGGTTGTTGAAGTCGTTCCTCAAGAAAATGTAAATAAGGAAACCTCTTCTTCCGCTCCAGAACAGAATGCGAACTCGGGATGGATAGAGGAAGCAAGAAATTTAATAATCGCCCTTAATCTCGTAAGGGAGGAGGATATTCCTAACATAGCGAATGTGCTCATTGCTCGTGGATGGGCCACTGATAGAGATGATGCAATGAAAAAAGCAAGAGAGCTATTGACGGCAAGTAATTTGATTTCCTCTCAATAAATAATAAAACAAATTAAAAGAATTGAAGAAATGTTTAAGGGACAAATAGATTCTCGTATATTAAAGAACTGGCTGAAAGCTATTAAAGCGGTAACTAACGAATTCCGAATGGAAATTCATAAAGAGGATGGATGGCTGGTAATAGCCAAAAACGATGCGAACACCGCCTTGGTAGATATTTCTTTGCAAAAAGATACATTTGAGACGTATCAAGCTAAGAAGGGCTTCACGGTGGCGATGGATTGCGATTTGTTAGAGCATATAGTAAGGGATGCACGGGGAAATATTGAATTGGAAATCACGAAAGAAAAATTAATCGCTAATACAAATAATACAAGATTTGAAATAAGATTGCTTTCGACTGAAACTATTCGGAAGCCATCAATCCCATCGGAATTAGACTTTAAAGCAAAGATTTACTTATATACTGAGGATTTGCGACGAGGCTTGCAGGCAGCGGAGAGGGTTAGTCAGTGGGACGAAGTTGAGCTAGCGGTGAAGGACAATCATTTCTTTGTGAAATCAGTCGGGGAGAGCGAAGTGATGGAAATGGTGCTTTCCTCAGATGATTTGATAAAATTAGAGGGCGAGAACTGTCGCTCTATGTTTTCTCTAAATTACCTGATGCCGATGATAAAAGCAGTGAATACACAATCCCTCAAACTTGAGCTAGGAACGGACGAGCCTGTTAAGATTGCATGGAAGGATGAAAATATGTCTGTAATGTATCTTCTAGCACCAAGAGTATCAGAAGATTGGGATGGTGCATAAACGCCTTGTCGCAACGCATTATTACGGCGGGAAATTCTATCTCCTTCCCTATTTATTAAAGGTGATTCCAAAACATATCTGCTATGTGGAGGTATTCGGAGGCGGAGGTTATCTGCTTTTAAATAAAAAGAGAAGCAGAGTTGAAGTCTATAATGATATAAACGGAGATGTTGTAAATCTTTTTAGAGTGCTTAGGGATAATGGAGATGAGTTAATCAGGAGATTAAAATATACGCCCTATTCAAGGCGGTTGGTGGAGGAAATCAGAACAAAAACAGAATTCTCCGATGACATAGAAAGGGCTTGGGCATATTTCATACTGCTCAATCAAACCTTTAATGCAAAAGGACGCAGAGGTGGCTTCGCCTATGGACGAGTGAAGAATCATGCTTCGGCTTTTAAAAATATAGTTGATAAATTAAATGCGATTGTAGAGAGACTGCGTGGTGTTGTAATAGAAAATTTGGATTGGCGAGAGTGTCTGGATAGATATGAAAGTGGGAACACTTTTGCTTACTGCCTTCCGCCAGATACAGGCGTTCTGACAACCAAAGGAATTAAGAAGATTTCAGAAATATCAGCAGGTGATAAAGTATTCACGCATCAGGGCATCCAACCTGTTATTGGTCTTACGAGGCGCCGATATCATGGTAAGATTATAAAATTTCACGTGATGGGATTAGGGCGAGAGGCCGTAAGAGCGAGCCCCGATCATAAATTTTTGGTATGTCATTCTAAGCTCGATTTTCCAATCTGGAAAAGAGCGGACGAATTGAAGGTGTATGACTACATCGCTATCGGAACTTATCAGGAATCACATAAAGGTAGCATTCCGCTTGTTAAAGATAATACTCAGCCGAAAGGAAAACGAAAACAATTAAGGCAGCCAGATAATCCGTATAAAGTCGCCTACCTTGCTGGATGGTTCGCCGCCGAGGGACACTATCACGCAGGTCTAGTTTTTAATTTAGGAATAAATGAACTAGAGTGTGCTCAGATAATTAGAAGCCTAATTAATGAGCAGTTTGGATTAGAGGCTAGTATAAAAACCCCGCCGCACACGCCTAACGATAGCACTATTTGCGTTGAAGTTTATTCCAAGAATCTTGAAGAATATTTTAAAGAGTATTTTGTTGGATATAATAATAAATTAGGACGAGGCGTCGGTAAGTTTTTGAGAGAATGGATACTGTATGCACCGCCCGATATTCAAATGTGTTTCTTGAAGGGATGGCTGCTTGGGGATGGCGGTCTATGGCAGGACAGTGAAGTCGCTGAGAATGTGCGCTTCAGGCGCACTGGAAATCGAAATAGATATAAATATACAGGAACTACAGCATCAGAAACTATGGCTTGGCAAATCTATCACATGGCTCTAAGATGTAATCTCCATCCCTGTGTCAAGAAACGGCGAAATAATCGAGATATATACTTTTCAACAATAGCGGACGCCAGCCGATTATTGAATATAAAAATAGAGGGTCGTGTTTGTAAAAGAAGGTTTTGGAAAAATGATTTCCTGTGGGCGCCGATTACGAAAATAGAGAGGGAATACTACAATGGATACTTATATGATATTATGCTTCCTCGGGTGCATTATTATTTTCTATATAATGGCATCGTTTCACACAACTGCGATCCACCGTATCCGCAAGATACTCGTAAGGATAAAAATGTCTATGAGCATGAATTCACTATTGAAGACCACATTAAATTAAGAGATTATATAAAAAATTGGTCTGGCAAAATCTGTCTTTCAACATATCCTTCAGAAATATATGAGGAATTAGCAAATGAAGGCTGGCATAAATTAGAGATAAAAGTATCCAAATGGTCTCGTGTGTTAAGAAAAGACCATTCTGGCAATACAAAATCAAGAGCTATAGAAGTTTTATGGATGAATTACGAACCACCGCAAAGGCGAATAATATAGAAAAATGGAGGTGAAGAAAAGATGGATGTCTTCTCTGCTGTTTGTTTAGCAATATTATTCTTCTTGTTCCATTTGCAGTATTCTCAGCGATTTAAAAACGGCATTATGGGTCTTATCTCTTTCATCTCAAAATCAAGGATACCGTCTAAGCTGAAATGGCTGATTCTTTCTTCGGTAGCAGGCTCTCTTCCAATTAAGAATAGAACAATATTTGCTTCGCCCCTGCTTCATCCGCTAGGTGCAAATAAATCTGATAAGGCTGCCATTACCTTTCTAACCTCGCATTTCTATTATTTCGTATCTCCATTATCACCTGCATTGATTACGTTCCTCCTTTTAAGCGGTCTATCATTCAGCCAGGTGCTTCCCTATTTGATTATTCCTGTGATACCTTTCCTTCTTATCTGCTACAGGCTTATGCCAGCCGAGAATATAAAAGAGACAGAGGCAGTTGCATCGGTATGGGATTATCTCTTTGCTTTCGCACTCATCCTGCTGCTGGGCGTGGGTTTTTATACAAAAAATATTATTCCATTACTTATCGCTCTCATAGTATTTATAATCGGGAAAGACTATAAATTTGTGATTAATAAAAGCCTAATTACATCGTTATTTCTGATTACAATCGTATTACTAGCGAAGCCAATAATAAGCGATTTCATAAAGTCTTTGAGTATTTCTATTAATCCCCTGATTCTAGCTTTGTTGGTTGGGCTGGCAACAGGATCCTCCAAACTCTCCTGCACGCTTCTCTACGGAATTCCCATGAGTTTCTCTGATATGATAATGACATACCCGCTTTGGTGGATGGGGTATATGTTATCACCTCTTCATCTTTGTCCAATGTATTCCGCTCTAGTATTTGATGCGAATTACAAAGAGCTATATAAAAAATCGCTGATTACAGTATTAGGAACTGTTATCATAAGTGAGATAGTGTATGCTTTAGTATTTTTGATGCCAAATTTAAATTAAAAGAAATAATGATTTCTAAAATAGATTATTTTAATCAAATAATGCAAACAGGCTATCTGTTATTAAGAGATAATCTAATGGAAGCCGCTATAATACATTATAGCTTCATGCCAGAAATAATACGGTATCTAGCCAGAAAATATAAATTAGAAACAACCTACGAAAATTCTTATAAATGGGAGGATCTTTATCTGAAAATTAGAGAGAAACTAGAAAAGGAGGATGAGGAATTAGCGCTTTCTTTAGCGCTTGCATGGAAATCTGCCAAAGAAATGTTGGGCATGATTCTATCTGAATCGCTCTTTGATGAAGAGCTGGTTAGAGAGGATATCGATAACATAAGGCGATTTTGGAATAGAATTAAAAATTTTATAGAAGAATGATAAAATTAGTAGATTTTAAAACTTATATTCCTGAAAAATCAGTTTGGTATCAACTGTGGCTTATGACGAAGAAATAGCTCCTGATAGTTATGCTGAAACCATGATTTTTAAAGGCAACAAGGACGGGATAACTGATTGGAGTGAGTTATATTATAAAAGCCATGGTTATATTATAGATCGAGAGGAACTTAGAAGACGGCATGAGGAAATAGTTTGGGCAATACGGAACGGAGCAATTAAATTGCATGTTTTTCTTGATAAAAGTTGAGGCCAAAATGAGAATACATGCTCATCATGATGCGGATGGTGTCTCTGCCGTTGCTATGTATATTTTAGCAAATAATTATGAATCTGAAGCTGTTGCATTTCCTGAAATCTTTGGTGAGTTTGCCGAGGATACCAAAGTAATGATAGATATGTATCCGAACAAGCCTTCTTTTGAAGGTTTGGTGATAGACCATCATCCAGATATCTGGAGAGAAAAGAAGTTTCAATTAATACATTCTGATATAAAGCCAGCATCCCTTCTTGTTTATGAATTGTATAAGGACAAGATACCGACGGAACGATGGTGGTATGTCGCTATCGGACTTGCAGGGGATGTCAGCGATTATTTAATACCAATTGAGGTGCATGAGAAATTTCCCGTGTTGAGGCGGAGTGTGTCAGCCTCATATAGATATGGAAATATAAAAGAGCTACCTCTCTGGAAGTATCTATCTGGAATAATAAATGCATACTGTAAGGTGCATAGGCCGAATGATGCATTAAATCTGTTATTAAATTGCGAGGAACCCTATGAATTATTTGAGGACGAAGAGGGATGGGATTTAAAGCGCCTGCTCAATCAAGAAGTCCAGAGAGTAGAGAAGGATTTAAGATTTATAGAAATCGCAGATAGCGTCCTTCTTTCAGACTATTACTCTGACTATAATATAGGAGGCACAATAGCATCACGATGGCATGCTAATTCTCAGAAGACAATCATACTCGTTAATCGTCGGGATTTCTCTTTCAATATAAGAGGTGAGCTGACTTATTGGATAATTTATCATCTGAAAAGAAAGTTTAAGGATATTAATGTCGGAGGTCATCCTCAGGCTGCAGGCGGAATTATGAATAGAAAAATATTCAAGCAATTAATAAATGAGGGTTTAGTAGAATGAAGGTCTTGAAAACGAATATAGCAGGTTTGAAAGGGGTATGGGAAGAGCTCGTTGCACCGCATTTTTATGGAATATATGGCCCGCCGAATAGTGGAAAGAGCTTGCTAGCGTTTCAAATAGCCTGTCAGTATAATTCGGTGATTCTTGCAACGGAAGACATGGATTATGAAGCATTCTCCTTCGTGAAGAATAGATGGTGCAAATCCTATAAAGAACCAGTGATTCTCAAGGCTCGCTCTCTTCGAAGCTTTCTGCAGTTTCTTGGATTAGATATTATTCCGCAGGAAAAGAAAGGAAGTCTCAAATTCGAGATTGTTCTCCGACGGGTTACACAGTATCCTCTCATAGAGGACAATGGTGTAATGAAAGGCAAGGACTTACTGGTAATTGATTCTCTTACCTCGCCAATCAAGAATTATATTCCTAGTGGAAGACAAAACAGGGAAGCTCGTGCAGCAGTCTTTAGCGCTGTATTCGGAAGTCTTTATGAAATATCAGAAAAATGGGAAATTCCAATAATTCTTATACTGCATGAAAGCAAGGATCCTGCTTCTGAATACGATGCTGGTCGGCCTTGGGGCGGAAATGTTCCTTTGTATGAAATTAAGCATTATTTCCAAATGGAATCAAGCAGAGGCACAGACTGGGAGAACAAGAAAGTATTTGAGAAGAAGATACGACGACGGAGATTTCTTGGCAGAGGCGAGGACAAGGACTATCACATTCTTCAGATAAAGAAAGACTATGGATACATTTAAATACTTTCTTTTTCTCTATGTTTGGATCCACTTTTCCTGTGATTTTAATAGGTGGCATTATTCTTGCTTTTATAGTTTCGCTGATGGTTGGACGGAGCCTCATAGAGGACATTAAATGTAGGGATGTCAGTATGATATACTTTGATGCATTTATGCTAGTCTATTCTTTAATGTCCTTGATACTCTTTATAGCTCTTCTCGCTCATGAATTTTTTATTTCATGAAGGCAGCTACTAAAATTATTTAAAAATAAAAGGAGGTGTGATAAATGTCTAAGTGCCCGCTTTGTGGTGAAGGGATATATTGGGTGATAGTTAAGGGCAGAGTGTTTGCCGTCCCGTTTTCATATAAAGATATGAAGTCAGAGCTAGCAAGATTTTTAAAATATAATACAATCTGTGGCGTGTATTGCCCTAAGTGTTTTGGAAAGTTGAATATAAACAACTTCGAGGAATTGGTAGAGTTCTTTTCTATAAATTAGTATCAAAAATCTCTAAATGAAATGAAAGACCTTAGATGTCCCAAATGTGGTGATGTGATTACCGAGGAGGATATTGTTGCTTACGATGGCGAGAGCCTCATCACATTCAGACATTGTGGTTATTATTGGAACATTCATATAGAAAAAGAGGAGAAGGAAGATAAGAAAGAAAATAAAATGAAAAGCAAAGTTATAGAGACAAATGAGCTGCCTACTTCGCAGTGCTGGCTCACCTTCAATAGACCTATCTGCCGTGTTACAACTGCCTCCGAAGATTCTGACGAAACTGTTTAATTTTCAGGGCGCCAGAATATTCTTTGATGGCTATCAAACATTTGTTCTCAAGAGTTTCTCCGAACTAGTGCGAGAGATTGAGAAGAAGCCAAGGGTTTCATACCTCTCTAATTATTTAATAAAGGAGAATGGCATTAAACTTCTATATCTATTCTGGGACTGGGATACAAAGGAAGTAGATATTCCTTCTCTAATTGATAGATTGAAACAATTAAAAACTGCTAGTTTGATTACGGAAACTAAGCGTGGTTTTCATTTATATGTATTTCTTGATGATAGGAGTAGAATTCCTACCTCAAGCGAAAAGAAATTAATCGCAGAAGCGTTGGAGCTGGAGGATCCCGATAAGCAATTTAAGCGTAGGATATTTACCTTAGCTCGTGTTCCAGGCTCTTATCAAAATGGATTCGTTGTTAGGGTAATCTTTGCACAGAATGGACGATTTCTTAAATTTGAGGGAGAGGGATATAATGAAGACTATGGGAAGCCGACACCTCGCCCAATATGTCCAGGCATAGTGGAGGATATTCTTTCACCTAATCCTTCCCATTTTGGAAGATTTGCTTTTGTTGCCTTTCTAGCCGCTCAAGGAAGAAGCGAAGAGGACATTATGGAAATATTTAGAAATCTGCGCCCGATAGATTTTAATGAAAGAATGACAGAGTATCAAATCAGACATATAGTAGAAAATAGTTACTATCCGCCTTCCTGCATAACACTGAGGGACATGGGATATTGTAGAGATAATTGTATTTTTCGGAGGCAATGGAGATAAGGAATTTATACATCTTTCCTACTAAGAAAGTCGGTGTTCCGCATTTATTTATTAGATGGGCAAACGGAGATGAGGAGATAGTAAAAGGATTTAAGCCGTATTTCTTTATAAAGAGTGCAGTAGAAACAGGTCTTAAATCATGGATTGATGGATTTCCAGTTAAAAAAGTTGAGTGCGATACCATCTTTCAATTGGAGAGATTTCGGAAGCGATTTGAATGGACAGGTGAGGCTGATGTTCCGTATCTTATACGATATGCTCTTGATATGGATTTGAAATATACTTCGGATCGCAAAATTATCTATATTGACATTGAAGTTGGCAATCCTGAGGAAGGCTCATTAGATACAAAAGAATGTCCGCTGCCAATAAGTCTGATAACGGTGAAGGAAAAAGGAAAGACACCATTAACATTTGCTCTAAAGTATGAGGGAGATAATACAATTACATTTGACAATGAACAAAGACTACTTGAGGCTTTCTCAAAATATATCTTTACGATTAAGCCAGATATTATTGCAGGTTGGAATATCATTTCTTATGACTTAGCGTATCTTGCGTGTAGAATGCGGAAACTCAATCTGCCAGATATTTTCTATAATTACAGAGGACAGCTACACATTCATGGAACGCAGAGCTTTGATTTACTCTTGCTGTATAAAGAGTATTTTGAAATGGGAGGGAGAGCAAGCTTACAGAATGTTGCAAAGCTAATCGGCGAGGAAAAGAAGGCACCAGAAGATGATTTCATTTCCTATAATCAGTGGGATACAATACTCTGCGAGAGGATAGATAATCATTATGGTATTATAGATTTAATGATGACATTTCAAGAGCTCGCACCTATCCATATATCTGACCTTCATCGTTCCGCTCTCATAGACGCATATATCCTTAAGCGAGCTAGACAAAGAGGAATTGTTATGCCTACGAAATCACCATTTGCAGATATAAATGAAAATCTAATCGGGGCGGAAATCCTTGCACCTAAGCGAGGTGTATTCTCAAATGTAGTCTTTTATGATATTAGAAGTGCATATCCTAATATTCTGCTAAAACGACGAATCTGCCATGAGCCACCAGACCAGGAATCTCTGTTTCTTGATGTTCTTGAGGAAATCTATGAAACAAGATTAAAATGGAGAGCCTTGAAGAAGCAAAATCCTTATGATGAAAAATTAAAATTGTGGGACAAAGCATTTAAGTTTCTTCTTAATGCTCAGACAGGACAATTGGGATACAGATATTCCAGATATTATGCTCCTCATTTGTATAATGAAATGACACGCTTGGTGAGGGAAGCCATTAGAACTGTAAAACGAGAATTAGATGATCGTGTTCTTGCAGGCGACACGGATTCTATTGTGGTAAAATATAAAACTACGCCTGATGAGCTACTAGATGAAATAAATAATATAATGTCTAAGCACAATATTCCTTTAGAGTTTGAGGTTGATAAAGTTCTTAAAAAGATTATATTCTTGGGAAAGAAAAAGAATTATTTTGGTATTGATGAAAATGGAAAATTAATTTATGCAAATATGTATGCAGCTCAAACAGCGTGTCCTATATACTGTAAGAGTGTGCTTGAAGAGGCTATGATGAAGTTTCTACAAGGCGCAACTCTTCAAGAAATGCGAGAGTTTATAGCATCCAAACATAGAGAGATATACGAAGTAGATATGGAGGACTTAACTGAAGAGCGGAATACTCGCAAAGGAACAGGAGTTTCTTTTAATTATAAAGCGTGGCTGAATCACAAGAAACTGTTTGGAGAAGCTCCTGAGCTTCCAGCGAAGCTCGCACTGATTCCATTACGAAATGGAACATGGATAATTTTAACAGAAAAGAGCAGAAGCTATTGTGAAGAGAATATAGATAGAGAGGTTGTATTTAGAAAATGGATATTGCATCCGATAGAAGAAATTATGAAATTCTTATACCAAAGTAATTTATTTGGATTTGGAAAGTAAGGAGGACGAAATATGAGAATACTTTGTTTTTCTGACACGCATGTCGGAAGTCTTGGTGGAATCCTGCGTCCGCACTTTCAAGCGGATGATTCCGCCTTTGATAGCAGAATTGGAAATAAGATTTGGAGGTTCTTTGAGAAAGTAGTTTCGCTAGAAAAGAATAAAATAGATGCGATATTCTTCTGTGGAGACCTCCTGCATGGAGTTCCGAGAGACATGTATCATTCACAAGAAGTCCTGATACCTTCTCTTGACTTACAGAGAAAAGCTGCAATATATACAATCGGAGATATACTTCCAGATGATGTTCCGAAATTTGCTTGCACTGGCTCGCATTATCATGATGCAGAGGAACTCCCCTTCGAAGCGAGCGTTTTAAATGAAATAGGTTTTAGAGTCGTAGAACAGTTTAAGTCCGTGCAGATGGGCAAGTATTTCATTAATCTCGCTCACTCCAAAGGCACGAGAGAACAACTCTCTTCATATTTGGAGAAGACTGTTAGAACTCTAAGAGGCATGGGAAATTGGTTCCAGGTCATTCTCCGAGGTCATTATCATCGCTT